>OJGW01000199.1_pt1 | contig 18691 bp, 13 predicted proteins | sample 1594511 | NCBI WGS metagenome assembly OJGW01 (sample SAMN05416844, study PRJEB24817) | seawater metagenome | isolation source: Sea water | place: Canada:Atlantic | collected 2013-07
TACACAGAGTAGATCGTCGGCAGCGTCAGATGTGTATAAGAGACAGGTGATAATCTGACCCGCGCTGTCGATCACACTGTCGAACGCAAAGCGTGGTGGCCGCACGCCCGCAGCAGCAGCCTCCTGCGACAGCGTAATCAGTTGATCAAGCGCCACCTCGGTCGCTTCAATACGCGAGACATAGGCTTGCATATCGTCGGCGTCTTCCACCGTATGAAAGGCAATTAACAGCTGTGGGAAAAACGAGTGGATGGCGTTCATCTGGTCAAAAACGTAGCCGTTAATGCGGAACCGATTCGCAGCTTCGGTAGCGGCCAGCTGATATTCCCAGAGATCGTGGGAGATTTTTGCGTCCGCGTTAAGCTGCTCGTAGTCGAAACTGGCCCTCATCTCAGCAACGGTATTGCGCTTCCAGTTCAGCTGCTCTCTCTGCGCCTCCAGTGAAAAGTCGTCAATCTGGTCGTTATTTTCGGTAACACCTAGGAAGGTTTGCTGGATAGGGCTGAACGCCAACTCTTCCTCATATTGCTCTTCGAACCACGCGTTGAGACGAGCGCTCTCGTCCTCGACATCACCCGTTGATTCAGATGACGCTATTACGACAGGAGAAGAGGCAGCAGCGTCTTCCGATGCCGAGGTTTGCGCGGCGTTGTCCGCTGGCTCACAGGCGATAAGAATTGCAGATGCCGCTAAGGACAACAACAGGCGAGATGTAAGGAGCCGTTTCATAGGATTCACTCGGGGTAGTAGAGCGTTAGCAAAAGACTTTAGCACTTCAAGTACTCAAGGTACTGTTGTTCAACAGTGAGTACAGCTGCCTATAATTTTTAAAATAAGTTGCCTAAAGATTTTAAATAGATGTTGAGTATATTGACAAGTTAATCACTCAACTCGGCGAAGTTGTGCCTCTGAACAGTGTTAGCGACAAAACGGATACTCTTTGCGCAACCTACTTGACCGAGTGACAAACCGGGAACGTTTATGGACAACCTGCCAGTCTAAAGATACCTTTGATCTACTTACTTCAGAGGCGTCCACCCAATGCGATTACGTCAAATCATCGAGTCCCTTAGCAGGCTGATAATCCTTTTCAGCTTAGCCGGCCCAGCCTATGCCTCATCGCTAGCGAATCAGGTTGTTATTCACCGTGATCAATGGGGTGTGCCGCATATCCGCGGAGAATCAGATGCTGCCGTTATGTTCGGCTCCGCCTGGGCTCAGAGTGAAGACCACTTTTGGCAGCTTGAAGACACCTACATAAAGGCCCTTGGACGCTACGCCGAAGTAATGGGTGAGTCTGGAGTTGAAAGTGATCTCGACGTCGCGCTTTTTGAGATCGTCGAAAGTTCGCAGCGCGATTTCACCTCGCTCCCGTTAGAAATTCAAACCCTTGCCCGCGCGTTTGCCGAGGGTTATAACTTTTTCCTCGAGCGCAATCCTGATGTCACGCCGCGTCTCATTACTCGAATGGAGCCGTGGCACGTATTAGCTTTTGAGCGCTTTATGATATTGCCGCGCTTGTTGGGTGCGGCACACGCGCCGTCCCGCGAGGTGGCGCTATTAGAGGCCGAGGAACTCGCTTCCCTCGGTTCGAATCAATGGGCCATTGGGCCCGACCGCACGCGCAACGGCACCGCAATGCTGTTCATCAACCCGCATCAACCTTGGTATGGCTCGGGCATGTTCACCGAAATGCATGTGAAGAGCGATTCTGGTTGGGATTTTTCTGGCGCAATGTATCCCGGTGCGCCCTTCCCAACTGCCGGCTTTAACAACCATCTTGGCTGGGCCTATACTGTCAACGAAGCGGATATCTCAGACGTGTATCGACTGACCTTCGATCATCCAAGCGATTCTGACCTGTATCGTTATGACGGCGATTGGCGGCGCGCTGAGACTTGGGAGATTGAGCTTGCTGTGGAGGGTGAAGCCCAGCCACGGCGCTATGAGCTGCGCAAGAGCCATCATGGCCCGATAACTAGGCAAGAAGACGAAACGCATTTTCTTGCCATAAAAGTACCGCGACTTTACGACGGATCCCGTATGGTGCAGTCCCTTGCCCAATCGCGCGCGTCGAATTTTAACGAGTGGTACGCCGCTGCATCCAGCCTTCAGCTGCAGACGTTCAACACAATGTATGCCGATGCCGACGGGAATATCTTCTATCTCTACAATGGCACGGTCGCCAAGCGTAAGACCGGTGTTGATTGGACAAAACCCGTAGACGGTTCCGATCCTGAACTTGAGTGGGGCGATTTCCATCCTATTGAGGAGCTGCCGCAGGTCTTTAACCCAGCGTCGGGCTTCATGCAAAACACCAATTCAACCCCCTTCACCACAACCGACGATGGCAATCCTTCGATGTTAGATTTCCCAGCTTACATGGTGGAAGATGCCACGGACGACAAACGCCGCGCGCAAATGTCTCGTTGGCTGCTGCGTCAGGCCAAGGATATGACGTTCGAAAAGTTTCAAGAGCTGGCCTATGACACCACACTTTACTGGCCGATGACGGAACTACCCCGCTATCAACGCCGCTTCGAATCGTTGGAACAGACTCACCCCACGCTCGCCAGCGAAGTAAGACCCTTTCTCGACCACCTCCTCGATTGGGATTACCGCAGCGCACTTAAATCGACGCAAACAACACTCGCCGTGGCGTGGTATGAGGCGCTTTATGGCAGGGGCTATCCAGTTGAAACCTTGAAAGAGGAATTCGTGGCAGACATCCCTGCGCGATTCCGTGCGCTTGCTCGCGCAGCGCAGACGCTTGAAGATTGTTACGGCACTTGGCAGGTCGCCTACGGCGACGTTCATCGGCTTCAGCGGCACGCGCCTTATGGCAGCACCAGCAGCGTTCCGTTCGATGATCGCGAGCCGAGCCTGGGAGTGGCCGGCGTGCGCGGCCCCCTCGGCGTCGCTTTTACTATTTACCATACCGCGCCGACGGACGACCCGAATCGGCAATTTGAGTATGCAACTACGGGGTCGTCGTATAAGGCGGTGTACGAGTTCCATCCCGATGGAGTGAGGGCCGCGAGCTACTTACACTACGGGCAAAGCCACAATCCAGAATCACCGCACTTTTTTGATCAGGCAATACTCCTGTCGGAAAGGCGCTTCAAACCGGCGTGGTTTCACTGGGATGATGTGGTTGCAAATACGAAACGTGCTTATAGCCCGGGTGATTGAGCGAAACGGCTTGCAGTAAGAATGTGTTCTTCGCAGTAGCAAGTCTCCCTCGTGAGTTTTCCATTTCTTAAGCTGAATGGAAAACTCACGAGGTTATGGACCAATATTTTTAGATAGGGTTACCGCGCCGCGTTAATCCTTCAAACTGTAAGCAATCACATACCCACCCGGCACGTCACCTGCTTCGGCATCCTCATCAACGGCATTTTCAAGCTGCAGCGCACCGCCGCCATCTGCGACGGTAACGATGACATATTGCTTGCCAGTAGTTGGGCTCACATAGCTCATGGGAGTGCCCGTAGACGAACCTGGCAGACTGTCGGTCCACACCTCTTCACCGGTTAACACATCAATCGCACGCGCGGTGCTGTCAACGACGCCCGCATTAAAGATGACACCGCCGCCGGTAACGATCGAGCCTGCGTTGTAGAACATGCCCATAGGCAGAGGCAGACGGCTAGGAATGCCCAAAGGCCCCTGCTCTTTCGCTGTACCTAATGGTCTTCGCCATAGAAGCTCTTTTGAGGCGAGGTCGACTACCGCCATCTCGCCGTAGGGCGGCTCGATGCAGGGCGCGAAGATTGGCGAGAGGAAGAAGAAAGAGTAGACCGCGTAAGGGGTACCCGCCTGCGCACCGCCGATACCGAATACTTCGTTCTCCCTTACGTCGTCTCTAGGAATTAGGCGCACAACCGACGGATTGTTCATGGTGTTAACCACCATGAGGTTATTCACCTCATCGACCGCCACACTCCCCCAGTTCATGCCACCAGCAACGCCTGGGTAGTAAAGCGAACCATAGCCTGTAGTGGGCGGCGTTAATGGGCCTTCATAACGCATGCGCTTAAACTGGAGTCTGCAGGCAGCCTGATCGAATGGCGTAATGCCCCACATGTCCGCCTCGGTAAGACGCTTAGCGAACGACGGCATACCCACCGAGAACGGCTGCGTTGGGCTCGTGAAATCTTCAGGAATGTCAGTTTGTGGCGTAGGCAGTTCTGCGACTTCGGCGAGCGGCTCGCCGGTCTCTCTGTCGAGCAGGAAAAGCTCCGCACGCTTAGTAGGCACGACTACCGCTTTGCGAATTACCCCGTCGACAGGAATGTCGACAAGCGTCGGCTGCGACGGCACGTCATAGTCCCAGATGTCATGATGCGTGGTTTGAAAGCTCCAACGAACGCGACCCGTGCGCGCGTCCAGCGCCACGATTGAACTTGCGTATTTGTCCATCGCTTCGGTGCGGTGGCCGCCAAAATAGTCTGGCGTGCCATTGCCTGTCGGCACATAGATCAGCCCGAGCTCTTCGTCGGCACTTGTTAGACTCCACACGTTTGGCGTGCCGCGCGTGTAATTTTCGCCAGGCTCGGGTAGGCCGGTTCGATCTTCGCGCCCCATGTCCCAAGCCCACACCAGTTCACCGGTCTGAGGATTAAATCCGCGCACGACACCCGAGGGCTCCTCGGTCATTTGGTTATCGAGCACCCAGCCGCCCAGCACCAACACATCGTTTGAGATAGTCGGCGGAGAGGTCACGAAATAAAAGCCCGGAATCACCTCGCCCATGCCGGCTAGGAGGCTGATCTGGCCATCAACGCCAAAGTCACTGCACGGAATGCCCGTATTCTTATCGACAGCAATTAATCGCGCATCGGTAGTTGCCGTAAGAATGCGTTCTGCACACTCGGTCTCGGGATCTGCCTCGGGGCTTTCGTAATAAGTCACGCCGCGGCAGGTATCCCAGAAGCCAATTTTCGGCGACTGTAAGTCAGGATCGAACCGCCAGCGCTCTTCGCCTGTGTCCGGATCTAGCGCCAAGATAATGTTTTGGCCGGTGCATAAGAAGAGGCCATCATCGATCTGAATCGGCGTGCCTTTGAACGCGCCAGGCACGCCGGTGCGAATTTCCCAAGAGCGCTCTAACTGGCCGATATTCTCCAGATTGATCTGCGCGCTTGCCGCATACCGCGTGCCAGACTTAGAGGAGCCGTAATTAGCCCAGTCGCCCGTTGCATTGTTTACAGTGCCTGTGCCCAGCGCCGTCGGCGTACCGACCTCGTAGCCTCCGCTGAAAAGCAGCGCAACACCAAGCACTGCCATACCGGCTACTGCGGATTGAGTTGCCCTTAGCGAAAATAAGGGCGCGGGCTCGGCCTGCAATAGCCCTCTGCGTACCCTTGGCAATAGAAACCACAGACCCAATACGCTGAACATGGCGACACGCGGCATGAGAGCCCATGCATCTAAGCCCGATTCATAAAGCGCCCATAAATAGGTGAACAGCAAGAATGCGCCATAAAGCGATGCGCCACGGCTGTCGCCGCGAAACAGAAGCACTCCGGTAGCAACTAGCACGACGCCCGCAAAGGCGTAGTAGAGCGAGCCACCTGCTGTTACGAGCAAGACGCCCATCCACAGCAAAAGCGCACCAACAAGACCAATAACGAGCGAAAGGAGTCGTGGTTTAGGATACTGGGAAGAATTATTCAAGGCGTGCTCCTAAGAATGTGCATATATTAGAGTAGACAGCAGCAGCGGCCATGTACTCTCTTTGTTTTCAGAATTAATTAGCTGCGAGCAGAGAATAATATGTATAGACGCCGGATGGAACCGATTACAGAGGAGTAAAAGCGACTGTGCTCCAAGCATCTGAGCACGATCAAAGAGAATTCCGATTCTCTTATTGAAGCACTCGTTCAATTGCTTGGGAAAGGTTAGGATGGCCCTCTTCTCCGCTATGGCAAAGATTCAAATGAACCTACTTCATCTCTCCGACATGCACTTCGGACCTCGCCACTGGCTAGGGAACAATAAGAAATTATTAGAGAAAATTAACAGCTACGATGTGGATATTGTTCTTAATACCGGAGATAGCACAACAGATGCGTTAGAAAATGAGTTCGAGGAAGCCGGCCAATTTCTCCAAGGAATAGATTGCACAAACGTCATCTCAATACCTGGGAATCACGATAAGCGCAATATGCGCAGTGCTGACTATTTCCGCCAGTATATTGATGGTGTCGAAGTAATCCGCCCGCTTAATCGCGAGAAATGCCGAAAGCACCACCTTTACCTAGACAGCCACACCACAGGCATAAGTGATCATTTTACAGATATCAACTTCCTTAAAAAAATTACAGTTAACTCAGAAGCTATTTTATTGGTATGCCTTGATTCGAATGAGCTCTATAAAGACACCGGGTTTGTAGACAAAGAAATACTAAAGGCTGTGTCAGAAAGAATTCGTTCTGAGGTATATGACAGAATAGTGCTACTCAATCATCATTCCATCTTGGACACAGATTCAGACCCTCTCTTCAATTCTAAAATAGTTATCGAATTTGTACGCGAACACAAAATCAATCATGTGTTTTGCGGTCACACTCATCAGCTATCGATTATGAAATCGACAGATTTGTACCACGGCCATTCATTTGTACAGTACAAAAATGGCTCGCTCTCCAGCGCCAACACGCCCAACGATACCAATATGTTTATTTACTATAGCGATTTCGGAACTGAAACAATGAAAATCCATATCATTCGCTCTGAAATAAAGGGAGGAGATCTGAATTTTCGAGAAGAAATAGTCGTCCTCTAATCAACTCCTTTTTTGGAAAAAAATGAACAATAAACAATCGGATAATCCAATCGTTGCGACTAGATTAATTCTTAGCATTTGCTTTGGATACGGACTATTAATGTTATGCAGGACGGTGGTGGGCGTAGCTGGGCCAGCCATGCTCGCAGACCCAACGCTTAATATCGACACCGCCACGTTCGGCGCAATTCTAGGATGGGGCACTGCTGGCAATCTAATGGGGAAGGTCACAACTGGAGCGCTAGCAGATAAAATTGGTGGTAGTAAAATATTTATCTCAGCAATATTTTTTGCTGCAATCGCCACATTCATCTTTGGCACTCTATCTACCAACTCTGCTTTCTTTGTTCTCTACTTTTTAACAGTTTTTGCAAAAGCGGCTGGCTGGCCCTCGATCGCTAATATAATTAGAGCGAGCTTTTCGGAGAATCGTCATGGGCGAATATGGGGATTCATCGCCACAAGCTCTAGGATAAGCTCCGTAGCAACTACACTATTGGCCAGCAGCCTGCTTCTAATATTCTCTTGGCGGGGCATGTTCTTTAGTGCTGGAATCCTGACATTACTTATCGCAGCAGTGCTCATAAAGACACTGAAAGAACCAAAGAAAGACCTACACGATTCAGTGCAACCCGCAGACGCAGATAACCCGACCAGTTTAGATGACGAGGTATCCGCACCTCATCCGCTGCAGACGTTGAAAACTAGAGAGGCGATAGGCCATTTCATAAGAAGCCCCCGTTTTTGGTTAATAAGCCTTGGCGTATCAGCACTAGCCGTTCTATTCGAATTTCAGGTGTTCCTTCCTATTTACCTTAGCGAAACTTATGACTTAGCGCCCGCCTACGCAGGAATCGCCTCCTCAACTTTTTCGCTAGGTTGTTTAGTCGCTGTCTTTAGCGGTGGATTCATATACGACAAACTCACCAAGAAAAGCCTAATTTATGCTCTCGGGCTTAGCTTAACGTTAGCCGTAGCAAGCCTACTATTACTTAGAGTACTCGGCGACCAGGGCTCTACAGGAACGCTAGAATTAACGCTTACCGTTCTATTCATATTTTTGTTCGGATTTGCAATCTCCCCTGCGTACTATATTCCTATGAGTGTTTTCTCAATAAGCTTTGGTGGTAGACACTGCGGCCTGCTTGTGGGACTAATAGATGCTATTGCTTATTTTGGAGCGATGAGTTTCGATTTTATCGGTGGTGCTGTGGCAAATAAAGAAGGGGGCTGGCAAGACTTTATACTTATCCTTATCGTCACCTCAGTACTCGCAACAATAATTATGACCACTTTCCTCTATTTGGATTATCGACATTCACAACAAGGCAAAGCTTGACCCGGTTAAATTGGAATGTATCAACTTTGCCAGTTAATAACTCTATCTAAAAAGGACTAATGATTATGAGTAAAGAAAAAAGCAGTACTAAAGAAACTAAAAAGAAAGCCCTCCTCACGCCAAAAGAAAAAAAGGCGGCGAAGCGAACTGCAAAATCTGAAAAGAACGTCTTAGGCAATTAGCGACTGCGCTGCGCTATCCCCATCGTCTTATAAAGAAGCACCGAGGCAGAAAACTGATAGGTATGAAAGCCTTCGATGGGGCAATTTCAGTTAGATCGAAGCCGACAATCTCAGCTTGGCTCGCAAGCATGATTTCAGTGAAAACTTCGGAAAGTTGCGCACACTTATGGGCTACGACACGGCCAACGCTGCCCGCCCTTATGATGAGGATTTTTGTCATGAGAATAGTAAACTAGCATCTAGTCGGTTTCAGTTAAAGCTGAACAAATTCAGTGACTTAACAATCCAGTAAACCTGGTGTTCGGGGGTAAGATTTTCGATTCGGGAACTTAATCTTAAGTGGCCGAAGAGTCCAGTATTATTCGATTTAATCTGCAGTTACACTATCATTGCCTGCACGCCCTCTTTTTAAGTAGAGTGGGGGACTAGCTAGATAGCTCTTTTAGCAAATGATTCGATCCTCCAAAGCCCGTAGAAACGATTGCATAGACCTCAACACACGCAGAGAGACTCTCTATGAAGGCCATATTGTTCAGAATGCTCATGCTCAGAATGCTTGCACTAGCCTCTATCCTCGGGCTTTTAAGCACCTCCATTAGCGCTGCTGAACCCAACCTCCCAAGCGATAGCCTGAGCGTGACTAACCCCGTTGCGACTGATTCCGCAGGCTCTGAGGCAATGGCGAAGTGGGCGCGTAGCTGCGCTTTATGCCATATAACCGGCGAAGCCAATGCGCCGGTCATAGGCGACACTGAAGAATGGCAACAACGGCTGCAAAAGGGTGAAGCTGTCCTGCTCAACAATGTCGTTAATGGGATTAATTCCATGCCACCGCTAGGCTATTGCATGAGCTGCGAGGCCGCCGACTTTCGCGTGATGATCGACTTTATGGCAGGAGTTAAGTGATGAGAAAGATTTCACGCCGCTCGTTTCTCGCCTCAAGCGTTAAGGCCGCGCTATTTAGTGGTGTTGGTGGTTTCGCCGTTAAAGGTGGCGCCTTTGCTGAGTCAGTTCCCTGGAGCAATTGGTCTGGCGGGCAGACCTGCCAGCCTGCTGGCCGCTATGACATCGGCAGCGAAGACCAGCTCAGCAGTTTGTTAAAAAAGACAAACGGCGCCATTCGCCCTGTTGGCTCAAGCCATTCTTTCAGCCCGCTTGTGCCCACCGATGGACACCTCATCGTTATTGATCGGCTGAGCGGCATACTCGGATATAATTCCGAGACGAAACAAGCGACGATAGGAGCAGGATCGCGGCTTGGCGATCTCGGCGACCCTCTCGCCACAATCGGGCAGGGCATGATCAACCTGCCCGATATTGACAGGCAAACGGTCGCAGGCGCTATCGCCACCGGCACTCATGGCACGGGGGTCACTCTTCAAGCGTTGTCGGCCTGTGTGGCCTCACTGCGCCTTGTCACTCCGAGCGGCGAGGTTATGGACATCGACTCAACCAACCAAGACCTGCTGCATGCAGCGCGGGTCAATGTTGGCGCCTTGGGTATAGTGACTCAGGTGACGATGCAAAACCGCGAGTCCTACAAATTAAAGAAACGTGAATGGGCCGCGCCAACCGAAGATATTCTAGAAAATTTTGACGAGTTGGCTGCGTCACACCGCCATTTCGAAATATTTCCATTGGTCTACTCCGACTATTCATTAGTGCTTTCGATCGATGAAACGGACGAGCCTATCGGTCAGATCGAGGTAGAAGCTGTGCCCAGCGACGATGCCTCTATCGCCGAATCGCTTGGATTAAGCGATAACCCTACTCCGGCCGAACGCAGGCGAATGAGTAACGCGACGGCTTCGCGTATTCAAGCGACCGAGTCGGTCGATGTTTCCCATAAAATCCTCTCGAACGTACGCAATAGCCGCTTTAACGAGATGGAGTATTCGGTGGCCGCCGAGGTAGGAGCAGAATGCCTGCGGGAAATTTTGAAAACTATATACGATGAGAAAATCGACGTGCAATTTGTATTGGAATACCGCTACGTGGGCGCAGATCAAGACTGGCTTAGCATGTCTTACGGAGATCATTCCCACGCCACTATTTCAATTCATCGTATGGCTAGCGAAGACTACCATCCCTACTTTAATCGAATAGAACCCATTTTTTGGAAATACGGCGGTCGACCACATTGGGGGAAGGTGCACAGCCTGACGCACAAAGAGTTATCTGGGCTGTATCCGCGTTTCAACGACTTCATGGATCTTAGACGAAAATTAGACCCACACGGAAGGATGTTGAATCCTCACTTACGCGCCTTGTTTAATGCCTAAACTCGAAGCGACTTAAGCAGACATTCCTCGTGCTGAGATTGGCCAAACCGCTTCGACTTTGTCACCGCGAATCGCGTACATCTGGTCATAGAGGTTCACGACCGGATCACAGTGAGAAACGACCACCTCTAACTTGTCTCCCACTTTGTAAGTGCGCGACGGATTATCGCCATAGAGTATGGTGCCAAATTCATCCGACCCCGAGCGATAGGTCATGTCGGACTCGCCTTTGATAATAGGCCATGGCTGATTGATTGTGCAGGCTTTCGCGCCTGCATCTGAGGTAACACGACCTTCGTATTGATCATTCAGCACGGTAGTCATTACTGTAAGCGATGCAGCGAAGTCAGAATAAACTTCGAGGTCTTGCTCCCCGCCTATCGACAAATACTGCGCATCCATAAACACATAACTTCCTACCTGCACATCGGTCAATCCCACCGTTTCGTGATCAATGTTGTAAGTGCCCGTGCCGCCGCCGCTAAAAATTTCGGCGTTAAGACCCGACGCTTTCATCAGATTAAAGGTATCGGTTGCCTGAACCATCCGTTCTAGTGTTTGCATTTTCCGTGTTTGAAAACCGACCACATGCTGAGCTGCCGCGTCATAGCAAAGCATGCCCCTAAATCGTAGCCCCGGCAGACGATCGACAAGCTGCGCGAGTTGCAGCGCAGGTTGACCAAATGGTGTACCTGTTCGTTTAATGCCCGGATCAACGTCAACGACCACATCGGCAATAATACCCTTTGCCACCGCCGCCTCCGACAAAAGACGCGCATTAGACTGCGAATCGGTTGCTTGAATAAACCCTGGGCACTGCTGCGCCAGATTCATCGCTCGATTGATTTTTGTCGGCGTAACATTGCCAGTAGTATTGAGTATTTGGTCGATGCCGTTACTAAACATCGCCTCGGCTTCGCTGACCTTCGCGGTACAAATGCCAACCGACCCTCTCGCCATCTGCATGTGCGCAATCGTCGGGCATTTATGTGTTTTGGCATGCGGGCGACTCGTGATGCCATTGTTCGACAATGTCGTCGCCATCTTATCCAGATTACCTTCGAGGCGATCGAGATCGACACACAGCGCAGGCGTGTCCAGCTCCCATTTAGAGACGTTGACAGACATCTCTCCATTCGCGTAAAAATCCTGCATCTCTTTTGAGGTATAGCCTCGAACCGATGCAGGAACCCAAATCGCCGCGGCGCCTCCTGCCTGAAGAAACCGTCGCCTGGAGAAATTATTGTTATTCATAGGATACGCCTTTGGAGAGAATGTTATGGCTTTGGCCTAATACTACTAGAATCTGTGCGTATCCCAAGTGATTTTGTCCTGATTCGGAAGTCTTCTCTTGTTCAATAATCACTGACAATTTGACACAGGTGTAGTGCTCGGCTTTCTGCTGAAGCGGTGCTACGCTGTTAACCTCGCATTAAAAACGGTCTTGAAGCCTTACGATTATTTGCCCTGAACCCAAGGAAGCAAAAACATGAACACACCTCGATTATTCGGCAAACGACTCTCTCTCGCTGCAGCCGCGCTATTATTTACGATGCCGGCAAGCTCTACACACGCGGCCGAGAGCGTTTTGTTTATCGGCAACAGTTTTACCTACGGCACCGGTTCCGCGACGAGATACTATCGCGCCGACACCGTAACCGACCTTAATAAACAAGGCACTGGGGGCGTCGCCGCCCTGTTCAAATCCTTCGCCGATCAGGCCGGCGTCGACTATGACGTCTCCATCGAAACTTACCCAGGTGCGGGCCTCGACTTTCATCTTGCTAATCGGCTAGAGCTGATTGGCCAGCAGCCTTGGGATCATGTTGTTATGCATGGGTATAGCACCCTTGATCGAGACGCACCGGGAAACCCCGCAAAGCTTATCGCAACCGTTGCCGACATGGCCGCATTTCTGCGTGGCCTTGAGGCGAAAACCGAACTTTATCTTTCCGCAACATGGTCGCGTGCCGACATGGTCTACCCCGAAGGCAAGCCTTGGCATGACACACCCATCGAGCAGATGGCGATAGATATTCGTGCAGGCTACGACGCAGCAGCTGTGGGCGTTGGCGCTTCGGTAAACCCTGTTGGCGAGGCCTGGTCGCGCGCGATGGCAACCGGCGTTGCCGACCCGAATCCCTATGACGGCATAGCGCCAGGACAGGTCGACCTCTGGACATGGGATCACTATCACGCGAGCAGCTATGGTTATTATCTTGAGGCGTTAGTCGTTTTCGGAAACGTTACGGGCATTGACCCGCGCTCACTCGGGCGCAATGAGTGTTCGGGCTATGAGTTAGGGTTTTCATCTGCAGAGACTGCTGCGCTTCAGCAAGTTGCATTCGATCAGCTCGCCGCCGAAGGCAAAGTCACCGCTGCGCCGTCTGGCGAAGCAAGAGTAATTCCGCAGCGCTGCGAGGGTTAAACGCGCTGCGGCTACACATCGTTTAGTCGCGAGCAAAATACCCAACACGGTCGCCACTGTAGGTACCAACCCAAATCTGGTCGCCCACTTCTAGCGCGGAGCTCACGCGCTGCAGTGCTGCGTCACCGTCCATGCCGCCTATTCTTGTTGCTTCAAGCGATGCGGCATCAACTTCAACTACCGACCACCCATTGCCGCCGGCGTTGCCACCAGCGGTGAGCAGTTTGCCTGATTCGCCCCAGCGGATGTTGTCGAGAATAATGTCTAGCGCAACCGAATCACTCGCGACAGGCTCCTGGCTAAGATCGAATCGTACCAGCTCTCGCGTGCCTAATGCGGCCACGTAGAGATAACGATTATCGTCGGACACAACAATACCGTTAGGCCCAGCCAGCTCGCTGCCTACCAGCACAGCAGGCTCACTTCCTGGGCGCCAGATGACGACACCGCCTTTGACTAGACCCGTCACAGACGCCGCGATGCCTCTCTCCCATTCCATAAACTGCGTAGTGGCAAAGCCGCCATCGGCGAGAATTGCGACGCTGTTGTGCATGATCGATTCGTCGAGCGGAACACAGCCTCGCCACGTTAGCTTCGCGTCGCCACCGGCTAAGCTTAGGTCAAAAATTTCGATGGCCTCACGTCCGCCATGACTTGTGATATACAAATCGAACACGTCGGCGCCGGTTTCGCGCAGAGCAAGGCCGTGAGCTGAAAAATTGGTGACATCGAATAAACCTGGACAGCTTGAATAGGAAACGCTGTCAAAATCTTGTGAGAAATTAGGGGCGCTGACTAAATCATGCCAACTGTTATCGTCGGTATCGATCAGATAGACATGCCCGTTAACCCCCTCATCAGTCATGCCCGAGGTAATGATAAGGCCACTGTCGCCGACGCTCAGCAGATCTTCTGCATTCATCAAACCACAGACATAGCTGATACCTGCGTCAGCGGCACAGGCATTCGACGGCTCCGCAGCGACGCTATGCGCAGACAAGAACAGACTAAAGCCGAAGGCGGCTAACATATTGGAGGCAAAAAAATTCATAATTTTCTCTCGTTATGATCATTTAAATAGCTTACGTAATGAGATTCATCTCATCGTCCCACTCGGCGGTGATATCACGGCGCGTTTGATCAACACACTTTGCCAACCACTCTGCGTCATAGCTTTTCCCATGCCTTGCTAACACTGCTTCGGGCACGCCGTCCCAGATGTTAGGTGTGTTTCCCTGATACCCTAAATCGCGAAAACCTAGCTCGGTCGTGTAATACCCAGTGAGTGTCATATTACGCATTAGCGTAAAGAAAGCGATGCCCGGCTGAAGCGCGTCGTCCTGTACATCCGGATAAGCGATCTCGTCGCAGATTGCCAACTGCTGCTGCTCATCAACATCGATAAACCTTGCGCCAAAGTTTTCGAGCGCATAGCTATCGAGCCACGCGATGCCATCACGTAGTGGCCGTTTATACTGCGCTCGGTCTTTCGCCATGAACTCAACAAAATCGGGAAGCCCCGCATCGAGCGCGCCACCATTTTCATGATTCGATGGCAGGATGATGTCGCATAGCACGGCAAGGGTAAGCAGTTCATGTTCGCGAAAAAAAGTCTCGGCAAAAAGCTCGGCGTCGCGCTGTTTTTCAGCGTCGGTTCGTGCATAGGAATAGTGTGTTGGCAGCGATGTCCACGAGACCGCCCGTGAAGTTGCACTGGGAGCGACGGCGCAGCCAGAGCTCGCTAGCAGGGAGCCCGCAAGAGGGGCGAGCATGAGCGCTTTAAGTACGTCTCGTCTATTTATCGCAACGCTGTTGCTGATCAGTTTAGTCATCGCTCGCACCCTAAATATTTTGCTGTTTCATCTGCTCGATAATGTAGTCCGACGCGCGCCACGACAGCGCGAGAATCGTCCACGTAGGATTTTTATCGGCTTGGGAGACAAAAGTACCCGCATCGACAACGAACACATTGCTTGCGTCGTGCAGCTGGCCGAATTGATTGGTCACCGAAGTTTTCGGGTCTAGGCCCATTCTGGTTGTGCCCACCTCGTGAATAATTTCACCCGGCTTTGCAAGACCGTATTTACGATTGGCACCCGGTTTCTCGCCCAGCAAAATACCGCCAGACGCCTCGAGCAACGCCTCCATTGATTCTTGCATGTGCTTTGCCTGATCGATCTCGTAATCGGTCCATTGGTAGTTAAAGCGCAGAACAGGAATGCCCCACTCATCGACCACCTCAGGATCTAGCTCACAGTAGTTATTAAACTGCGGTACGCTTTCACCCCGACACGCGATACTAAGCCGCGCACCATAGAAACGCCGGATATCATCTCGTAATCCATTACCGTAGCCGCCTACCCGCTCGCCTAAATAATCGTTGTATTGATTAGCCGCGAAACCAAACCCGTATGACGGCATGCCCATGCCACCGCCTATCTCCAGATGATAGCCGCGTGGAAAATCTAACGTAGAATTTTCGAGCCACCACGGGGTGTAGACATGCATACCACCCACGCCGTCTTCGTTATAAATATCTCGGTCCATCAGCTCGGGCAAAAAGGCCGCGCGGCTTGCACCGGTAGAGTCATGAAGATAACGTCCTACGTGACCACTGCTATTACCCAGGCCTCTTTCATGATGATCACTTTTCGAATTGAGCAAAATGCGCGCGCTGCTGCAGGCCGAAGCCGCTAAGATTACAATGCGCCCCTTAAGCTGATATTCCTTTTTGTCTGCTTTGTTAATGTACGACACGCCAGTTGCCTTGCCGCTTTCATCGGTCGTCACCTCGCGCACCATAGAGTTGGTGTAGAGATCGACCTGCCCGCCTTTCAGTGCGGGGTAAATAAGCGCAGTGCTCGAGGAGAAGTCTGCGTGAATCGAACACGCACGGCTGCACTGGCCACAGTAATAGCAAACCCCTCGCTCATCGTTAATGCGTTTTGTGAGCATAGACTTGCGCGCGGGATAAACTGGCACATTGAGTTTGCGAGCGCCGTCGATATAGAAAAGTTCGTGCAGACGAGGCTTAGGCGCGGGGAGAAAAAATCCATCGGGGTCGTTATACAGGCCTTCGTTACTGCCAAAAACACCAATCAATTTATCTACTTTATCGTAGTAAGGCTTCACGTCTTCGTAGCCAATTGGCCAGTTGTCACCGAGGCCGTCTACGTCTTTACGCTTAAAGTCGAGCGGGCCGAAGCGCAGGGATATTCGCCCCCAATGGTTTGTGCGTCCGCCTAACATCCGACCACGCCACCACATAAACTCGGTGTCGCCCCTTTGAGTGTAGGGCTCTCCATCGAGGTCCCAACCGCCTATACAGGCGTTGTAGTCGCCAAAGGGCCTGCGCCGCGTGCTTGCCCCACGACGCGGCGATTCCCATGGATTTCGCAACTGCGTGCGGTTTTCATCCGCTGCGGGATCGTAGTAACCACCGGCCTCCACCAAGGCGACTTTCAGGCCTGCATTCGCTAATTGATAGGTCGCCATGCCGCCACCGGCGCCCGAGCCAACAATAATAATGTCGTATTCTTGTTCAGCCATTCGATGCTTAGTCCTTATTCTGTGCTCCACTAAAGAGTAGAATAAACCGTCTAAAAGAGACACCGAATTCTTAGAAAAACACGCAATCTGTCAAAAGCCCTTTTAGCCACTTACCGTGGCATTTCTTCGCGATCTGCCTCATCAATTCCGCTTTCAACCCGTGGGTCCAAAGTGATAGCGCCCTGAGCGCCAACAGTGGTCGCCATTTCGAATTCTGTGAAATGCTCTCTCGCAGACCCTCCTACTTTGGTTAGTATAAATATTGCCGATCCACCTAGCATAAGTATTAGCCCATTAACTGCGAGGATAAATTCTACTAGTCTGTTGTCAAGGAGCACGATTAGATGAATAGGATTAGGATCTAATTCGAGTTGCAGAAAAAAGTCAAACTCTCTTGGCGATTAAACATCTATGATTCCCTGTAAAACTTCTACCATTTATTACTCATAGCTAATCTATATTTATTATATCTAATCGATATCTGGGTAGTAATTGTCAGACCACTGTTCATTAGTACATTCTTCATGTGGCTGCATTGCCAAGCCGTTTCCATTACTGCTGTATTCTTCTGCGTAGTATACGCTTATAACAACAGGCACATAGCCTACTTCATAGCCTGCCGGCGACACCACTAATTGACCTGAATCGACTTTTGCTAAGTGCGGATCTTTGTTGTCAGGGTTGCTAGACTTCCGGTAATTAATAAATACGGGATTTTTTGGATCTACTCTCGAGTTTTCATTTATTTTCATATGAATCTTCTCTATATGAGATTGCAACAGTTCTAAGTATGCGTCCGTGTATGTTTCAGGATGATTTTGCCTCGCAGTTTTTAGAGCAGGTTGATCAATAAACCTAAACCATACATAAGTTGCAGTTGATCCATTTTGCAGTTTAACTGCATAGCGTTTCTTTCCCGTCACATCCCAGTTTTTAAAATCCGGATTGGTGGTGTCTCTCTCTCTATAGCTAAAGAAACGATGATCTACACGTGGAACTCTCACGAAATCGTCAGGCGCATCTATCAGTTCTGTTTGATAAAGATTAGGGCGATTCTTATATTCGTCAGACGCATCGTCTTCGACGACCCATTTGTCGTTTAGCTTTCGCACATAAATATAACCATTTTGACTCTCATTAAATATTCTGAGTTCTGGAGTAGAGTTATCCCACTCAACATAACCTAGAGCTCCTTCGTAGCCTATTTCATAATTCGGTTCAATATGCCAATAATGATCCTCGCCATTAATTTGTTCTTTTATTCGCAACTGATTATGAGTGCTCTCATTAACACGAAAGAAATCTTTTTCAGTCGCTGGAATTACGGTCCCCGATGATTTCCCTTCAATTAAAGATAATGAATAGCTCTCAATATCACTTTGAGAAATACTTTGGGGGTGAGCAATAAGATATTCACGGTCCTTGGAATTTGGCAGTTTTGCAGCAGGGACGAAATAGGTGTCCTCACTGAGCTTCAGTGCACTCAGTCCTATTCTTTCGTTTCCGTTTCCCCAGTTTTGGCTCGATCCTTTCGTAGCGAATGTGCCAAACCGGTCGCCATATCTCGCCTTGTTCTCGGCATAATTCCCGTTCGACACTTTTTCTGGATCTACCCAGTTCCAGTGTTCAGGCATATAACCGTTGACCGGGCCTTGATAACTTGAGGTTTCTATAAAGCTCATCCAGAATTTAAAATCACGCGGATGATTAAGATCAAGATAAGTCCACCCGGAACCTACCCAAATTCCATTGTCTTTTGTAAAAGGGGCTTGGTTTTTATCAAAAGCGATATTGACTCCTGGGACGCTTAAGATGGCGTTCGAAATTTGAGTCATCGTAAGCCACCTATCCCCAATGAACCTCTCATAAAGCCCACTTCCCATTTGAACGTCATTGCACCCATGATAGGTGTCACCGACGCCTGCTAAGTGTAAAGTTGGATAATAGTGCGGCCCTGCAGTTTTAGGGTTTACCCAAAGGCCGCCTTCGATAGAGTTATTCCCAGTTGAGCTGAGCCAAGAACCAAATACGCCAAATTGTTGGCCATATTCGAGTCCATATTTAAATGCCCGATAGACCCTGTTGAAGATCTGTCTCTTATACACATCTGACGCTGCCGAC
>OJGW01000202.1_pt1 | contig 18535 bp, 16 predicted proteins | sample 1594511 | NCBI WGS metagenome assembly OJGW01 (sample SAMN05416844, study PRJEB24817) | seawater metagenome | isolation source: Sea water | place: Canada:Atlantic | collected 2013-07
GGTTATAGCTGGGTTTCCAGCGCAGCAGGTTTTGGAAGGCGGCGTCGGCAGCCTGCTTGCGTTTTTGTTCAGCCTCAAAGCGGCGCTGTGCGGCGGCTCGTTGTTGCTGTGCAAGCCGCTGATCGCTGAAGAATTGATAGATCATACTCGCAGGGGCCTGGGCACAAACTGACAGCCCCGTTCTGCCGGATGAGTTGGCCAGCACGTCAAAGAGGAATTGCCAGTCATAGCGGGCATCGGTTTTTTGGGAATGCTTCTTCCCGTTCAGCCACGTTGCAAACGCAGAGCAATGTTCGGCAGGCACTGCATTGTGCGGGTTATCGGGGCGCTCATAGTGGTGCATAACGGTACGAACATAGTTTGACCAGTGATCAAGATTGCTGTTTCCGCGCGGCATATTGTTTCGATAGTAAATGAACGGGTCCTGAGCCGGTTCAAAGGTTTTCAGTGACTGCGCCTGCACCCAGTTGCTCAGTGCCTTGGGAATCAGCGGGCAGGCTTCGTCTTTGATGCGTGCCTGTTCATAGGCTAATGCCCAGCTGAGGCCTGCATCGGGAATTCGGCTCACTTCAGGCTTGTTAATGCCATGATGAATCAGGCCATAGGCAATTTGGCAGCCATTCAGGCCTTTGATGCGCTCAGCCACCGGGCGCTTAGCCCGATATGCAGCAATTCTCGCGGCCCAGCGCTCTTCTTCCCGCTGCTTGGCCAATAACTCATCCAACTTCGCGACAATGGGGGTTGGGACGTAGGCGCCCTTAATGCAATCAGTCTTCGGGTTGAAGAACCGGGAATAGATCGCAAACTGTGAGAATGTCAGGGTATAGGCGTTTTTCTGAGCGATTCCGCAGCTTTCGGGAGTGAAGTCGTACCTCATGAAACCTGCTTCCTCCATGGATTTCTGTGCAGGATGATCGCCAAAACATCGGCCCAGGCCAACCGTACCCTCGGCGATGGCTTCATCCGGAGGAGACTGCGAGAAATAGTCGTTGAAACGGCGGAGATCCCGGTCGGACCAGTCACCGCGATCTTTTTTAAGAATTTTTGCGATTTTCCGATTTTTCTCTAAGCCACAAGAGCCGCTTTCCAGGCACTTGCTTAGTGTTTCTCTCGCATATTCGCGCTCATATACGGCAGCTGCACCGCCGTAGAACCACGTGAGTATGGCATGTGATCGCGCATCATTGCCGTAGAGCTTGGGTAAGTTCAGAAAAGGAATGGGGCGCCATTCTGAGACTAGCCAGTGCTCGTAGCGAATCGGGCACTCAGGGCTCTCAACAAAGCCATTATTGATTGTTTCCGCGGTGCCGGTGAATGCCAGTGATGTATTGCTCCACAATACCGACGAAACAAGGAGTGTCAGTGTTATCCATAGGGTTTTAAACGGCATCTTCCCAATCCTTGTCGTCTGTCATCGCTGGCTGGCAGCAAATTGCCTACAGGCAGTATGGGGTCTTAAAGGAAAAGTGTACCGGGGCTTCGGCTGCGATGGGGGGCCGTATTCAGGGGGGTAGCTTTTCGTGGCTCCAGTTGGCTGTTGGAGAAGGCAACAAGATGAGTTGCTTGGGAGCGGTCGTTTCGGTCGCCTGATGCGTTACGAGCAGTTTGAAAGTCGCTGTCAGCGGCGTTCGGTGTATCTAGGTGGGATTCAGCAGTCAGGCAGTTCGTAAAAAAGCAGTTGGCGCTCGCTTTCTTAGTAATGGCCCGCCCGAGAGGATTCGAACCTCTGACCTTTGCCTCCGGAGCCCAATAAAAGCCACAACAAAATCAAAACAAAAACGTTTAACTATTTGTTTTTAATGCCTATTTCTTAACGGTCAATCACGCAGGATACCGACAAATCACAAATAAAATGTCCCAAATTTGTCCCAATGTTTCACGCCCGGAGAAGATTTCACATGCGAAATCTTTTTCGCTTGGCTGACATGCACAAGTTACGGCGAGCCTACCGCCGCTTTTGAGAGCGAAAAACCGATTAAAGACCACCCTGTGGATCGTGATAAACACCAGTGGATTGCTGATTTGCGCAAGCTCTCATGTGAGCATCGCCGTAGCTGGAGCTACCAGATTGGTAACATCCTTCTTTAAAAGCGCCATGTAGGTAGCCGTCAACCTGGCCCACAAGAATGAATACTATTGGGCCAAGAGCCTTCCAGAAACCGGGGGTCTCCAAACCAAAGCCATATTCCAGAAGCAGCAAAATGCCTGTGGCACCTAAGCCAACGATGCCACTTGTAATGAGCAGGATGCGAACCAATTTCTTCGCGACAGGATTTGTTTCATCGAGATTCTCTTGTGACATCCTTGCCTCCATACTGAGAAATCATGAACAGAACCACATTAATAATACTCCTGTTAAAACTGGGCGCCAACGTACTGGGCTGCGTGGTAACGACCTCACCAACCGACTGGAATAGAGCAGAAGTGCTAGATATTTCTATTGAGGCAATCCCAGTAAACCCACTTAGCAAAACGGGGAACCAAGCCGCAGAAATTGCACGGAAGCAACTGAAAGGCACCGCTCAAGTTGCCTGCCAAAAGGGTGCTGACGGCATTAGCAATGTCCGACTCGTTTCCATTGAAAAACAGCCCGGCTCTCAAATGGTCGATTACGTTTTTACTTACGATTTCTTTAAATTCAAATAATTATTTCTAATACATACTCAGGGCGCAAAGTTATTGTATTGCGCCTTTTCTGAAAATTTCTATGGTCATAATCTAGCCGTGACCACTTTTTCGCTATCCGAATCGAAATCAAAATCGTTAATCTGAAAAATAAATTTATTAATTATTTGTAATTTATAAAATATTTTTCCACATTTCTCCTAACAAAAACATATCTTTTGCCAACAAAAAAACCATTAGTGAAAACACTAGATACACCATTGTTAACAAAGCATATAGTTATGTGGGCAAAGAGCTATATTTTGTATATTTTTCATGGCGTTACATAAATAAACATTAGTGCTAACTTATCAATCAATATCAATTGAATTGAGATGTTTAAATGAGCACACGATACCTCACCATCGACGAAATATGTCATCGTTTACGCATCAGCATTGGCACGGCACATAACAGGCTAAGCACTAAAAAGAAAATGCCGCCATCGATAAAAATTGGGAAGAAGCGACTTTTTCCTGAGGATAAGTTCGATGCCTGGATGGAGACTCAAGTCGAGTCCAATGACGAAGAGATTGCAAAGAAAGCTTTTGGCGGCCGAATCAAACGATGAACGCTGCTGACTTCCCGATCTTTTCAAATCTTGATGTCGTTTACGCACCGCACTGGATGTCAAAAATCACGATGCCTGTTTGCAAGCGGCAAGAGTTGGAATTTCATTCATCAAATGGAGACTATCATTTCTACATGATGGCTCCATCTAAGTACGGCCTTCCATACGGTGCCTATCCACGACTTCTTATCGTATACCTTGCGACAATGGCGAAGATAACGAGGCGTCATAAAATCAGCCTGGGAAGCTCTCAGGCATCATTTCTTCAATCTTTGGGGCGTTCCTCTACTGGAGGAAAGAACGGCTCTGTACGCGCTCTAAAGCAGCAATCCATGAGCTTGTTTTCAACGGCCATGCACTACGAGGAAATTCATCACCAAAAGTGGTGCTGGGTACACTATCCCCTGTCTGACGAGGGTGTGATCCTGTGGGATGCAAGTTCTGGGCGTGGTGCGTGGCAATCAGAGATCATTCTTAGCCAGCGTTTTTTCCAAGATATTATTGAACGAGCATTCCCGGTAAGGCGCCAGACATTGATAGAACTCTCAGCCAAACCAACGCAATTAGATATCTATTTCTGGTTAACGAGTCGGGCTGACTCGTTATGTAGGCGCACTAACATTTCTTGGGAGCAATTATTCCGTCAATTCGGAAACAATATCGAGAAGCGCTACCACTTCAGATACTGTTTCAAGCGCTCATTTAAGGCGGTATTAGATGTCTATCCTGAAGTTAGATTTTCTTTCACAAGTAACGGAATAACACTCTGGCCGTTTCCACCGGATGTTCCCAAAACATTTCGCTCCTGTGGGTAACCCTGTGAATCAACGAAGTTATCCACGCAGCTGGCGTGATGCCCTGCGCAGGAGATGTGATGGGTATTAGCAGATGGTGTGATGCGGCTAGCAGATCATGTGATGAATATTAGCAGGAGGCGTGATGATTCCACGCAGATGCTGTGATGCAATATGGCTGAAATGCCCACCAAGAAAGGCTCTGAAGGATGCCCCTGTAGTCCCTATATCACAACTATCTAATACCTTTATTTCAGTTATTGCCCTGTATCTGGCAATGAAAACTGTGGATAGCTGGAGTCTCTCTCTGAAAGTCGAAAATGGCACAGACAATTCAGCAACGCTTTTGCTAATTAAAAATGCAAAATATGTCCAGCAAAAAGCTGAAGAGTTAAGCCAAAAAAACCAACCTGTATTAGCGCGCAAGTTAAGCATTGATTTAGAAAAATCGTCCTTGGGATTGCAACCCAAACGGGTTCAAAAAAGGCACCCATTTGGTCATAGAAAAACCTCTGCCAATTCGATAATTAAATTTGGAGAACCTGATCACTGGCCGCTGTTCCCATGCGTCAAAGTTGAAAATAATTTCGCACGCAGGTACTCCAAAAACAGGTTAAACAATTCGTTTCAAATTATTGCTTTTCCCGAGCGTTGCTCGGAGAACGTTTCTTCACACCCGATGCAACTACATTGCGTCCGAAACCCGCATACCCTGTGGCTTTAGCTGTATTACAAGCATGTTGGGAATTTGTATTGCATTGCAATTATCTTTAATTATCAATTAGATGCGAGAACTTAGATATGCCTAGCAAATCACATACAATCAGATTCACCAGGTTAGAATTAGACATGATCGAGCGCTACAGAGCTAACCGACGAATGAGCTTTGGAGCCGCCGTTAAAGAGCTCATGCATATTGGCGATCACTCTCTGGAAGATCGATCTATCGGAAAAAGCTTCGAAGATTTTATAGACCTTTCGAAGAAACTTCAGATCGAAACATTATTGCTTTTGCGCCACTACTTACATAAAGAGCACAGAGATATTTATGCGCGTGTAAAGAAGGAGCTAAGAGACATGCTGGAAGACTAAGGCCGCCATTAGATGGACATCTACCTAGCTTATACAGGACTTAATATACCCAAGCTCATTATTCTTGGGTCATACGTAAGGATGCTGAATCAAGGTCGTAGTAGAAGTCCCCGAGGCTACCTTCTCTAAGCTTCTCCACTACCTGATCAACCACAAACATAGGCACAAAAAACCACTCTCTGGGCACGACAGGCTTTCCAAAGCGATCTTTGATCTGGATGTCCAACCTGGCCGACTCAAAGAACCTGTGAAGCAGCTTTTCAAGCTTGACCCGGTTGATGTTGTACAGCTCGTAAGTCGCTACAATTTCGACCGGCGCAAGCAAAAAAGTGGGATCATTTTCGGCGTTGGCGATGCGTTTTTTCACGTCACCGCCGGTCACACCGATCTTGTGAATGATCTCCCGGTTTTTGGCAACCATAGGGTGGTCTGACTGACTTCGTAGCACATAAATCGTGCCGCTGGCTGTATCCTCAGAATCCGCTTCGTCATCGAAAAGCGGGCCAGCCGCAGTATCTATTATCCTTCGGCCAGCAGGGTCTTTATGTAACGCGCGCTGCAAAGAGCGGAGTAGAATGTCACTCTCTGTACCGTTGTCGTAGATCACTCTCAGACGGCAGTCTCGACGGTTGTAATCGGTCACAAACTCCTCGCCAACTTCCGCGACCAATACCTTTTGGCCAGAGAGGATATACAGATCACCGGGGCGAACGTCAGCCTTTTCTTGGAACGGTTTGGTAACTCGATACCCGCTATCCAGTTCTTTCTGAACGGCCTCAAATATAGGCACAAACTTGTGAAAATCTTCGCACTTAGTCCGGCTGGCGATCTCTTCAGCAGCCCGAATTTCAGCCCTCGGCTTCACATGCTTGAGCTGGGTAATATCGTTATCGGCGACAGCTTCAACACCAAGTTGGGCCAGCAGCTCTTCATCATCAAGTGATTCGGTATCACCTTCTAGTTCAACCGTTTCTGTGCCCAACAAGCCTTGATGATCGAATTCTGACACCAGTTCCCGACACTCTTTCTGCCGCCGGATTTGATCTAATCGAGTGGCATAAATTCGCTCAAAAATATCCCGATCCTCGCCGTGCTGAGGGGCATGGCCATGCTCCTCAACGAAGCGTTGAATTTCCTCAAATCCGGCAATAATCCGCTCTTCCCGAGGAGAGCGAGCAACCTTCTTTTTGGGCTCTGCCTCGACGCCTAATGCTGCCAGCAGTTCCGCATCGCTCATATCAGCCATTGCTGTTCTCCGCTGCTTTTCGTTGCAGGAAGGCGATGCCTTCTGCCAGGCGCTGCTCCCACGGATCGGGAGAAGTTATGGAGGGCAAGCGGCCACGCTCCTGCTTGAATTTCAAAGCGCGTTTCGCCAGCTCACGGGCTTCTTCAAGGGATAGGTTCACTCGCTTGCCAGCGATCACGGCAGCCACTTGTTTAAGACTATCTTCGCTCATGGTTTTGGCCAAAATTGCGTAGGCTTCACCAAATGGGTTGATGCTGTCGATCAGGTCGATATCCAGGTCGCGCACATCCATCGCAAATTTGCGCACGCCATCGATCAGCGCGGTATTCCTGCTGCCGGATTCGTCACTTTCGTCCATCTCACCAGCCAGTTGTTTAGCTTTCTGGGTGAGGTTCAGTGCCGCAATAGCATGTTGACGCACGGCTTCCTGGTCGTCTTCATCAAGTTCCGGGTATTTATCCCGGACAATTTTACCCATGCGTACCTGAGTCAGCTCTTCCGGCACCATTTCGGTGTCGAATAACCCGCGCTCCAGCGCGGTTTTGTCTTGAACAAAGGCGGTAATGACCTCGTTCAGGTCTTCCCGGCAAATGCGCTGGGCATCTTTGCTCTTTGGCTCACTCAGGCCACCAATTTCTATCTGGTACTGGCCAGTCTGTTCGTTCACGCCAACATTGCTGCCATCGGGGTTGTAACCGCCGGGGCCGTAGTCATATCCCTCTACCGGGCCGCTGCCGGTCTTCTTAATGGTGAAATTGAATTTTGGGGCAAGCACCTGCTCCATCAGCAGACTGGCGGCAATAGCCTTTAGGGTATCGTTAACGGCATCAGCCACCGCGCCCTCTTCGGCGTCAGGTTCGGCAATCAGATTGGTGAAGCGCGCATGGGTCTTGCCCTTGGCATCGCGGGTGGTGCGGCCAATAATCTGCACAATTTCTGTCAGACTGGAGCGATAGCCAACGGTCAGGGCGTGTTCACACCAAATCCAGTCAAAACCCTCTTTCGCCATGCCCAGGGCAATAATGATATCGACGTGATCGCGGTTGTCCTTCTCTTCCGCACGTTTGAGTGCCGAGGATACCCGCTCCCGCTTGCTGGGGTCGTCGTCTACCAGATCGGCCACTTTAATGATTTTGCCAGACCGGGTTTTAATCAGGTGAAAGCCGGTATCTGGGTCAGTGCCCTGCCACTCACCCAGTTCTTCCAGGATGTGCTCCACTTCCTTGTGCTTGTCCTTGGTGCTTTCCCGCGAATTCACATTGGGAATGTGAATGATGGTCTTTTCGTCCGGGTCGAGCACACTCAAGATTTCATCGGCATAGGAGCCAGAGTAGAAGTAGTAGCCAATATCGAGGGTTTTCAGGTACTCATAACCATTGAGCTGCTCATAGTAGGTGTAGGTGACCGGCTCGAAATTGGCTTCATCTTCCGGTGCGAGTACCGCTTCCGCGTCCCCCCGGAAGTAGGAGCCGGTCATGGCGACGAGATGCACCTTGCCCCGATTGATAAACTGGCCGAGGTGGGCGCCCAGCTTGTTGTCCGGGTTGGCGCTGACATGGTGGAATTCATCCACTGCGATTAGCCGGTCATCAAAGGCCTCAAGACCAAAGCGATCCACCGCAAACCGGAAGGTGGCATGGGTACACACCAGCACCTTGTCTTCACTCTCAAGAAAGGCCTTAACGGAATTGACCTTGCCGCCGTCTTCGCCCGGCGCATTACACAGGTTCCACTTGGGTTGTACTACCCAGTCCGCCCAGAAGCCATATTTGCTCAATGGTTCATTGTTAAAGCTGGAACCAATGGATTTTTCCGGCACCACAATAATGGCCTGTTTTAGCCCCTGATTGTGAATTTTGTCCAGGGCGATAAACATCAGCGCACGGCTTTTACCGGAGGCGGGTGGCGATTTGATCAGCAAGTACTGCTCACCGCGCTTGTTGTAGGCGCGCTCCTGCATCACCCGCATCCCCAGCTCATTGGATTTCTTGGAGCTGCCGTTGCGGGCGTAATTGACGGAAACGGAGGGGACAGATTTATTTTTGATCATGGTCAGTTCGCCTTCCTAGCGGTGCCTTTGGCTGTCATTTTGGTGTAAAGCTCGAAGAGCTTTTCCAGGCGCTCAGTGTCGTTTTTGAAACGGCGGCCTATATAGATACGCTCCAAAACCTCGTCGTTTCTCTCATGAGCTTCGCGGAGATTGTCGGGCATTTTCTCGGGGTCATATAGTTCAGCAATAGTCGCGGGAAAATGCGCCTCTCGAGCAAGCAAAATATTTTTTGCATTACTGATCAAGTCGAGCTTGTTGTTCTCAGTCAGCTGAGGAAAGGGGAAGGTGTTCCATCCCAAAGTATTTGAGTATCGAAAGTCTGTTTTCAGCTTTCCGCAAACAGTTGCAACCCATACCAAGTGTAATCGAGATGCTATTATCGAAAGACTCCAAAGAGGCGCATCATACATCGCAAACGCATTGTCTGACACAACCGCGCCCTTTGGAAGAAGACCAACAGGAAGGTATTCCCTAGCCTCTGAGCTTACCTTTGGGACTACAAAAGAATGCTGTCTTGAAACTCCTTGGATTTGCCGAAATCTATGAGGATAATTTGCCGCAGGACGTGTTTCGGCGGCCTTGCTGGCTGCGCGAAATGCTTTGATTCTCGAAATTCTGCTCTTGAATTCCGGAATATTATCAACTACTTCTAAATCCTCGTCTTCTAGCCAAAGACAATAACGCTGAACGCCTCGAATAAACTCAAGTGAGCCATAGAATGGATGAATATATTTTGAAGCCAAGGGATATTCTGATACTAGTGCATTTCTCTCTTGTTCATTAAAAAAGAAATTCCCGTCGTCCGTTGGTTTATTCCCCCATACCATTCTTGGTATACCATTGGGGGCTTTGCTCGAAGTGTTTACTACCGTATCGGGTCCATTTACTAAATATGCGTTTATATTTTCAACTTCTCTATTTATTTGCTTGCCATTTTTATTGGTTTCGTAAATTTTCTTTAGACCAGTCTTAATAGGGCTGAGACCAACGATTACTACTGTTACACCTGCATTTTTACTCGCAAGGTTGGACCATTTAAACGAGGTGTGAGCGAAGGAAATTTCCAACCCAAATTCACCAATAATTGGCCAAAGTACTGGAACCTGTTGGCCTTGGCATATTGAGTTAGTGCTAACAAATCCAACTCGCCCCTGAGTTTCTGAGGCGTACTTAGCCGAGCAATAAAACCAGCCTGCAATGTAGTCCAAAGACTTCCACGACTTTGTTACCCCACCGAGCAACTGCTTTAAGTCATTTTTCATTGAAGAAGTTTGTTGGCTGTGACCCTTATATGGTGGGTTTCCACATATATAGGTTTCTGTAACTATTTCGTGCCCTTTAGTGTTAGGACATATTTCAATCCAGTCTGATTGAAGTGCATTGCCCTGTACTATCTTGCCAGTCTGACGCAACGGTAGCACAAGCGCTTTCGCCTCCTTCTGTCCAATAAACTTCACATCGCACTGAAATTCAGCAATCAACAATGAAAGCCTTGCCACTTCTGCGGCAAAATCCTTTAACTCAATGCCGTAGAAATTTTCCAGTTTGATCCAGGATTTATCGTTTGCTTCGCCCCTCCTAATCTGAATTTCCGCTTCGATCTCGCGCATACGGATATAAGCAATCACCAGGAAATTTCCTGAGCCACAGGCCGGGTCAAACACGCGGATATTGGCCAAGCGCTTTCTCAGGTTCAGCAACTTGCGGCCATTGTTACCGGCTTCTTCGAGTTGTACTCGCAGATCATCGAGAAATAGCGGGTTCAGCACTTTTTCGATATTCGGCACGCTGGTGTAGTGCATACCGAGCTCGCCGCGCTCATCGTCGTCGGCAACGGCCTGGATCATGGAGCCGAAGATATCCGGGTTGATCTGCTGCCAGTTCAGGCTTCCGGCATGCAGCAGGTAAGAGCGGGCTATGCGGCTGAATTTGGGAATATCTTTACTGCCTGCAAACAGCCCACCGTTGACATAGGGAAAGGCATCCGCCCAGCGCGGGAGCTTGGCAGCCGCCCGATCTTCAATTTTCGTGTCCATAGCCCGGAACAGCTCACCAATTACCTGCTCGGTATTATCCGAGCGGCTATCGCTCATCTGCTCAATGGTGGACGTAAACAGGTTTTCCCCACCGAAAATATCGGTATCTTCGGCGAAGAAACAGAAAATCAATCGAGCCATGAATTGGTTCATATCATGGCGGCGCGCATCGCTGGCCCAATCTTCATTGGTTTTCAGCAATTCGACATAGAGCCGGTTCAAGCGCCCAGTGGCCTGTATGTCGATGGGGTTGTTACGAATCTGCTTAACCGTAGTAATACCGGCAAGTGGCAGGAAAAAACCAAAGTGGTTGGGGAAATCCTTGTACTGGCAGGCGATTGTCTCACCAGTTGTCAGGTCTTCCGCCTCCAATGCTGCACCATCGGTTGCCAGAATGAATTTGGCCTTTCCTTTCGTGGTAGCAGGGCTTTGCCGTAGTGCTTGCAAGGTGCTGGGCACCTGCCCGGGTTCACAGGCAACAAGATGGATATTGTTGCGCTGTAGAACACCGCCAAGGTCAGATGAGTTGGTCGAGCCCGAGCGCAGACGCTTGATCGTGGTTGCCTTGTTACCAAAGGCCTCCAGAAAGGCGAACGGAAACTCTTCTGAATCAAAGGCTTGCTCTGCCAGCGCTGAGATGGCTTCTTCAATTTCTACCGCATTCACGGTTGCTTAACTCCAATTCCTTTGCGCACTTGCTGACTATCAGACACGGCTGTACCACGTACCTTTACCCTTTCCGTACTGTGCCAGTTGCTGACTGGAAACCAGATTTTGCAAGTGCTTCTTTATGGTGTTTCGGTTTGCGCCGGTCAGCTCAACAAGCTGGGCGACGGTAAGCTGGCCTTGCTCTGCGGCCAGTTCCAGAATTTTGATCGACAGCTCTGGCATCTTCGCCAGAAGGATATGTTCCCGCTCGATTTTGACTTCCAGGCGCTGCTTTTGCTTTTTCAGCGCCCGTAGAAAGTACAGCACCCACGGCTGCCAGTCAGGTGATTCGGTGCGAATCGTACCCTGGGTATTGCGTAAAGCCAGGTAGTAGCCTTCTTTCGACTGCTCAACCACGCTCTCAAGGGAGCTGTAGGGCACATAGGCGTAACCGCTGCGCAGCAGCAGTAGTGTGGTGATCACACGGGATAGTCTGCCGTTACCGTCTTGAAACGGATGGATTTCGAGGAATACCACGGTAAAAACCGCAATCACGAGTAGAGGGTGCAGGGTTTTACTTTCCAGCGCATCCCGAGCCCAAGTTACCAGCTCCGTCATCAGACGGGGCGTATCAAACGGTGAAGCCGTTTCAAACACCACGCCAACTTCCTTGCCATCGGCATCGAAGGCGCTGACATGGTTGGGGTGGGTCTTGTAGTTTCCCCGGTGACGTTCATCCTTGGTGCTATAGACAAGCAACTCGCCGTGGAGTTGGCGGATATGGTTCTCGGTGAGGTCGATATGGTCAGCACTATTGAAAATCATGCCCATCACATCGGCGTAACCCGCAACCTCCTGTTCGTCGCGGGTATCGAACTTCTTGATCTCGATATTGCTAAGCAGGCGGGCCACCTCCTGATCGGACAGGCGGCTACCTTCAATGCGGGTAGAGGAGCCGATACTCTCGATGGTCGCTACCCGGCGCAGGGCCGACAAGCGATCCGGCGCGAGCGTACCGATGGCGCGCCAGGCTCCCTTGAACTCGTCCAGCTCTGCGATCAGAGACAGGATTTCCGGGGTGATTTGGAGGGTGTCGGTGTTTAGGCTCATAGCCGGATATATATCCAAATATATCCAAAAAGACAACACCCAGAAGCCTATACTCGTATAATTATCCGTATTTATCCATATTTAGAATGAACTATGCGGATGAGATATTGCCAAACACCGCAGGTGCGTGATGTGTAATTTCGTGTATAATTTCGCTCGTGTTTATGTATATCAATAGCGGAGGTTAGAGTGAGCGATTATAAAAAGCTTGAAAATCAGCCGCTTAAATTTGTACTTGCTGAATTTCGTTTTTCTCCTGTTCTGCAAATTGCAGAATTCATTCCCAGAATTCAGGAAGCTCTACGCAAGCGCTACCCAATCCCCAAAAAGAAAAGCGAGCAGGCCATCCAAATCCAGCCTGACGGCGTTGCTGTTTCAAAAATTGATAGCTGGGCCTTTATTTCTGCCGACAAGAAAAGTGCCGTCGACGTAAACCAAGAACGACTTCTCTACGTCACCACCGATTACCCAAGGTTTGAAGGCTTCTCTGCCTCTTGCGAGCATGCACTTGCCATGCTGATGGAAATTGTTGAGCCCAACCTTATCTTTCGGATTGGCTTACGGTATGGTGATTTGATAAAAGTTGACGAAACGGAAACCTTGTCAGAACTCGTCACCGACCATTTTGGCTACCCCCAACCACTGCACGGCTTGGGCTCGGCAAGACACCAGACTGTTGAGCTGTTTCTAAGCACTGACATGGGTGGGCTAGCAATAAGGACGCTGTATGGGCATCATAATTTAACATGCCTTCCAGATGTCCAAGGTTTACCTGTTGCGATCTCAGCGGATTCAGAAGCGAGCGAGCGATTAGTCTTGGATTTCGATCATTTCTGGGAAGCCGGGGATGAATCTGTTAATTTCGATACTGCCGATGTGCTTCAGAAACTGAGCGCACTGCACGAGACGTCTAGAGAGGCCTTCTGGAAGGTCACTACAGATTACGCAAGGAATGTGAAATGGTCGTAACTGCCTTTGATTCGTCCCACGAAAGCTTTTCAAGCATAGGCTTATATAGCGGTGGAACCCCACAAGCAGCGATTCATTTGCGCCTAAGCGAAGAAGAGGTGCTTGGCCGCTATTTTCTGTACCAGGCATCTGGTGGCGTCATAACAGCAAAACATCACGCAACACCAAGCGGCTCCCCCAAGCACGAAGCCCCAAAAAACAACTTCGCCCAGGTTATTGACGGCATTGTGAATGCCTTTGGCTTGCAAAAAGATGAGCTCACTCAGGTTTGCAAAATCCAGAGCCGAAAGACGCTATACAACTGGATAAATGGCGATTCAAAGCCTAGGGCATCGGCAATGAACAGGATGTACGATCTCCTTTTACTGGCCAAAAACTGGCGCAATGCTGGATTTTCATCAAGCCGCGAAGATATTCATCTCCCCGTTGTAGACGGGCAAAGCGTGTTTGACCTACTTGGCGCGGAAAAATTAGACAAAGAACTAATTTTATTTGCAGGCTCTAGAATAGGCTTCCGCACCAACCCAGAGGCACGCATTACAGACCCCTTTGCATAAAGGTGGGCCACTAAGTGCCCGGTACTCAACTAGAAACTAACGGCTGGCGACAGGGGGCAGTAGCCCCCGAGTCGGCAACTCCCCAATTACTTAATGTAGTAGGCATAGGGCCAGAACCCGGTATCATCCTAGTGGTTGCATCTCAGTCCTGTGATATTGCCTGCAACAATCTAGAGCTAGACCCGCACATTGAGTTCCTGATTGCTAGAAGTATAGATTCGCTTAACGGCAATTTTACGTTCAACAAAAATCCAAGACTACTGAACCTCAGCTTGTTCGCCCGGGCGAATGACGAGAGCATTTCAACTGAAAAATACTTTGAAATTAAAGCGTTCGAAAAAGTTTTTATTCCCAAGCAGACGCTACTTGATATATGCCCCGAGCCATGTTCGCAGCTCACAATGGATGAAAATCAGCGCCTTGCGTTTGTCGGCTGGCTATCCGCGCGATACTCTCGACCCGCGCTTCCAACCGTCTTCAATAATTTAATCAGCGATGCCGACCCAAGAGGCAAACTACGCGAAAAGGCAAAAAAAGGTAGCGCGGAGCTACTCGGCATTTACGTAGAAATTTTTCCAGATCGGGAAATAGGCCCGGGAGAAAAATATCAAGCAAACCTACTCGGCCTAATTCCGGCCGGATTAACGGGTGATCAGAAAAAAGCCGAAGCGGCTATCAATTTGCACTCGGAAATTCTAAAGAAGGCAGGAATAGACGTCTCATCCGCCATTAGAGCAGAAGACGGTATATCCGTGGCAACAATTAAGCGATTCCGACGGTTTTACTACGATGACCTGTCATTTAAAGATGGAGCCGACTTACCCCCAGAAACACTGACCAATCTCTAGGCTACCGTAGCTTTTCAGCCAAATCCTCAGCTTTGAGGTGCGTATACCTCTTGAGCATCGCTAAATCTTTGTGCCCCGTAATTGCGGATACTTCCATTATACCGAGCCCCAGTTCAAACAGACGGCTTGTGGCCTCGTGCCTCAGGTCGTGGAAGCGCAGGTCTTCAATTCCCGCCTTTTTGCAAACTCGATCAAACGCCTGGGTAATCGAATCGCTGCGGACAGGGTATACCCTGCCGGAAATATGGCGGGGCTCTTTTGATAGAATTGACACCACCGTACTGGACAAAGGAATAGTGCGATCTTCGCCGTTCTTTGTATCCCTCAGAGTAGCTGTACGCCGAATCAGGTTCACATCTTCCCAGCGAAGAGCGGCAAATTCCCCTCTACGCATGCCGGTTTCAATGGCCAATCGAATAATGTTGCCAATAAAGCCACCGTACTCCCTCGCTGCATTTAGCAAACTTTCCTCTTCGCCGGGCTGTAGGCGGCGCTCTCTGGCCTTGGATTTCTTCGGCAGAGCAATGGATTCAACTGGGTTTCCGCGTGGCAAGTAGATATCCCATTCGCGTTGGGCGATTTTGAATATTTGGCTTAGAAGCTGGAGCTCCTTCCTAATGGTGTCTCCGCTCACTGATTCGGCGCGAAAGTCTCGATACTCCTTTGTCGTTCCAGGCGAAACAGCAGCAAGAGTCAGGTGACCTAAGTGCCGGTCAAGTTTCTGCAACCGGCTCTTGATAGAGACTACAGACTTCTTGGTGGGGGCCACTTCTCTACCATACTTGGCTATCGCTTCAGATAGGGTTGTGGATTCGGCCTCTGAGGTAGATAAGAATACTCCTCGATCCATCTCAGACTCGACAAGGCGCGCCCACTGCTTGGCAAGGGTTAGGTTTGCAAAGGTTTTGGATTGGGGCTCATAGCCCTTGCGGCGAACCTTGGCTTGCACCTTATTGCCGGGTCGCTTGGTGAAAGTGGCCACTTTCTCACCTTGATTTCTGTCCTTGAAACCCTGAGTGTCCCAGAATTGTCCCAAAAGCGCAATTCATAGGATTGTGGGCCATTTTAGGAGTCCGAGAAACCCTAGTATCCTTTTGTTTTTGCTAGAGTTTTACATCTAAAAATGGCCCGCCCGAGAGGATTCGAACCTCTGACCTTCGCCTCCGGAGGGCAACGCTCTATCCAGCTGAGCTACGGGCGGGTGAAAAGAGCGCGCACTATAGCAGAGGCCCCGAGTCGGCTCAATTGCCTTGAGGGATGCCGATGTGCGATCTTTTCAGGCTGGCGTCGCGTACAGAATAGGCGGCCTGCGCTGGATTGGCAGGCCTGGAGTGGAGTAATCGAGGGCATCCGGCTATAATGCGCGCCAGAATTTTCAGGCTGTGCAGCCGCAATTTCCGAGAGGGTGAAAAACGGTGAAGAATCAGATGGTTAAAATGCTGGTAGTGGTTGCAGCGTTGCTGGCGGCTATGTCTGCGTGGGCGCTGACCGACAAGCAGCGTGCGGAAGTGGAAGCGCGCATCGCGCCGGAAGGCCAGGTGTGCCTGGAAGGTGACAGCAGCTGTGGTGCAGTGGTTGCCGCCGCAGGCGGTGCAGCGAAGTCCGGTGAAGAAGTTTATAAAGGAAGTTGCCAAGGCTGTCATGCGGTTGGTGCAGGTGGTGCGCCGAAGCTGGGTGATGCTGCAGACTGGGCCGCGCGCACGGAGAAAGGTTTGGACGCTGTTTACGCCAATGCGATTAACGGTTTCAGCAACATTGGTATGATGCCCGCTAAAGGGCTGTGCATGAGCTGCTCTGACGACGAAGTGATTGCCGCTGTTGATTACATGATTGAGCACAGCAAGTAACAAGGGACGACGAGGTCGTTCAGAAAGCCGCGCATTGCGCGGCTTTTTTTTGCGCTGGAGAAAATGCTCGTGCACCGTATCCGGCAGTGCTGCGTAGTAAATGAGCAGATGCTGGGATACATTAAGTGAAGAATAAGAAATAGCGGGGTGGGTAATGCGTAGCACGGTCTGGCTTGTCTTTTTGTCGACAGTTTTGCTTGGCGCCTGTGGTTCATCGTCGACGTCTGGCAATAGTGGCGATTCGGCAGGCTCTGGGCAAGTGGATGGCGAGGTGCCGGGTGAATCAGCGGGCGGCGAAACGCCAACGGTCGCTGAGGGTTTTGGTGAACCTTTAAGCAGCCAGATTCGACCCGGGGTAGAGGTGGTTGCCGATGGCTCAAGCTGTACCAGCAATTTCCTGTATAAATTGAATGATACGACGGTGTATCTGGGTGTTGCGGCGCACTGTTTCAGTCCGGATACCAATCAGGGCGTGGACCCCTGCGAGGCGGCGAATTTGCCGCTAGGTACGCCTGTTCAAATCCAGAACGCGGCTCAGCCGGGCGAGCTGGCCTACAGTAGCTGGCAGGCTATGCAGGAAGTTGGCGAATCAGCGGGCTCTGCGGCATGCACGCATAACGATTTCGCGCTGGTTAAGCTCAGTCCCGATGACCTCGCCAATATTCACCCCGCCACGATCGCCTTCGGTGGGCCAACGGCACTGGCTAGCCAGCTGGCTTCGGAGGGCGAGGCGGTCTTTGTTTACGGCCAATCGCCTTTCCACTTTGGCGTGCGAGAGCTGGAAGCGATGAATGGCAGCGTGATCGGTATCGCTCCAGAGGGTTGGGCTTACGATGTGTTAACCGATACGCCTGCTATTTCCGGTGACAGCGGTGGCCCCGTTCTGGACAGCCAGGGGAGAGCGCTGGCAGTGACGAGTGCGCTGTCGGTATCGTTGAGTTTAACGCCGGTGCGCAACAGCGTGACGAACCTTGCGCGCGCACTGCGCTATGCCAAGGACAATGGTTTTATTCATCAGGACGTGCAGCTGATGACCTGGGCTGAGCTGGACCCGAGCGGCGGGCTTTAATCTGCGTGGATGTTCAGCGGGCGTCAGCCCAACATATCGCGCAGGCTGGCAAGGGTTTCTCCGCCGCGCTTCTGATTCACGGCAGGGTCGGCGTCGGCCCTGCCCTCCCACTCCACATCATCCTGAGGCAGCTCGGCGAGAAAGCGGCTGGGTTCGCAGGTAGTAAATTCCCCAAAGCTTTTTCGCTTGGCGCAGTAAGTCATGGTGAGTGTTTGCTGGGCGCGGGTGATTCCCACATAACAGAGGCGGCGCTCCTCCTCGACCATGTCGTCGTCGATACTGTTCTGGTGCGGCAGCAACCCTTCTTCCATGCCGATCATGAACACATGGGGAAACTCCAGGCCTTTAGCTGCGTGCAGGGTCATGAGCTGGACTTGGTCATCACTTTCCTCTTCGTCGGCCTGACGCTCCATCAAATCGCGCAGCACCAGGCGGCTGATGGCTTCTTCAACACCGTCGTCTCGCTCCTCATTGTTGAGGCTTTGCTCGATAGAGGCAATCAGCGTGTTGACGTTGGCGAAGCGGCGTTCGGCGACGGCGATGGACGAGGAGTTCTGTACCAGCCAGTCGAAATAGTCGATGTCGCTGACCAGTTGCTTGATCGCGGCAATCGCATCATCTCCGTAGCAGCGGCGGCGCAGGCCGTCCAGCCATTGGGTAAACTCGCGAAGACGACTGACCGCTGCCTCGGGTAGCTGTTGCTGCAGGCCCATTTCCTCGCAGGCCGAGTACAGGCTGATCTCACGCTGCGTCGCGTAGTTGCCCAGGGCTTCGAGGGTAGAGGTGCCAATCTTCCTGCGGGGTACATTCACAATGCGAAGAAAGGCATTGTCGTCGTCCTGATTAATCACCAGCCGCAGATAGGCCATGATGTCTTTGATCTCGTTACGCCCGAAAAACGAGGTGCCGCCGCTGAGTTTGTAGGGAATCTGGTGGGCCTGGAGTTTGAGTTCCAGCAGTCGCGATTGGTGATTGCCCCGGTACAACACCTGTCTCTTATACACATCTCCGAGCCCACGAGACCTCTCTACATC
>OJGW01000203.1_pt1 | contig 18371 bp, 14 predicted proteins | sample 1594511 | NCBI WGS metagenome assembly OJGW01 (sample SAMN05416844, study PRJEB24817) | seawater metagenome | isolation source: Sea water | place: Canada:Atlantic | collected 2013-07
CAGATAGTGCTAAGACCTGACCGATTTCGACGCCGACATTAAAGCTGATGATGTTAGTGACCAGGCCATTTTCGGAAAGCGCAAACTCCTGAAGCTTTGTCGCAAGCCCCAGGCCGTGGAAAAGGCCAAAGACGAAAACGGCGAGCCTGGTATCAATGGTAAAGCCCAGCAGGCGTTCGAACCCACCGAGGTTCTCAAACGCCTTATAAACGATTGATAACCCGATTATCGCGTCGATAAGATAGGCATTCACCTGCAGGCCACCTAGCACGCCAACGAGAAGCGTAATGCTATGTCCTACAGCAAACAGGGTAACGTATTTGATCACGTCAACCGGCCTGTAGAGAAAGAATATGACGCCGACTAAAAACAGCAGGTGGTCGTAACCCGTCACCATGTGTTTTGCGCCGAGATAGATAAAAGGGCCTATTGCCGGACCATCTATTGATGCGACGAAACTCGCGTCGCCGCCTTCGATAGAATGAGCAAACGCAAAATTTGTGGCGAAGGCTGCCGCCACCCCAATCATATACCGCAGCAGCAGGCTGCTGCGCAGGGAATTTACAAGTCGTTCCGGTGTCTCAACGAGCAACATGTCTCTCCGATTTTATTGGCTGGCTACTGCAGCGCTCAGCGCAGAAAGTAGCGAGCCTAGTCAGACTCGGCAAAGCGGCTAACAATGTCTGGATTGTAAGCTTGATGGCACGCCGAGCAAACGCTATAGAGCTGCGCACCCGCCTGGAAAAACTCCTCTTCGTCTTGCGCTGCGGCGGCGGTCATTGCGCGCAAACCAGCATCGCTTAAACCCTGCGAATAGATCATCCACGCGTCGCTATCCTCGGCTCTGCCGGGTAGGGCGAGCATGTTGCCAGCCTCGACCACTATGGCTGCCTGTGCGCGAACATAAGCCCAGCCGGCGTCAGTAGTTGGGTAAAGCTCTTCGTAGCCTGAAGCATCGAGAACCCAGCCGCCGGAATCCCAGAGGATATCTGACGCGGGTTCTATGATGAGAGCCATTAACTCTTGATTGGTAAGCGTCGTGTTGTAAATAGCCGCGGTGTCATCGACGAGCGGTGTTTCCTCGGGCGCAGAACAGGCGGCTACGCCTACTATCAGGGAAAGCGACAAAAATGTCTTGACGAGGGTGGCGATGTGGCGCGATGCATTCATAATTTGTTCCTGTTAGTCTTCAGTAGCAAAAGCGGCGTATAGAGTGCTCAGTCTGCCCTAAATCGCTAAATGCTTCCATAAACAAATCGACAAGACGTGCGCTGATTTCATCACCGAGTTCGCCTTATTAGTTACAGAAAGAGGGAATATCATTGTCACACTCGATGAGTAAACAGAAGAAGATAGCGCTACTAGTTGCGCATCGAGCGCCCATGTTGGCAATACTCCTGCTGCTGTGTTCTGTCGTCGCACGCGCCGAAGTCTTCGTTACCTCAACCCCCGATGGTGGCCTGCAGCCGCGACTCGTGACAGCGGCCGATGGTGGCGTGCATCTTCTCTATTTCAAGAAACGCCTAAGTGCGCCGAGCGCCCGCGAGGGGAACCTTTACTACCGAGAATACCTGCGCGAGGAACGCGATTTTGGTCTGCCTGTAAAGGTGTCTAGTACTGCCTTCAATCTGCAAACCTTCGCTATCGCGCGAGCGTCGATGGCCTTTGATGGAGAAGGGCGAGCGCATGTGGTCTGGTATCTGCCACGCGAAAATCGTTATCTCTATGCCCGTTCCGATGCACAGCGCTTGCAATTTGAGGAGCAGCGCTCGCTAGTTTCTGAGTATATTGAAGGGGTCGACGCTGCAGCTGACGTGGCCGCGGAAGGAAATCAAGTGGCGATAGTTTGGGGTGCAGGCGCATTAAGTGCAGAGCAAGAGAGAACTGTGTATGCACGTTTTTCTGACGATGGCGGTGAGAGTTTTGGTGCCGAGCAACGTGTTGGTAACAACGATTTAGGGGCGTGCGCCTGTTGTTCTCTGGCAGCCGAATTCGACACGCAAGGGCGATTGTCGATTGCCTACCGGTCGGCAATCGACGGAGTGGGTCGCCACATGCAATGGCTTACGCTGCACGCCGAAACCCCAAGCCTTGCCACGGCGAATGAGGCGCTTCGAGGTGACTATTCGCCTCTGCAGCCGCTGCAGGAATGGGAGATGAGCTCATGCCCTCTCAGCACCAATGATTTCGCGCTCGACACGAATGGCGAGCCTTGGGTAGCATTTGAGACGGCTGCGAGGATTATTCGCCTCAAGGCGAATGGGACTGCCGCAGCTGTGCAGGAACCCGCGACACAGACTAGGCAGAAGAACCCCAGCATTGCGGTTGCAGCCAATGGCGACGTACTCACTGCGTGGGGCGAGGCAATCAGTCACAGCAAAGGTGGTGCACTGCGAGCGCAACTCGAGGACGCAAACGGCGTAATTATCGAATGGGAACTCGGCACTGAAATCACGCTGCCTAATTTCAGTTTTCCTGCCGCCGCAGCGATTGGGGGCAACGATTTTTTACTGCTTTGGTAGCTTTTTTGGATAGCTTTTAGGGTGGCTTCTTTTTGGGTAGGGGGCACAGCCTGCCAGCAACCATTTTAAGAACGAGTTTTTCTACTAAGAGCCTAGGCAAACGCCTAGTCGAGGCGCCTATCCCAGTGTTTGAATCGCGTGCGGCAATACTGCTCGAGCTGTTCGTAGGTGCTAAAGAACATTTCGCTGCCCTCAGGGATCGACTCGTCTAGTTCGCAAAAGTCATTGCTGTAATCACGGCACACCGCAGGTCTCTTGTCATAAATTCCACAGAACCCACCCGTTTGCAAATGAGCGCAGCCCGTTTCGATATGAAGAAACCAGCCGTCGGAGTCTTTGAACAGATTAATTCCCTCATGCGCCACCTGCCAGAGCAAATGATCGAAGTCGCTTTTGCTGCGCGGAGTGGGGACCTGCTGGTTTATCGAGTTACAACAAATCGAACGAGTACAGCGTCCGCATTTGTTATCAACGCCTATGCCAACGGGTTTAGGTGTTGGCATAAGATCTAAGACGGGGACTCTGCTCTTTATTGTTTTGCTGACCATCGACTCTTAAGCACTCTGCTAGTTTTCAGAAAAGAATTCTAGCATTTCCGACGCGCCAATAAACCATCTGCTTCTCTGTCGTTTGCGTGTAAATGTTGAGTAAAGCAAGCCAGTGCATATTGCCTAATAGGGCTGGGTGGTTTAGCTTCAAGCTTCGACTTTAACTTAGTAGGAGACGCCGTTATTAGCGTCTAACGCATCGCTGAGTTTGGTTAAAGCGAATAATAAGAGAGGACTTACTATGAACGCTCCAGCAAAACCCCGCTCCGCCGCACCCACTCCATTTGCGTCATCGCCGTTAGCCTTGGCAGCTTTATGGATAGGTCTTTTGTTGCCCGCAAGCATTCTCGCGCAAGATTATGAACCACCGCGCACACAATCGGGAAAGCCGGACCTGCAGGGTTATTGGAGCAATGCATCGCTCACTCAGCTTCAAAGGAATGCGAATTATGAGAACCTCGTCATTCCTGCGAGTGAGATTGAGGATTTCACTCGGAATAATCACCAAAATGTGAGGCAGGCAACAGATGATGGTTTGGTCCAAGGCGAGCTTCTCGACGGTTCCGATCTCGGCAAAGGGCGTGGCTACAATGCGTTTTGGGTCGATCCTGGCACGCGCTATGGCATCGTAAAAGGCGAAGCGCGTACCTCTTGGATTGTCGAGCCTGAAGATGGTCGAATTCCCTTTTCGGATGCGGGTAATGACCTGCGTAGAGCTAATCGTGCTAAGTTTTCAGGCAATGACGGACCTGAGGGACGCGCATTGGGTGAGCGCTGCATTATCGGCTTTGGCAGCACCGGTGGCCCTCCAATGAACAATGTTCTCTACAACAATATGTACCAAATTGTTCAGACCGATGATTATGTGATGATACTCGTCGAAATGGTCAATGATGCGCGAATTATTCCAATTAGTAACGAACATCGGCCCGCAGAGCATAAGCGTTGGCTTGGCGACTCCATTGGTCGTTGGGAAGGGGACACGCTTGTTGTAGAAACTATCAATTTGCACCCGCAACAAGCGCCGCGTAATGCTGCTCCGCTGTCTTCCGAAGGAAAAATTATCGAGCGCTTTAGTCGGTATTCAGATGAGCAGATCTTGTATACGTTCGAGGTCTCAGACCCTGTTTATTACACGCAGAACTGGCGCGGCGAAATGAGCCTTAATGCGTCGGAGAATAGACTTTATGAGTATGCGTGTCACGAGGGTAACTACGGGTTGCCCGGTATTCTTGCTGGCGCAAGAAGAGAGGACGCCGACGCAGCTGCGAAGGAGTAGGTTTAGTCTCCATTCCAGAATTGTGTCATCTCCATAGACATGAATGAAGCAGACCAGGTGATAAGGGAGAGACCAGTGATGGCCTCGACGCCAGCGAGGAAGCGGAGGCTTCCTTGCGGAGCGATGTCACCGTAACCCACGGTCGTGTAATTGGTAAAAGAGAAGTAGATACTGTCGACAAGGCTGCCGTCGAAACTTCCTGCTAAATCCCCGAAGCGACCGTCTCTCACCATGAGGTAGAAGGCGAGACCGAAAAGGCAGATCTCGATTATATGCGCGCAGATGGTGCCAAAGACACCAATCAGCACACGGAGGCGGTGTTTGATTCGTAACCTGGGAATCAAAACCGACAGCAAACGCAGCATTTCATAATGAATGACCACGGCAATTGCGACGAAAATATTTATCGCGAGGGCTGCAATCATGAGGCGGAACCAACCATTATTGCTACTCTTAGGTTAGATGCGTGCGATTTTCTGAATTATCTCGTCCAAAGAGTGGAGCATACTATAGCGGAGTATCGGTGTAATCTTGCGCTTTACCGCGTTTTCTACACCGCTCTGGTCAGGGGCAATGTTATGGCGAAATCACCCAGCAGTTACGCGCTAGTCTACCTTTATAGAGTGCGAAGCGCCTTAGTCTCGCCCGCGCTTTTATATTGCCTGAGTCTCACGATCTCTCTGCTACTGGCGTCGTCGGAAGTTGCCGCACAAGGCACCCCGATAGAGGATGCCACGTCTGCAGATTCTGCGATTTCTTATGCTGCACAGATACAAGAATTTGAGTTCGAATTTGGTCCACTAGATAGACGTCTACTTGAGCCTTTAGCGGGACTCGCTGACTTACAGTTTGAGCGTGGTGATTTCGACGCTGCTGCAGCGACCTTGCGGAGGCAGTTACAAATCACTCGGAATACGTTTGGCTTCGAAGATTCGCGCTTATTGCCCTTAGTGGACTCGCTCGTGCGGGCCGAGATTGCCCGATCAGATTGGCAGCAGGTTGCAGATTATCTTGACCTTCGCAGTCAGATTTTTATCGGCTCTTTTGATGAATCACGTGCCCTCGAAGAGGATGAAGAGTTACTCAATTTAGAGGGTGTTGCTGCGCGTATGGAATTGGCGAATGCGCTGAGCCTCCAGTCCGGATGGCTTATGCAGCAAGTTGCTCTCACGCCAAGGCGAGACGCGATCGACAGTTTCTTCGATGCGCGAGAATTAGACGAACGGATATTCGATCTTGCAGAAGACGTTATCGAAAGCCTCGAGTCTCTCTCGCGCGAGGACAGTTCGGCTGCAGAGTTTTTGCTACTCACCCAATGGCTTCCGTTTATGTACCGCCAGTCGGTTAACGATTATAGCCTCGTGCAATTGCTTAATGCGCAGAGTGGCTTTTCGTATGACACTATCGATTACTTAATACGCAGAGAGGGCGGTGCTATTAACAAGCTCAGCTCGCCCGGGTTCTCTGCGCGTTCGATATCGGGTCCGAATAATAGGATTCCAATGCTAGAAAAAGGCGATCCAATCGGCGTTGGCTATCTTCGCGATGGCTATTTCGGTGTTAGAGAGATGGATATTCGGCTGAGCGATTTTCTTGAACGGCAACTGACAGCTGGCGCCAGCGATAGCGACCTTGCATCGACACGGCAAGCTCTCGCGGCGGCCAAAATATATCGGGGAGATTATCTGCTTCTGCAGAATAGAGGCTCGGGCATGCGCGAATATCGCGAAGCATACCAGCTGCTGCTCGAATCGGGAGTCGATGCGGTCGAGGTCGACGGCTATTTCGCCCGACCGGCGCTCATTCCCGCGACTCAACTGCGACTGACGTTTGATGCGCTTAAGGCAGACAAATCAGAAAGCGAATGCCTCCCAAGCTTTACCGCGCTAAGTGATCGACTAGCTACGCTTGCGGCACCTTCGAATGACGCCTCTGCCTGGGCTATTGAGCTGCCGCACGCTGAAATCACGGCGCGATTTGGGGTGTCGCGCAGGGGGAAAGCGACCGGAGTAAAAATCGGCGAGGTTGGCGCAGAGGATAATGGACTGCGCAGGGCTGTAAATCGCGCGATGAAAGACCTGCAGTTTAGGCCAGCGATTGCTAGCGGTCGCTCGCAGCGCCTTCGCGATCAGTGTCTGCTCTTTCGCATCCCTGTGCTCGACTGATGATAAGTTGGCAGGGGCAAACCACCTTGTTAGACTCGCTCGCCTAATGATCGAACTTATCCACGTACAGAAAAGTTTTGATGGCGGCGCGAGCTACGCCGTTGCTGATACATGCCTCACCATTCCGAGAGGTGAGTTGCTCGCCTTAATAGGTGAGTCAGGCAGCGGTAAAACTACGACGCTAAAAATGATCAATCGGCTCGAAGAGCCAACCTCTGGGCAGGTTCTCGTCGCGGGTCGCGATGTGTTGGAGCAAAACCTTCAGGAACTGCGCCGAAATATTGGCTATGTGTTTCAGGGTGCCGGCCTCTTCCCCCACCATAATGTGGCACGTAATGTGGCTGCCGTGCCGGAGCTACTCGGCTGGTCTAAGGAATTAATCGAGGCGCGCAGCAGAGAAGTCTGCGACCTTGTTGGCCTGCCCTTCGACGACTATGCGCAGCGGATTCCTGCGGAGCTATCTGGTGGGCAACAGCAGCGTGTTGGCGTTGCGCGTGCGCTTGCGGCGCGTCCAGATGTGCTGCTTATGGATGAACCTTTCGGCGCTCTAGACCCGATCACGCGAGCAGGTCTGCAAGAGGAGTTTCGCCGTATTCAGCAAGAGCTCGACCTGACCGTTGTGTTGGTCACCCATGACATGACTGAGGCGATGCTGATGGCTGACCGCATCGCGGTGATGCAAGGCGGCGAGCTTTTGCAAGTTGGCACAGCGAGCGAACTACTTAATCATCCTACCCACGACTATGTTACTCAGCTGATGGAAATGCCGCGCCGCCGCGCAGAGCGCCTCGAACGGCTAATGCGAGCGGCGGAGTGATAGCATGAGCCCCGTGTTACGCGAGCAGTTGCTGCTTCTTCCGGAATACTTGCAGGGTCATCTCGCATTGACCTTCGCCGCGCTTGGCGCGGGTATCGCGATGAGTGTGCCGCTCGGGATTGTCGCATCGCGTTCGCCACGTATTCGTCATCCGCTTCTTGCCACGGTTAGCCTTATTCAAACTGTCCCCGGGCTCGCAATCCTTGCCCTCGTTGTTGCGATGCTAGGCGGTCAGATCGGCTTTTTGCCGGCGTTTATCGCCCTTACCCTTTATTCGATGCTGCCTATCATGCGTAATACGGTTAGCGGCCTCGAGGGCGTCCCGGCAGAGGTGGTCGAGGCCGCACGCGGCATTGGTCTCGCACCGCGGCAGCGTTTATGGAAGGTCGAACTGCCGCTCGCGCTGCCGGTTATCGTTGCGGGCATTCGCACTGCCGCGGTGTGGACTGTTGGCATGGCAACATTGTCTACGTTGGTCGGTGCGAGCAGTTTCGGTAATTACATTTTCATTGGTATTCAGACACGTAATCTCACCGCGGTAACCGTTGGTAGCCTAGCGGCGGCGGCGCTGGCGATTTTACTGGACACCTTGATCGGCAGCCTGCAATGGATTGCCGAACGCCGCGCGATTGGTGTTGGCCTGCGTGAACTACGTCGGGCGATAGTGCTCGCGGCGACTCTCTCGCTCGCCTTTGCGATGGCCTTGGTTTTTACCCTTAAGCCTGCGCCGAAGCCGGATTTTATCGTTGGCGGCAAGCCGTTCACCGAACAGTATATTCTGGCAAGTCTCTTGGCCGAACGATTGACGGCCGAAGGCTTTCTGGTCGAGCAGAACATAGGCATGGGGTCGGATGTAATTTTCAATGCCATTGGCTCAGGGACAGTCGATCTTTATGTCGAATACTCTGGCACCATTTGGGGCAGTTTCATGCGCCGTGAGGGTAACCCCGGGCGAGCAGAAATTACTGAAATCACCCAAACTTTTGTGCGCGAACGCGGATTGAATCCGATCGGCCTCGCCGGGTTTCAGAATCGCTACGCTTTAGCGATGCGCCGGGAGCGGGCAGAGGAGCTCGGGGTTGTGAGTGTGCAAGACCTCGCGCCCTTGGCATCAATGCTAAGCGCTGGCGGGGATCTGGAGTTTTTCGGGCGTTCGGAGTGGAAGCGTCTGCAAAGCCTCTATGACCTAGATTTTGCGCGGGAACTCACCTTCGACGCCGCTCTGATGTACACCGCGGTAGAGGCGGGGCAGGTCGACGTGATTAGCGCGTACTCAACCGACGGCAGAGTTGCCGCTTACGATCTTGTGCTATTGGAAGACCCGCGGCAGGCGCTTTTGTCATACGACGCCATGTTATTGGCTTCGAGCGCTGCGGCACAGGATCCGCGTTTCACCGCAGCACTCGCGCCAGTGCTCGGGGCAATTAGTGATGAGGCGATGCGCGAGGCGAATAAGATGGTTGATGTTGAGGGGCGTTCGGTGTCCGAGGCGACAGCCTATCTGCAAGCGATTATTAACAAACCGCGATCCTCGATGAACTTGAATTAGTCCGAAGTAGTCCTGCTCAGTCGGGCGCAGCGCTAGAGAGACCTCTTGAGCACCCGGCGGCGCTCGTGCTAGTCGCCTTTTAAATATCTATTCAGCATGCAGAGCAAGCCAAGCGCGCATCATATTGGTGATGACATCAGGTTTGTCGTGGTGGGGCCAATGACCGGCGCCCGGCACGGTCACCAGTGTCCAGTCTTGGTCGAGTTCGTCCCATGTGTCGTTCAATGAGTCTGGCAGCAGCGCCGTGTCGTTCATTCCATGAAACTGAAGCACCGGCATCTGAATGCGCGGCAAATCCACAAACGTGCCCGATGTGTAGGGCTCGCGTGGGAAATTCGCGCGATAGTAATTCATCATCGCGTCGGCGCTCGAGCGTTCGAATGCCTCGAGGTAAATCGGCTGCAAAATCTCATCACCTCGCGACAGCGCCATCGCTAAACCCTGCGCCGAGATAGATTCATGACTGTTGGGGCGTTGAAAGTTGCGCGCATAGGTGGAGTTTTTGTGCTGGTCTTCCATCTTCGCGAGTTCGCGGGCGAATCCCTTGAGATGGGGCAAGTTCATGATCACCAGATGACTTGTCATCTCGGGGCGCCAACCGGCAAAACTCCACGCGATACCACCGCCCCAATCGTGGCCGACGATAATCGCGCTTTCCTGCCCCTCGTTGCGGATTACCGAAGCCACATCTTCGATGAGTACTTGCATGTCATAGTTTTCGACGCCGGCAGGCTTGTCGCTTAGGTTATAGCCCCGAGTGTCCATCGCGGCAACCGTGTAGTCCGATGACAGCCCCTGCATCTGATGCCGCCACGAGAACCAAAAATCAGGGAATCCATGAATAAAAACGATTAGTGGACCCGAACCCATTTTGGCATAGTGGATTTTTGTGCCGTCGTTGTCGGCATAGACATGCTCTACTTGGTCGCGAATATCTTGTGCCACCGCGAACGGTGGTAGCAGCGTGACAAGCACTGCAACGAGAAATGCTGCGTATCCTGCGACGCTGCGGCTATTCGTGCTCTTAGTTTTATTAGCATTGCTGTGAATGGCTGTATTCATACCCCCCCCCCGGATAAACCAATTGATTGGTTTCTTCGCTTTCGCGTTTCTCTAAACGCTGCTGATTTAGTTCTGTTTAAAGTTCTAACTGCGGAATCGAAAAGGGCGAATCAGCATCGATCGCTTGACGGAGCGAAAACGCATTGCCGTCTATATCGTGTGTATACGCCTGCCAGAAATCGCCGAGCTTAACTGGTTCGCTGATAAATTCGACGCCGAGTTCAGCCATACGGGCAACCTCGGTATAGATGTCGCCAACTTCGATAGAGAAGCTATAGCCAAAGTCGGTTAACCCGCGTTTGCCGATGTGTTGCTTGGTGAGTGGGTTTCGATACTGCCAAAGTTCAATTGTTTTAGAGCGTTCGTTCATGCGAAACCACGACGCCAGGAGCGATGTTTTTTCAATCCCTGCAATCTCGCCTATGCGGGGATTGTTAACATAATCTCCCTCACGGTAAGGAGCGAAGGCGAGTATTTTCTCGTAAAAATCGGTCAGAGCAACGATGTCATGTGTGACTAGAGCGACCTGCGTCATCCAAGAATTATAGCCTCTTTGTTCCCATTCTTCGTTGTATGCACCCGCGCGCAATGGCCCTGTGTCTAATTGCTCAAGCTCAATCATATTGCCCTCGGCATCGTAGGCGTAAGCATAAGTCACGCCATAGCCGCCGAGGTCGATCGGTTCGCCCCCAATTGAGAGGATGTCGGCGCCCGCGGCTTTGAATCGATCAAAAGCTGAATCGTTAGAAGGTGATTGGAAGCAGGTGTGGGTCATTCCTGGCCCCTGAACAGGCATGCGAGTTAGCGGCTTTTCGGCGTTATGACTAAATTCATTTAGCTCGAACAGCATATTCGGCGCTTCGAGCACCACAGTTTCATAGCGAATACCGGGCATGCCGAAAAGTACGTCAGCTTCAGGGCCGCTTACCGTCTCGCGGCGGACGATGTCGTAGCCAGTGACGCCTTGATAAAATGCGAGCGCGGCATCGAGGTCCCGCACCGACAGCGCGATATGATTAATACCAAGCAGCGTAGTAGGCGAGTCTGCGATTGTCGAATCTGGGTCGATCTCGTAGGCGAGGCTGCTATTGGCCTGAACACTCAGCGTCAAGCCTGCTGCAATCGAGCAGGCTAGCGTGAGTCTAGATTTTTTTAAGCGCATAATCGGTGCATCTGCCATCTGAAACTCCTTTTTCTATTTTTTAATCGAATAAACCAGCAACATATTGCCCGGCTGTTCGCCCCATTTCTCATATCCCGAGGTGATATAGACTGAGCCGCCAGCGATCACTGGGCCATCTGCTTCAATGGCGCCGCCGAAGCCGCGAACGCCGTTAATGTCTCCGTATTCTTGTACCGTATTGGTCTCCCACAGAATCGCGCCAGTCTCTGCGTCGAAAGCGCGTAGCATACCGTCGAGTCCCCCGGCGAAGACAAGCCCAGGCGAGCTACTAACTGCTGCCGAAATACCTTGGAAGCAGAGGAATTTGGTCTCACCGCACACATCAGGCAGCAAGTTTCGCCACTCGATTGCACCGCTTGCGAGGTCCAGCCGATGAATGCCCGGCTGCCCCTCTCCGACATTATAAGGGTTATTAGTGGGCAGGTCGGAGACGCCGACGAACAGGCCATCGCCGTCGCTGCTCATACCGTAGTGAATACCGCCCATGGTGCCGCCGCTGCCGGCGCGGGTCTCCCACAGCAGTTCGCCGTTAGCGTCTGGGTTGAGTGCGTAGACCATGCCTGACTTTTGCCCGACGACTAGCAGGTCTTGGCCTGATCTGCTCTCAATTAGCAGGGCCGCTGCACCGAAGTCGAAATCGGGGCCTTTCTCTTCTGGGCAGTTAAAGCCGCCAGTCGAGCAAGCTCCGTTCCACGCGTCGTTTGTGGTGACCTGCCTTACCCAGCGTCGTTCGCCCGAGTGCAGGTCTATCGCAATTACCGCATCGCTCGTCTCTGTTGCAGGCGAAGAATAGTTCTCGCCCGTCGTCGCATACACGAGACTGCGTTTCGTATCGATTGTTATCCCCGACCAAACGGGTGCGCCCGACGGCCCTTGCATTTGGGTGCCGAGGCGGTTTTTGCTCGTTGGCTGCGGTGGCGGCGTGGTGTAGTGAGTCCAGAGGACCTCACCCGTCGCGATACTCAATCCAACGACTGCGCCGCGAAAACTGCAGCAGCTGTATTCGTTGCGCGAAGCCGCGATAATTTCGAGAGACGAAACAGGAACGACCAAAATGTCACCTGCCACTGCGGTGGCGCCGGTAATCGTCGCTAGGCGGTGCTCATGAACCGAGGTTTTCCAACGAAGCTCGCCGGTTTGTGCATCGACTGCATGCGCGTTAGCACCAAAGTCGCCAAACAGCAGGGTCTCCGGTTTACCTTGCTCGTCGAGATCTAGGATCACAGCGCTGCGGACTTCTGATTCGGCGTCATACGTCCAAATCGGGCAGCCGTTAGCTGAATCTAGCGCGTAAACGACGCCTTCTTGGCTACCTATAAATACCGCCTGCGGCGTAACGAGTGGCTGTGATCGGGAGCGAGTTGCTTCGGGGAAGGCAAAGGCCCAGTCGAGGCTGAGTTCGCTAACATTGCCGGGCGTTAGCAGTGTTTCGTTAAACTGATGGCGTGAATTATTGATGCCAGCACCCCAGCCATTCCACAGCGGCGATTGGTCGAGCGCAGCGCCATTACTTAGCGGGGAGTCGCAGGCGAAAGTCATCACGTGAGAAGCTGTCTCATCGACGCGCTTGCCGGTTAGGAAGAAGGCGACATCACGCTTTTTCGCGCGAGTGAGAGGCATACCCTGTGTCGCCATAATGCCAGATTCGAGCGACTCAACGATGCGCGCGGGCGAGAACAGGGCCAGTGCGCTGCGTTGGGGTGCCTCTAACAGCGCGCCTTCGTGGCACCCCGCGCACAAAAGGGCATAGTCAGAGGCCCCTGCACTGCGGGCTGCGTCGTCGCCCGCAGTTTGCGCGGAGGTGGAAGTGAAGCCGAGGGTCAGGCAAGAGGCGAGGGTCAACAGAGAAAGGTGCCTTTTAGCGTTGCTTACGCGAGTCACGAGGGCTAAAGGAGGCATTGCAGGCGCAGCGTGTAAGCAGCTTGTCGGCATTCTATGTGATCCTGTTGGACTGAGTCTTAATACTGGTGGCATCCCATGAAGACTATCTGACTAGTCAAAAATGTCAATCGCGACGAGAGTCCTGATAGACTCGGCTAGCGATACAATCGACAAAAGCAAAAAGACAGAAAGCAGCTTAAGCTTAAAAAGAAAAACAGAGAAGAAGAGTTGAGAGATTAAGAAGAGGCAGGTATGACCAATCAAGAGCTAATGCTGACCCTGTCGAGCTGTGTGTTTTTCATGGGACTAGTGGCTTGGATAGCGTACCGACAGACCCGCGGAGAGGTGGCTACGCGCGAGGGTTATTTTCTCGCGGGCAGGGGGCTTAGCGCAGTTTTCATTGCGGGCTCGATGTTACTCACTAATTTGTCGGCAGAACAGTTAATTGGCCTTAACGGCTCTGCCTATGGCTTTAATCTCAGCAGCATGGGCTGGGAAGTGACGGCTGCGATATCAACCATAGCGATGGCGTTTCTGTTTTTGCCACGCTACCTCGCTGGCGCTTTTTCCACCCTGCCCGAATTCCTTAACGATCGTTTCGATAGCGATGTGCGCCGCGCGTCGGTTGTATTGTTTATGGTGGGATATGGCCTCGTCACCATTCCTTCTGTGCTTTATTCGGGTTCGATTGCGGTGTTGCAGCTTTTCGACATTCCTGGCATTACCGGTCTCGCCTACTCTCATGCCTTGGCGGTGACGATCGTCGCTATCGGGAGCATCGGTGCTGTCTATGCCGTCTTCGGTGGTCTTAGAGCCGTTGCCGTTTCCGATACGCTGAACGGAATCGGCCTGCTTGTCGTTGGCGTCGCGGTACCTCTGCTCGGCCTCGCTGCGCTGGGCGACGGCAGTGTCTTGGCGGGCCTTGCGGTGGTGACGACAACCGATACCCACAAACTTAACGCCATCGGGTCGTCGAGTGACCCGACGCCCTTTGCGACGCTCTTTACAGGTATGATTTTCGCCAACCTATTCTATTGGTGCACTAATCAATACGTGATTCAGCGAACACTCGGCGCAAGCAGTTTAGCCGAAGGCCAGAAGGGCGTGCTTTTTTCGGGATTCTTCAAGGTGCTTGTCCCGTTTCTGATGATGCTGCCTGGTGTTATTGCCTACCATCTATATGGTCCCGAACTCGCATCGATAGACCTCGCCTATCCTGCCCTGATTCGTGACGTGCTGCCCGTATATGCGAGCGGCTTTTTCTTGGCGGTTTTGTTAGGCGCGGTATTTAGTTCGTTTAACTCGCTGCTTAATAGTGCGGCGACGCTTTTCTGTCTCGATGTGTATGTGCCGTTTAAAGAGAGGCTGAATAACGGCGAGAGAGTTGGGGATGCACAAGTCGTGCGAGTCGCGAAGTGGGCGAGCGTCGCCATTGCGCTTTTTTCGTTTGTGGTGGCGCCGCTGCTGCAGTTCGCTCCCGATGGCCTCTGGCAGATCATTCGCATTTTTACCGGATTTTACAATATTCCGATAATCGCGATCGTCATAGTAGGACTCTTCACGCGTCATGTGCCGGCGCTCGGTCCTAAACTCGTTATAGGCTTTCACCTCGCCGCCTACGGTCTTTTGCAGTTTGTGTTTAAAGAGCAGGTAGCGATTCATTTTTTGCATCTCTACGCTATTCTGTTTTTCATCGAAATCGGTATCATGCTCGCGGCTGGATATTGGCGTCCGCGGGCAGAATTGTGGACCTATACGACGGTGAGTCGAGTCGACATGAGCCCTTGGGCGTTGGCTGGGCCTTGCGCAGTGACGCTGTTCTCCTGTGTCGTGGCGCTTTATCTTACTTTCTCGCCGCTTGGGCTTGTGGGGGCAGGCAGCACACTGTACGGCCCGATTTTAGGTTTATTGTTAGTGATGAATACGGCGATTTGGTGGCGCGGCCTTCGCTCTGCTTAGAGGCTCTGGCAAGAGTTTAAAAGGTTTTTAGAAGCCACTGTAAAAAGCCACGTTAAAACCCTCGAAGGAATTTTATGAGTAATGACACGACCAGGCCTAGGCTGCGCTTCTTTGAAAACGCAGCGGGACAGCAGCATATTTCAGAGAAAGATAAATACCTCTACGCAGTGACACCGCCGACGCATCGTCTCGCGATTATTGGTACTGGGACGATTGGTCAGGAACATATGCGCGTAGCACGACTCTTAGGACGCGCTGCCGTGCATGGTATTTTCGATAGCGAGCAACGCAGCATCGACATGGCGCTGGCCAATTTTGCTGCGTTGGAGGCAGATCTACCAGAAGGGCAGCGGCACCCTGCGCCAATTGTTTACCCTAGCTTGGACAGTATCTGTAACGACCCCGTAATCGATGCGCTGATGATTTGCACACCCAATTACACGCATTTCGACGTGTTGAAAGTGGCGATGGCGTCGGGTAAACCTATTTTTCTTGAAAAACCCATGGCTACGACATTGAGCGATGCTGCTGCGACTGTTGCGCTCGCGCGGAGCTATGCAAGCTTTGTGCAGATCGGGTTGCAGTATCGCTACAAGGCGCAGTATGTCGAGTCGCTTCACGAAGCGCTGACGCGCAAGAGCGTGGGACAAATTAGAATGGTTAGCATGAGCGAATACCGCCCGCCGTTTCTCGATAAAGTGGGGCAATGGAATAAATTTGATGACCAAAGCGGCGGTACGCTGGTCGAAAAGTGCTGTCACTATTTCGATCTAATTAATTTATTTGCGGGGTCACGGCCAGCGCGCGTGTATGCGAGTGCGGGGCAGTCGGGTGTGTTTGACGCCCTGACGCGAGACGGGCGCAAAAGCGACATCGATGACAATGCGTTTGTCGTCATCGACTATGACAACGGCTGTCGGGCCAACTTTACACTTAATATGTGTAGCCCCGATTTTACCGAAGAACTTTGTGTGGTCGGCACTAAAGGGCGCTTAATCGCCTCAGAGCGGTTCGATATGCATCACAGGCAGGAGGCGAAAACGAGCCTTTCGCTAGAATTAGGTGAGCACGGCGCCTCGCGCGAGGTTGCCCTTGGCTATGCGTCGGTTATCGAGAAGAGCGGCCACCATGGGGCAACTTATTTTGAACATGCCGCGTTCCTCGACCGCCTCGAAGGCTTCGGAGGCAACGCCGCAACGCCGGAGCAAGGGCTGTGGTCGATGCTTGTTGCGAGCGCGGCGCAGGAGTCGAGTAAAACCGGTGGTGCAGTCGATCTGGCTGAATTTATTGCGGCCAACGGGCTTGCTGAGGCGCTTGGCGTGAGCACAGTAAGCGACTAGCGCTCGCACGTCAGACGAACGAATTTATTTTTAGCGAAAAGTGAGAGAATTAATGAGCACAAGTGAAACCGTCACCCTAGCCGTCGATGGCAAAGTCATGCCCGCAGTGGGACTCGGGCTGTGGAAAATCGAGCGCGATGCTACCGCCGACGCTGTGTATGCAGCGATCGACGCGGGCTATCGCCATCTCGACAGCGCAGCCGATTATGGCAATGAGCGTGAGGTGGGTGAGGGGATAACACGAGCGATTGCCGCGGGCCTCTGTTCGCGCGAAGAGCTTTGGGTGACCTCAAAGCTGTGGAATACGTTTCATCGGCCCGAGCACGTGGAGGCGGCGTGTAGGCGTTCTCTAACAGACTTGGGACTCGAGTATATCGATCTCTATCTCATTCATTTTCCCATTGCCCTCAACTATGTCGATTTCGACGATCGCTATCCTCCTGAGTGGGTTTTCGATCCTGCTGCGCAAATCGGTTCGGTTAGCGCAGGAATGCAGCGCGATGCTGTGCCATTGAGCAGCACATGGGCGGCGATGGAGGGATTAGTCGAGAGTGGGCTTGTAAGACAGATAGGCGTGTGCAATTACTCAACGGCGCTGCTCCACGACTTGATGAGCTATGCGCGCATTAAACCTGCCATGCTCCAGATCGAATCGCATCCGTATCTGACGCAGGAGGCACTGCTGCGCACGGCCAATGACTACGGCATCGCCGTGACCGCCTTCTCGCCGCTTGGCGCGCTATCGTATGTGTCCCTCGATATGGCGACGCCCGCAGAAAGTGTCCTCACTCAGCCTGTCGTTTTAGCTGCAGCCGAGCGCACGGGAGCGACGCCGGCGCAGGTAGTTCTTCGCTGGGGTATTCAGCGCGGCACGGCGGTGATTCCAAAAACAAGTAAGCCTGAGCGATTGAGAGAGAATCTTGCGCTCGCAGGCTTTGCGTTAAACGAAGAGGAGATGCGCGCTATAAGCGACCTCAACCAGAATCGCCGCTTTAACGACCCGGGCGTTTTCTGCGAGGCGGCGTTCGGTACTTTTCATGCAATTTATGATTGATTCATGCGATGCGTACTTGAGTCACGCTCGCCACGACTGGGTGACGAAGGCGTTCTACGCCGGCCAGTCCCAACAAAACTTAAAAGATCATCAGAGAAAATGACAACAGGAATAACACGATGCAAGTGCAGCAGATCACACTCGATGGACAGCAGCATTACGACGACGCAGGCGGGGTATTTCCGCTCATTTACACGCCACTCGCAGCGTCGACTGCGACGACCATTTATGAGAATAATTCTGCGAGGAATAAGTCGGGCAACGTCGCGTCAGCAAAACGCTGGGTGAGTGATAATCGCGAGTCACTCGCTCTAGCACTTGCGCAGCACGGTGCCTTGTTGTTTCGCGGTTTCGGAATCGAAACCGATTTTGAATTTGATGATTTTATTGGCGCGTTCGAGATGCCTAATTTTACCTATGCCGAATCGCTGTCGAACGCGGTGCGCCGCAATCGCACCGAGCGCGTGTTTACTGCGAACGAAGCGCCGCCGTCGGTCAGTATTTTCCTGCATCATGAAATGGCGCAGACGCCGGTGTATCCATCGAAACTGTTTTTCTTCTGTGAACATGCGCAGATGACCGGCGGGGCGACGCCGCTCTGCCGCTCCGATGTTCTGCTTGCTGAGCTAACCAAAGTGCGCCCCGGTTTTGTCGCAGCCTGTGAGCAATTAGGCGTCCGCTATTCCAATACAATGCCCCTCGAAGACGACCTCGCCTCGGGGCAGGGGCGAAGTTGGCGTAGTACTTTGTCGGTTGCAGATAAAGCGGCAGCCGAAGAAAAACTCACGGGGCTTGGTTACAGCTGGCAGTGGCAGGATGATCAGAGTCTTCGGGTAACCACGCCGAGTTTGCCTGCCGTGCGCACGCTAGACGATGGCCGCAAAGTATTTTTCAATCAGCTGATTGCAGCGTTTAGGGGCTGGAAAGACGCGCGCAATAGTGCAGAAAAATCGATCTGCTTTGGGGCTGTCTCTTATACACATCTGACGCTGCCGACGATCTACTCTGTGTA
>OJGW01000207.1_pt1 | contig 18193 bp, 15 predicted proteins | sample 1594511 | NCBI WGS metagenome assembly OJGW01 (sample SAMN05416844, study PRJEB24817) | seawater metagenome | isolation source: Sea water | place: Canada:Atlantic | collected 2013-07
TCGGCAGCGTCAGATGTGTATAAGAGACAGTTCCTGAAGAGTCGGGAACATGGTGCGGTCATTGATTATCGGGATTGGTCGGTGCCACTTGGCCGTCGTTTCCGGGCGCTGAAGCTTTGGTTCGTCATTCGTAGCTATGGCGTTGACGGCCTGCAGCGGATTCTGCGCAATCATATTCAGATGGCGGCAGAATTGGAGGCGCGGATCGCTGCGTCCTCAGAATTTGCGCTCATGGCACCGCGCGTGCTGTCGCTCATAAACTTCAGATATGCGCCTTCGGGTACGGATGAGCCTGAGGCGCTAGATGCTTTGAATGAGCGCCTATTAAATGCCGTGAATGACGATGGCTTCACATATCTAACCCAGAACCGGGTGCATGGCCGCTATGTCATTCGCTTCCAGATTGGCCATACCAGTACGGAGCAAAAGCACGTCACCGAATCCTGGGATCGGATTGAAGCGATCGCAGCGACGCTTTAATGCTTAAGCGCTGATATCTGGCGTGTTGCCGCCTTCAATTTGGTCGATCATGTCTTTCAGGCGCAGTTTGCGCTTTTTCATACGCTGGACCTGCACTTGGTCAATCATCGGCTGTTCCGCCATTGTGGCGATAGCGGAATCGAGATCACGATGTTCCGCCTTCAAGCTTTCGAGCCGTGCGTGGGTTGCCAGATCAAGGTCTGCGTCTTTCAACGGGCAATCTCCTCATTGGTTAGCCTGTGGCATGCGCCAGAGGCCGCACAAAGCGAAATCAGTATGGCATGCTTGCAAGTGGACGGGTCAGAAAATCGAAATCATCCTGTGAAGAAAGCTTTAAGGCACTGTAAAGGAGAGGCATTATGAATTGTGGCAATAATCACGGGTTTTGGACCTTCGCACTTAATTTGTATGCCGTTCCAGGTGCGCAGGATGCGTTATTGACCGTGCAGGACGTCCATGGCGGTGACGTTATGGCCGTTCTTTGGGCATTGGCGGCATCGGCTGAAGGCAAGCGGCTCTCCCGTTCGGATATAGCCATCTATACCGCTGCCACTGCATCTGCAGCCCAAACTGCCATTGAGTGTAGATCATTACGCAAGCGGCTCAAATCTGGCCCAAGGGCTGCCTATACAGCTGCAAAAGCTGATGAGTTGGCAGCGGAGCGGGCCGTAGCTGCGTCCGCGCCTGATCCATTCCAAGCAGGGATCAAGTCACCGGATCAACAAGCACAGCTTACATCTTCTAATTTGGCCTTATTTCTAGATGCTCTGACGCCGCCTGTTCCGCCCACCCTTCGCGAAATGCTTATTAGGTTGCCAACAGCACAGAAGGCTTAACCTGAACGCAATAATTTCCTGCCCATAGTCTTCTTGCTAAAAGCCGCTTCCTGCCGCTGCAAGGGTACGCCAATGCAAGAGTCTTTTGAGCCGTCCGTAACGCAATCTAATGTTCTGCCGCTTGATGCGGGCGATGGCGCTGACCGGCGCCAATATCGCCGCTATCCAATACTGGAATCGGGACTGATCTATACGGCTGATGGCTGCATCGACTGCCAGGTCGCCGACCTTTCCGCCAGCGGTGTTCGGGTGCGTCCGGTTGGGAAGCTGAAAGAGCAGCAGGGTACATGCCGTTTCCTTTTGGGCCGACTTGGTGCCTTCGAAGCTGAAGTATGCTGGGAAGGCAAAGACAGCATTGGCATCCGATTTGGCGATGAGCCAGAGACGGTTGCGCAACGCTATAGTGATCTGCTCCCGCCCGACTGTTTGGCTGCAGCCTAGCTGTAGAGTTCCAAGCAAGACTTGACCATCTGACCAAGAAGGGTCATTTCAAGACGGAAGCAATATGCTCTCCGGCTTTAACTTTTGAGGGCGAAAGGTTTTTAGAATATGTCCAAACCCGCACCGCCCTGGCTGAAGCCGTTCACTGACTACGGTCCGATCGCCGCTTTCATGGCCGGGTACTTCACCGGTGACCTGATGACTGCCACAGTCTGGCTGATGGTGGCGACGGCCATTGCCGTCATTTTAAGCTTGGTGATAGAGCGCCGTGTTCCCTGGATGCCGCTGACGACCGCAATCATCGTCGGCGTATTTGGCGGCCTGACGCTGTGGCTGAAGGATGAGAGCTTCATCAAGATGAAGCCGACGATTATCCAGCTTATTTTTGCAGGCGTTTTGCTTGGCGGGTTGGCGTTCGGAAAGTCCTTCCTGAAGCCGATGCTGCAATCCGCTTGGACCTTGAGCGACGCTGCATGGCGCACACTGACATTCCGCTTCGGTCTGTTCTTTATTGGTACAGCTGCGCTGAATGAAGTCGTTTGGCGTACCCAATCGACGGATTTTTGGGTGACATTCAAAGTCTTCGGCTTGATGGGCCTGACACTATTGTTCTTCCTTGCGCAGACACCGTTCATCCTGCGGCAAAACAAGGCTGGCGACGCGTAAGTTGGCTATCCTAAACGCCCTGTTCTTTTAATCTTCAGCACACCTTAACAGCTCCAACCGACACTCCAGCTTGTCTACTGGATGAGAGGCAATCCGTTTTTGCGGAATGCGGAGGATCAGGCTGTGCTGGCGCAATTAAAACTCTCTATTAAGCTACCTATGCTGATTGGCGCTGTGGGCGTCATGGCAGCTGGGGCTACGATGTTGGTAGGCTACCTGTCGTCCTCATCGACGATCAAGCATCAAGCCGAACGTCGTGTCGTAGAAATTGTGAGCGATCGGGCAGCCTCGATGACGCGCTGGCTTGGCGATGTCGAGCGCACGTTGTCCATCACGGCGACAAGCCCTGCAACGCTTCAGGCGATCTCTGATTTCACGGCTGCGTGGAATATCATGGGCGGATCTAGGTTCGCTGAGCTGCAATCGGCCTTTATCACCCAGAATCCTTATCCTGTCGGCGAAAAGCAAAAGATGCGGGCGTCCGGGAACCTACCGTTCTATGACGAAATGCATATCGTGCATCATCCAGAGTTTCGCAAACTGCAGGAATCCAGTGGATATTATGACATCTTCCTGTTCGATCTAGCTGGGAACATGATCTATTCGGTCCGTAAAGAATCGGACTTTGCGACGAGCCTCAAGGATGGACCATTCAAAGGCACAGCCCTGGGCATGGTCATCATGGATGTTCTCGCCGAGCAGGATGTCGAGCATACAGCGTTCCAGGATTTCATGCCCTATGAGCCATCTGCCAGCTCGCCGTCTGCGTTTATGGCGCACATTGTCATGGATAATAACGGGGACGCTATTGGCGCTGTAGCATTTCAGCTGCCTATCAGTGCTGTTGGAGAGATCGCAGCGCAAAACACAGGACTTGGGAACACAGGCGATATTTTCGTGTTTGGCGAAGACAAGCTGCTGCGCAACGATTTCGCCGATACGGAAGCGCTGGATATCCTGACGGCTGCGCCGAACGGTGCATGGCTGCGTGCTGGAGAGGCGCCGTCGCACATGGGCGGCGCGTTCGACCGTTCTGGCGCACCGGCGCTTATCGCTACTGCTAAAGTTAAGTTTGCGGATACCAGTTGGACCTTCGTCGCAACGGAACGCCTGTCTGAGGCGATGTCAGCAGCGAATGCTGTCGCAGTCGCATCCCTGCAGACGCTTGCTGTTGTTGTTTTGCTGCTACTGATCCTCGCCGTGTTCATATCCCGATCGCTCACCAGACCGCAGCGCGAACTAACGGCGGCAATGGCGGCAATGGTAGAAGGTGACCTCACGGTAAATGCGCCCGGCCAAGACCGTGGCGATGAAATTGGCGACATGGCCAGAATGACAGCGGCCTTCCGTGACAGCATGATTGACGCCGAACGGGTTAAAGAAGCCGTTGCGGAACGTGAAACTGCGCAGATGGAACGCCGACGCGCTACGCAGCTCAGCCTATCAGAAGCGTTTGAGAACACCGTTGGTGGGGTCATCCATGCCGTCAATGCGGCATCCGAGGAACTGCACGTCTCCGCCCAATCCATGGCAGGCATGGCGCGGGCATCTGGCGCTGAAGCCAGCCGGGCTGCGGAGGCATCAGAGGCCGCTGCGGCATCAGTTGGCTCCATGGCAACATCGGCAGACCAGTTGAATGCGTCGATTACGGAGATCGCCCAACAGGTTGATGCATCATCCAGGATTGCTGACGTAGCGACAGATAAAGCCGCCCACACCAGTCAAACCGTTGAAGCACTGAGCGCAGCCGCCAATAAGATCGGTGAAGTGGTCAGCTTGATTTCAGATATCGCCGCACAAACCAACCTATTGGCGCTAAATGCCACCATTGAGGCCGCGCGTGCTGGTGAGGTCGGTAAAGGCTTCGCCGTTGTCGCGGCTGAAGTTAAATCGCTCGCGACCCAGACGACGAACGCAACAGGCGAGATTGCTGCGCAGATTGGCTCTATCCAGCAGGCGACGGAAGTCGCTGTGACGTCCATCGCCGATATCCGCGAGACGATTGATCGGATGAGCGAGACCTCCCAAAGCGTCGCCGCAGCCGTAAGCCAGCAGCGCATTGCGACCCAAGGGATCGCGACAAGTGCTAGCGGAGCATCCTCATCCTCCGGTCAAGTGGATCGCAGCATCGCGTCGGTGCGTGGTTCTGCTCTGGATACCGGCAATGCGGCTGAGCAGGTGGTTGACGCTGCACTGGAACTCGGCGGTCAGGCCGCCACATTGCAGACCGAGGTCGAGAAATTCCTGGCGACAGTGCGTGCCGCCTAACAGCTAGCTTGACTGGCGCTGGCTGGCGCACGACCCTCTTTGCTAACCAATGCAAAGAGGTACCGCCACTATGTCAAATGATCAGTCCAATCCCGCATTCATGCCCGCCCATGCGCTGAGAGACGCTTATGACGCGGGCAATTTGAGCCCAAGCGCCGTTGTTGAGGCTCAGCTTCAACGGATTGATCAATATGAGCCGCAATTGGCCGCGTTTACGGAAGTATACGCCGATGATGCCCGCAAGGCCGCTGCCGCTGCAACCGATGCGATCCGAGGCGGATGGCGGGTCGGCCCACTGCACGGCATCCCCATCGCCCTCAAAGATCTGATTGAGCTCAAAGGTCGGGAGACTAAAGGCGGCACCGCTGCCAATAAGGGCCGCATCTCAGAACACACGGCAACCTTGGCCGAACGGGCGCTCCAGGCCGGGATGATTGTCATCGGGAAGACGCATACGGTCGAGTTTGCGATGGGCGGATGGGGCACGAATAAAGGCCTCGGTACGCCCTGGAACCCATGGGATGGGTCGGAAAAGCGGGCACCCGGCGGATCGAGTTCAGGGTCCGGCGTGGCGACGGCGGCAGGGTTTACAACAACCGCCATCGGCACAGACACAGGCGGCAGCGTGCGGTTGCCCGCGGCATGGTGCGGCCATGTGGGGCTAAAAACGTCGCTCGGCCGGATCAGCGTTCATGGCGTTCTGCCGCTTGCGGAAAGCTTGGACTCGCCGGGGCCAATGACACGGTCCGTTGAGGACGCAGCGTTGTTGTATGTCGCAATTTCTGGCCCAGACCTGAATGACCCGCTCACCTATCGGCCCGCATATGTGGATCCAATGCCTGCCCTAAAGCATGGCGTTGCGGGCATGCGTATTGCCCGGATGCCAGATCATGACCGTGCAGGCGTCGATGCCGAAGTACTGGCAGCCTATGACGAAGCGCTGAAAGTGCTCGAAAAGGCTGGCGCGTCCGTCGTGTCCATTGAACTCCCGGAGAAGCTGGCGGACATGGCAGACCCGCTTGGGCAGATCATTTATGCAGAAGGCTATGCCCACTACAGCCACCTGATTGACGACCCAAACGCGCCGCTGGATGAAGATGTGCGGCCACGCCTCGCTGGCGGACGGAGCATCACATCGAAGGATTATCTGCTCGCCAAGCGGGATCAGCAGCGCTGCATCCAGGCATTCCATCAGGCGATGGCGGATGTGGATATTCTGTTGACGCCAACAACCGCTACGCCGGCACCGGTCGTCGACACCATTGACCAGAAAACCACGCCGGCGCTTTTCACCCGCGCTGTAAACATGGCGGAGATGTGCGCCTGCGCCGTGCCTGTCGGGTTCACCAAGGCTGGCTTGCCGCTCTCCGTCCAGTTTGTCGCCCGCTACGGTGCGGAAGATGTGGCGCTTAGGGCCGCATGGGCTTACGAGCAGGCGCGCGGGTTCACCATTGGCGCACCGTCTATGACGCCATAACCCTGTTCAGCCGAGCCGGTGCCGCTGCGCGCGCGGGACAAGCTGGCCTGCACCGACTTGGCGAAGGCGCGGGCTGGCACTTTCTAACAGCACGGGATGGAGCGCCAACGCCAGTGCGCCCGTCGCCGTTTCCCCCCAGAACCAATCGGCCAGGGTTTTCGACGATGGTTTGGGGCCTGGCTGAGCCGTGATCGCCTCCAGCCGCCAATTGCGCAAGTCCTCAATCGCAAAACGCAGGGTCGAAGCCGGGTCCTTGCCTTCTGGTGGTTCAGGATTCTCCGTGGGATCCAAAAATGCTGCGGCATAGCGGGCAGCAGCGTCGATATCGAGGCCACTGACTGTTGCGATGCTCCGCCCATGGGTTTCCATAAAAAGCGCGTGCCAAGGGGCCAGGCTGGCCGTTTCCGCTAGCACTGCACGCAGCAGATCACTTTCATCGGGATTTGGCGGTTTCGGGAAATTGACGGGGCAAACGAGCGATGCGGCGCTGTTGCTGTCAGGTGCGTCATCTGGAAAGTCCTCCAGAATGACCGGCCCGTCGGTGCGGTCTAATAGAGCCAACGCGGACTTCAGCACGCGCATCTGAAAGTCCGGTGCCTGGGGCGCGCCGAAGGGGCGGCCTAGCTCAAACGGCACCCAGAGCGCGCGTGGCGACCGCATCAGTTCCGTGTTTTCACGCACTAGGCTGATGCCAGCTGTCGCGATGCCGGCGGATTCGAGGAAATGCCCAAGTGCGCTCACGGCGCGCGTGCAGTTTGGTCAAACGGGGACGAGTAGAGCGGCGTCGACATTATCCCGCTGCAGGAGGGCTGCCATTTCCAGTGCTGTCGGCTCAATTTCATGGGGCTCCCATCCCGCACCCATGACGGAGTAGTGGAAATCTGCCATGGAGCCAATTTCGCCCGCCGTCTTCAATTCGCGCAACCGGTCAATGGGGAAGACCACGTTCACGTCATCCTGGAACCCAGATCGGTCAAAATTGACTGACGCGTGGCTCATCGCCAGATCTGCCGCTTGGACATTTCCAGGAATGACCCGGTAGCCAATATCGGTCAGGTCAAACGCCGTATCGTTAGTTCGATGTAACCCGGCAGTGGTGACGATTGCGACGCGGCGGTCTTTCAACGGCGGTCCAGCCACGAATGGCTCACCCGGAAAACTGGGGCAATTCTTCGACAGGAGATGCGCTGCATCATCTGCCGTCATATCAGAAAGTCTGACCATCAGTTTGGCCTCATAAGCATTTAAAGGGGAACCATTTCAGAGAGAATTGGATGGCGTCGGTTTGGTCCTCGAACCAGAAGATCGGCGTGTCGTCATGATCTCGCTCTGCGGTCCAGCGGCCTTTTGATCGCTTGTCGGACCAAGTGAGCATGTCGTTGATGCGTCGGGATTCGGGCGGAAATCCGCGGGAGCGGGCACCGTTCAATTCATCCAGAATATGCACGCAATACCAAGTCTGGCGATCAAGTGCGGGCCGGTCTTTTTGGAAATCAACCGAGGCCATAATCGCTACCCCAACGCGCCAGGCCTTCCAGCGTGCCTGCTGCAGGCCGGTATTCACAACCGATCCAGCCATCATAGCCGAGATCATCCAGCATCTCGAAAAGATAAGGATGATTGATTTCACCAATGTCTGGCTCATGGCGACCGGGTGACCCGGCGATCTGAATATGGCCGACGCCCGCCTGATGCTTTTGGAAGCGCATAGCGATATCGCCTTCCATGATTTGGACGTGATAAAAGTCCATCTGGACCATCAAGTTATCGGCACCCACATTCGCCAGCACATCATGGCCATCCTGCTGGTAGTTGATGAAGTAGCCGGGGATGTCGCGTGTGTTAATGGGTTCGATCAAACCCATTATGCCAGCATCTGCAAGCTTCGGTGCCGCGTACTTCAGATTGCTGACATAAGTCGCACGGCATTGGGCCAAGTCTGCGTCACCACCTGGAATGCCAGCCATCATATGCAGGCGCTTACACCCAAGTGGAACGGCGTAGCTGATGGCCTTATCCAGGGCTTCGGCAAAGTCGGCCTCGCGGCCAGGCATTGCCGCCAAGCCACGTTCCGCCTTTTCCCAATCTCCTGGCGGCAGGTTGAAGAGCGCGATCTCTATGCCGGCGCTTTTCGCTGCGTCTTGCACATCCGCAATAGAGAAATCATAGGGAAACAGGAACTCAACGCCTTTGAACCCAGCGGAGGATGCTGCAGCAAACCGGTCCAGGAATTCATGCTCCTGAAACATCATCGAAAGATTGGCGGCGAAGCGAGGCATTGGCTTGCAATCCTTTTTAGCATCTTGGGTTAGGGCGGCATTAAACCGAATTGGGCTCTAATAAGCCAGTTCGCCTGCACTGTATCGCGTTTGGGCGTCTGCTTGGTGATATCTCAATAGGGTTCGCATGCCTGACACTGTATCCGCTATTGAAGACCCGACAGCTGGCCCGAGTGTGCGCCTGTCGCCGCAACGTGCGCGACCTACTGCGCCGCTCAGCAACACGCCTCATCGCGTTGGCACTCTTTTTGGTGCCCTCTTCACTGTCATTGCCCTGCTTGGGTCTGTGGCCCTGGCGGTCTTTGTAACCTTGGAGGCGGCACCCTATCTTATGGGTGAACAAATGCCGCCCGTCGCTGACACATTGCGGCTTGCCGGATTGTCCGCAGCTATTACGGCTTTGCTCTTGCTGCCGATTGCGATGATCCGAGGCCGGCGATCTGCCATCAAATCTCTCAAGCCATTTTTGAAGCTCCGAACCGACCTTGAGTCCGCCAGCCAGTCCGACTACCCGCAACTTGGCCGCTATCAAACGGTCGCCGCCAATGATGTTGCTTCAGCGATCAATCGCTTGTCTGCGGACCTTAGGGACCGGGACATTGAGTTAGAAGCGCGCCGCCGCAAGCTCGACCACGATGTCGAGCATCAGATGGCAGAGATCAAAGACGCCTACGCCAACATGAAGGTCTCGCTGGCTGAGGCCGAACGCGTCCGCCGTGAGGCAGAGCGCGCCAATCACGCGAAGTCAGACTTCTTGGCGAAAATGAGCCATGAAATCAGAACGCCGCTGAATGGCATTCTTGGCGCGATGGACTTGATGCTGAATACAGGCCTGACGCCGCGCCAGCAGAACTACGCCACAACAATCCGCGCATCTGGGACGACCTTGCTGGACCTTCTGAACGGCATACTTGATCTGGCGAAGATTGAATCAGGCGAAGTTACGGTCGCAAAGACCGCATACGACCCAACTGTGATGCTAGACGATATGGCAATCGCCTTTGCACCATCCGCTAGCGGCAAGGGGTTGCATATCGTCTCCATGCCGGACCCTGATCTGCCGCATTGCCTTGTCGGTGATTCCGCCCGGGTGCGTCAGGTCGTGGTCAATTTGGTTGGCAATGCCGTTAAATTTACGACTTCCGGCAGTGTGGCGATTTCCGCTGAGTGGATTGAGGGTAGCGGGGAAAGCGACGGGCGGCTTGATATCGATATTAACGATACGAGTCCTGGTGTGCCTGGTGCTGCGCGGGATCGCATCTTTGAACGCTTCGAACAGGGTGATGGCTCTATGAGCCGGAAGTTCGGCGGCGCTGGCCTTGGGTTGGCGATTGCTCGTGACTTGGCCCGGCGCATGGGCGGCGATGTAACGCTTGTGCGGTCTGAGCGGGGCGGCTCGACATTCCGATTGTCTGTCCCGGCAACAGTTGTCGTTGCAGACCCGCCGGCGCTTCAGAGCGGCTTGTTCGTTCTGGCCGCCGAAGCAACGCCAGATGAGCAGCAATCTCTGCTTGGGCGCCTTGCCCGGCGTGGAGTTGAGTCTGCAGAAGCGCAAGGTGCGGCTCAGGCCGCAGCGATGCTTGAAGGTGCGCTCGGCCTTGGTGAGCGGATCCCTGATGTCATTATTACGTCAGGCGATGATGAGCAGAGCTTGAAACGTTTGCGCACCCGGTTGCTGAAGATATCTGGTGACGCCCGGCCCAAGCTTTGCATTCTGACAGATTTTGGCAGTGATCCGGTCGCTGATGAACTTAATGATGTGGTCGATTGGGCGATGATGCGTCCTTTGGGGGATGTGGACCTTGGCGGCATGTTGCAGGCCTTGGCCAGTGGCTCTGAAACGGCTGAAGTCGTGCTAGAGCCGCTCAATCTGAATATTCTGATGGCGGAAGATAACCCGGTAAACGTACTCGTGACGGAAGGCTTGCTGGAAGATCTTGGTTGTACGGTGACGGTTGCCGAAAATGGCCTAGCCGCTGCTGACGCGGCGGCTGAGCAAGACTTTGATCTGATCCTGATGGATTGCCAAATGCCGATCATGGACGGTTATGAGGCGACCAGGCAAATCCGCGCAATGGAAGACGGCGCGCGCCGCACACCCATCATTGCCGTTACCGCGAATGCATTTGCAGAGGACCGTGATGCCTGTTTTGAAGCCGGAATGACGGATTTCCTGGCGAAGCCGGTCACCAATGCAGCGCTGATCCAAATGCTGAAGCCGCATGCAATTCGCTTGAACAAAATCACGCCCAGCCCAGAGCTTGATCGGACTGCCGCTGTCCGGGCGACGCTCGGCGGGGCTGGGATGAAGAAGGATGCGGTTGAACCGCCAGCACTCGCGGAGATCAAAGCAAAGCAAGCTGCAATGCCGCGCGCTGCAGCCATCGCGGATGATGGCTTCCCGGCAGCGCTGGACTATGACGTGATCCAATCCCTCCGCAAAGTCGGGCGTGATGGCGACAAGATGGTGCAACGGGTGATCGACACGTTCCTGAAAAGCTCCCCAACGCTTGCGGAGAATATTTCCGCGGCGGCAAAAGTAGGCGATCTGACAGCAGCTGGGCGTAATGCGCACGCGTTGAAATCCGCCAGCGGAAACGTTGGCTCCCGTGCGCTGCCGACCATCCTGGCGGAGATCGAAGCTATGGCCAAGACGGGCGATGGCGACGGTGTGCAGCGGCTTGCAGATGAGGTGAATACGGCTTTCGAAGACCTAACAATGGCCTTGAAGACGCTGAAAGCGCGAGGTTGAGCATAACCGATCCGAATACTCAAAGCGACGCTAATATGCCTGCGACGGTCCTGATCGCAGATGATGACCTTGTGCAGCTTATGCTGACCAGCGAGACGCTGGCTGCTGAAGGATACAAGGTTATTGAAGCGGAAGATGGCGACGCTGCCGTGCGTCTGTTCTTAGCTGAAAAACCGGACATGGCGATTTTGGACGTCATGATGCCAGGCCAAACAGGGTTCGAGGTCTGCACGCTGATCCGGCGGAACAGTGACCCGGATATGGCAATGATACCCGTGGTGCTTGTCACGGGGCTTGAAGATGAAGACTCCGTGCAGACGGCGTTTGAGGTTGGTGCCACAACGTTCATCGCGAAGCCGGTGCAATGGGCCTTACTAGGCCATCAGGTTCGGTATCTGCTGCTATCTGCGGCGATGGAGAGCGAACTGCGCCATGCCAAAGCGCAGGTCGAAGAAGCGAGCGTGTTGAAAAGCCGCCTTTTTGCGACGCTTTGTCATGAGCTGCGGACGCCGCTCAACGGCGTAATCGGCTTCGCAGACGTAATGTTGGGACAAGGCCTTGGTCCAATCGGGAACCCAGGATATTTGGAATACGCGAAGGACATTCGCCAATGTGGCGATGACTTGTTGTCCCAAGTGAACCGAATGCTTCTGCTCTCCCGCCTTGAAGCAGGTCTGGCACCGCTCAAGGCGAGCGCAGCCAATGCTGACCTGCTGCTGGAACAAGCTGTGAAGCGCTTCCGGAAAGCTGCGGAACCACAGGCAGTCGCGATTAATGTGCGCCCACTGGCTGCACCACTTAGGCTCTGGTGCGATATCGAAGTCTTGAATGCCGGGATCTCGGCGCTTGTCGATAACGCAGTGAAATTCTCCCCATTCGGCGGCACCGTTGAGGTTTCGGCTGAGGAGATGGGCGACCAGGTCGTGATCACGGTTTGTGACCAAGGCAATGGTGCCAATGTAGGGGACTTAGAGAAGTTGATGCGGCCCTTCAGCCAGGCTGAAACGGGCCTGGATCGGGCGCATAATGGCCTAGGCCTTGGCCTGCCAATCGCGCGCTTGGCAGCCGAACGGCACAATGGCCGATTGGCGATCGCGAACGCATCGACGGGTGGATTTGTCGCTTCGATGATCTTGCCGCCAACTGTGCGCGCCACAGACCGTCGTGGCACAGGTGACCGCAGGAACGCAGCAGCCTGATTCTGCTTAGCCGCCTTAGTTGCTGGCGATCAGTGCACTTGCTCGTTTGGGGGTGCCTGCGGTTTCGGGCGCATCGGGCATGAAGCTTTCGCCAAGCTTGGCTGTGTTCAAAGCCGTTAGTTTATTGGCCCGGATCAAGCTCTTCAACGCTTTGACGTAACGGTTGCCGATAGCGGAGTAGCCCAATAGTTCTTCTGTCAGGGCCAAGCCTGTCAGAGCTTTTCCAGCTTTACGGCGCTGCAGGCGTCGTTCCCGCAAGCCGCCATAGGCGCGGTTGGCGTTCAGGTTCAGCATATAGGCACGGGTTGCATTCAGGATATTATCAAACGCACGCACCCGGTAGGTTTTGCCCTTGGGACGCTCCTTCGGGATGATGCCTTTATGGGCTGAATTCCAGGTCCATTGGCCGTAGAGCGCGTTGCCAGCTTGAGCGAAGCGGGACCCGCCCCATCCACTTTCCTTCGCAGCCTGGGCAATCGCGAGGGCAGGCGGAATGATATCCATCCGTGCAAGCAATCGGTCCGTACTCAGGTCTTTGACGCGATAATCCGTAAACTTGCTGAACAGCCAAGTGATGTCTTCGTCGCTGGGACCAATTGGATCATCAAAGCTGGCAACAATGAATTGGAGCCTCTGCCGGTCCGCTTCGATTTCAGCATTGGCGGCGAGGATGTGTGGCAGCATCACGCTGATGAACAGGCGTTTGCGCCGTGGAATGTCACGTCCGTTGGAAAGGGAACGCGGTAAGGTCTTTAGAAAGAGCGGTGGGATAGCTACTGCTTTGCCTGCGCGACTGAGCGTGAAGCCGTGGGCGTCATAATAGGCATCAAGCGTATCAAAATCCGGCGCATTAGTGAGGTTATCGAACCTATGCTTATGGAGTTCTTCCTGTAGGTCATGGGCGGCGGACGCCATCAGGATGTCGAACCGAGACAATACCGGCACGCCAACAATAGGCGGGGTTACGCTTCCGGCGGGCAGGGTGGCTGGGGCGTCATGCAATAATGCCAATGGCAAGCGGTGCAGGTCGCCTTGTGTGCTTTCCAGCAGAATGCTGGCATTGACGGGGGTGGGGCGAATGCCATTGCCGTCTTCCCGTGCTTCATCGCTCAGCACATCGGCGGCGGCGGGCCTTGGAATGATATCGATGCCCGCGTTCGCGAGATCAGGCATCGACGTAGCACCAGCGCCAGCAGACAGCAGAATGCTAGTGAGGGCTGCTACGCCGCAGGTCGCACGGCAACAAGCAGTTTTGAATGTCGGCATGAATAGCATCTGGGATCTGGCTCGCGTCTTTAGGCCTCGGGGCTAACCGGGGTCGTTTAGTTCTGCGCAGCCGCCTCCAGGCGAAAATCGCCTGGCCCCAAATTTAGCGGTTTAGTGCGCGTCGTGATTTAGCTGAACGGATCAGAAGGGCGCTGGGCGCACTTCCTGCACTTCCGGGATGTAATGACGGAGCATGTTCTCAATGCCCATCTTCAACGTCGCGGTAGAGCTTGGGCACCCGGCACAGGCACCTTGCATGGACAGGTATACGATCCCATCCTCAAAGCCCCGGAACACAATGTCGCCGCCATCGCCAGCGACGGCAGGGCGGACGCGGGTGTCTAACAGTTCTTGGATTTGCTCAATAATCGGATCGCCATCAGCGGAAACCGCTTCCGCCATCTGCGCACCAGCAGCCATCACTGGCAGATCGCGGGTGAAATGCTCCATGATCGCACCAAGCACGGCGGGCTTCATCACGGCCCAGTCGGCAAGGTCAGCCTTGGAGACGGAGATGAAGTCACTGCCAAGGAATACGGCGGTGACGCCTTCCACGGCAAACAAGCTGTCCGCCAATGGCGAGCGCTCTGCTGCGTCTTCCGGGTTACGGAAGTCAGCGGTGCCAGTTTCCAGCACGGTCAGACCAGGCAGGAATTTCAACGTCGCCGGATTCGGCGTCGCTTCGGTTTGGATGAACATCCGAGCGCCCTCGCTCTAAAACTGTGAAAAACAGTGTTTCTTATTGCTGGCCGAGCGCGCTTCTGCGACGACCTCCCTTGGAACCTTTATGGCTCTCGTGGTTTAACAATGGCTGTTGTGAGCAGAAATTTCAAGGTTTCAAAGTCAGTTGCGCTTATCTGCCGCCGCTGCACGGGTGCTGAGCATATAGCTGGTAGCTAAGCTCAATGCTCACCATAGAAATTCATAACGGCATGCTTGGCTTCAGCGAAGAAGAGCCAGCGCTCAGCGATGGCCCCGACCATAGCCGCGAGGACACCAATCGTCGCCAGGAGCGCAGAAGGCCCCGATATCAGTATCAGCATGGCAACGAGAGTCGGCACGCCAAAGCCGATGGCATAGACAATCATTCGCAGCTTCGCCGCATGCTTGCGTGCAACTTTGAAGCCCATTTCCCGCGTGATGTAGTTCTCTGTCACGTGGGGCGCTTCTAGCTGGCGCACTTTGCCGAACCGACCAAGGCCCGTCGCACTTTCCGGCGTTGAAAAAGGCGTCGCAGTATCGACCGACCGCCAGTACATGAATTTAGCGATCGCTAGTACGACCGTCAGGATCAGCGCTGCACTTGCTTGCCAGGACGCGCCATAACCAAACCAAGCGGCCAGTGCGGCCACGGCATGCGCACCTGTCATCAAGGCAAACAGGAGGTAGATCGGCGTCGTCCATCCTGTCGCCCAAGCCTGGATTGGCTTCAAGGACTGATAGATCATGCCAGTGCAGTACACGGTGATAAGCGCCAGGGCTGCGCCGACAAGCGCAACAAAAGCCCATATCCCGCCAGTGGCACCAAGCATCCACGCAAGCCACAACAGCCCAAGCGGAACGAATGTCACAACAGCGGCCACGCCTTCGCGGGACAACCAGGAAGTCCGCCATTGGCTGAATGCGCGCCATGCCCGTTCTGGATGGCCAAGATGGGCGGTTGACGACAACAGTCCGGCTGACACCAGTGCCAATGCGACGCCAAGGCTTATTGCACCGAACCAGGGGGTATCCGCTGGGATGGTGCCAAACGCCCGCGCAACGGCAAGCCAGAACGCTAGTCCATAGCCGAGCCCAGATAGGGTCGTGAAAAAGATAACTGAAGGTGCAGGGTTCACGGTCGGCGGCTCCAGCGGCCAGAGAAATTAGATATCAGGGCGGACATCGTCATGATCAGATTGACAGCATCCGGTCGACCCACTTCAGCAGGCCTTGCGGCTCGCCTGCTGCTTCGGCAACAGCGGGCGCACTGGGCATCCGCTCGCGCGGTGGCAGATATTTGTTGGTCGGCTTGTAGTCAAATTCCGGTGCCAGATCATATCCGCCGCGTTCTGCAACCAGTTTGGACACATCTGAATTCGGGTCGCCCAAATCACCGAAATGCCTGGCAGAGGCTGGGCACGTCGAAACACATGCCGGGACGCGTTCGGCTTCTGGAATGGTTTCGTTGTAAATGCGGTCGACGCAAAGCGTGCACTTCTTCATGACGCCAACGGTTTCATCAAACTCACGTGCGCCATAGGGGCAGGCCCAGGAGCAGAGTTTGCAGCCGATGCATTTGTCTTCGTCCACCAGCACGATGCCGTCTTCTTCGCGCTTATAGGAAGCGCCCGTCGGACAAACAGTGACGCAAGCGGGTGTTTCGCAATGGAGGCAGGAGCGGGGGAAGTGGACGGTGCGCCCATTGGCGCCGTCGCCAGCCTCATAGCCGTGCACGCGGTTGAACCACACGCCCTCTGGCTCTGCGCCATAGGGGTCCAGATCCGTCAACGGGGCCATTTCGCCGCCAGTGTTCCATTCTTTGCAATTGACGGCACAGGCGTGGCAACCCACGCATGTGTCCAAATCAATCACGAGTCCTAGCTTCTTTATGGGCGCGGTCGCTGGCAGGCTGGTCATGAGCGGCTCTCCTTGCGGCCACGGAAGGCTGCGCCAAAGTCTAGGCGCTTGGGATTGGGCTTTCCGCCAGGGTTGCTTGGAAGAGCCGGAATGATGGGCTCACTAACCTGGGCGGTATCTGCAGGGGCAGGCTCAATTTTGACGCGGAGGTCATACCAAGCCGCCTGTCCCGTCACCGGATCAGCGTTTGGCCAATGGCCACCTTGGCCGTCGGGCAGTAGTTCGGAAATTAGGTGGTTCAGCAGGAAGCCTTTGGTTGCTTCCGGTGCATCCTTATCCAGGCCCCATGTGCCTTTGCGCTTGCCAATGGCATTCCAGGTCCAGACGGTGCGGGGGTTCACCCCTTCCATCGCCTTGATCTGGGCTTTGATCTTGCCGTTCGGGCTGGTGACATAAACCCAGGAATCGTCTTCCAGGCCCATTTCCTCCACCAACTCTCGCGCCATAAACAGGCGGTTGGCCGTGTGGATTTGGCGGAGCCAAGCATTCTGAGAACCCCAGGAATGATACATCGCCATTGGGCGCTGCGTGATCGCATGCAGCGGATACGCGTTATCCGCATCCTCCAAGCCGTTTAGCGGCGGACGCCAGCTGGCGATGGGATCAAAGTTCTGCAGTACGCGCTGGCGGGCGGCGTCTGTTGGCGGTTGGATATCGCCATGACCTTCGGCTGCAAGACGGAATTTTTGCAGTGGCTCCGAATACAAGTGCATCACGATAGGGTCAGCATTTGGGATGAAGCCCATGCTCGCCGACCACTCCAGATAGGACTTATTGGAATGCTTGAAGTAGCGCTGTTCCGGCTCAAGCTCATGCTTCCAGAAGCAGCCGTTCTCAATATATTTGTCGAGTTGGTCTGGATTTTTAGCGCCAACGCCGCCCTTGTCACCGTCCTCACCGCGCCAGCCTGCAAGCGGGCCAACGCCCGGCGTGCGCTCGTGGTTGACGAGGTAATCTTTGTAGCCGCCGGGGAATTTGGCAGTGCCGTCTTCATTGGTGAAGGCGGGCAGGCCCAAGCGATGGCCAAGGTCAATGATGACTTCTTGGAATGGGCGAACGTCGCGGTCCGGTTCAAAGATCGGCTGGCGGATAGCGTCCGCCGGGCCATCTGCGTCCGAAATCGGGCGGTCGAGCAATGAGATCGCGTCCCACCGTTCTAGATAGGTGGTGTCCGGGAAAATCAGGTCTGCGTAGGCCACAGTTTCAGACCAGAACGCATCCGAATAAATGACGTGCTTGATCTTATACTCGCCAGTTTCTTCGTCCTTCGCTGTCAGGCCTTTGAGCGCGTTTTCAACGCTCATGGACGAATTCCAGCCCATGTTGGCCATGTACATGAACAGCACGTCGATGGGGTTTGGGTCCTGCTTTGCGGCGTTTTCGATCACCATATGCATCAGCCCGTGGGCGGCGACGGGCGCTTCCCAGCTGTAGGCATGATCAATGCGTCGTGGTGTGCCGTCTGGATCAACCAGCAAGTCTTCTGGACCAGCGACAAACCCAAGTGGCGGGCCTGCCATGGGCCGGCCAGGGCCAATTTGATCGGCTTTACCAGCGGGCTTCGGGCCGGGCGGCACAGGCTTCGGGAACGGCGGTTTGTAGCGGAAGGAACCGGGAGCATCGATTGCGCCCAGCAGCATCTGCAGCACATGGATCAAGCGGCAAGTATCGAAGCCGTTGGAGTGCGCCGAGATTCCCCGCATGGCATGGATGGCGACAGGGCGGGCGACCATGGTTTCATGGCGTTTGCCAGTCCAATCGGTCCAGGGCTGCGGAAGTTCCATCGGATCGTCGAGGGCAGCAGCCGCCAAATCGTTGGCGAGATTACGGATAGTTTCCGCAGAAACATCGGTGATCGCGGCAGCGGCTTCGGGGCTGTTCGCGAAATATGTGACACCTTGCTTCAAGCA
>OJGW01000220.1_pt1 | contig 17427 bp, 19 predicted proteins | sample 1594511 | NCBI WGS metagenome assembly OJGW01 (sample SAMN05416844, study PRJEB24817) | seawater metagenome | isolation source: Sea water | place: Canada:Atlantic | collected 2013-07
TCTGCACACAAGCATTCCACCTCGGTGTATCTACCCCTGGGCGACGAGTCAGATATGCCCCGCGCCGTTTACGACGTAATGTCTTTTTCGCCTGCTTGGCTGCTATAACCGCGATCTCCGCAACCATCTCACCCAAATCCAGCCATAGTTTGATGCGAGGGTGAACCGGAACCATTAAAGTAACCTAATAGGTTACTTTAATGAGACAATCACGATCTTAAACCGAGACGAACAAATCAAACCACGACAGACATTCCGATCGTCGATAGCGGGCAGGAGCGGCCATCTGAAACGGCGGCTCCCCACTGTCTGTATCCGCACTACTAATGTTGAGTGACTCCTTGAGTTTCCCGAGGTCGAAATCAATCGAGCATAAAGTAACCTATTAGGTTACTTTACGGAGCAGGCAAAGAACACTTGGCGGAGGATGCCTTCGTCTGTTGATCTGTAGCATTCGTTCACCCCTGACTTAATCCCCATCATGAATCGTCGCACTTTTCTCAACTCCTCGGCTATTGCCGGCACCGCCCTCCTCGCCAACTCGTCCAACCTTTTCGGGCAATCGTCCTCGGCCATGAAACCTAAATTCAATTTGGGTTACGCTCCTCATCCCGGGATGTTCAAGACGCACGCAGGCGAGAGTGTCATCGATCAAATCAAGTTCGCCGCCGACCATGGTTTCACCGCCTGGGAAGACAACGGCATGCCCCGCCGTTCCCCGAAAGAACAAGAGGCCATCGGCAAAACCCTCGCCGATCTCCACATGCAGATGGGCGTGTTTGTCGCCTACGCCAGTTTCGATTCCCCCACGTTCGTGAACGGCAGCCCCGAGGACCACCAAGAGATCCTCACCACGATGTCCGAGTCGGTCGAAATCGCCAAGCGCTGCAACGCCACGTGGATGACTGTCGTCCCCGGTTCCATCGACCAACAGACCAACACCGCCGAGAAATGGAATCGCTACGGCGGCCCGCGCCTCGCCGAGGGTTACCAGTTCGCCAACACCGTGGACCTTCTTCGCCGCTGCTCCGCCATGCTCGAACCGCACGACCTCGTTATGGTGCTCGAACCGCTAAACGAGCACACCAATCACGGCGGCACGTGGCTGCAAAAATCAGACCAAGCCTACGCGGTTTGCCGCGCCGTCGACAGCCCTTCTTGCAAAATCCTCTTCGACATTTACCACCAACAGATCACCGAGGGAAACCTCATCCCCAACATTGATCACTGCTGGGATGAAATCGCGTATTTCCAATGTGGTGACAACCCCGGTCGCAAAGAGCCCGGCACCGGCGAGATCAACTACCGCAAGATCTTTCAACACCTCAAGGATAAGAACTTCGACGGCGTCATGGGCATGGAGCACGGCAACTCGATGAAGGGTGCCGACGGCGAAAACGCCGTCATTGCAGCCTACCGTGACGCCGATCGCGCGTAACCATTTTTCATGACAACTTCATCGGTCAATTTTCTCGATGCGCCCGATCCAGACGCGGACGAAAACGACTTCGATATTTCTCGCTTCAACGCCTTTGTCTACTGCGTGAAGTGTGGCAATGAGATGGCTCACGACGGCAATTCCCTCGCGCTCGCCGAGAGCCCTCGGGGCGCCCAATTCGAGTGCGGACGCTGCGAGGATATTTCTCAATGGGCCTTCACCTGGCATCCTTTCACTGCACGCCAAGTGCCGGCCCAATGGGGCGGCACCCTCTAAAACTCACCTGCCATGAAACTCGACGACGTCATGTCTCAGCTCGAAGCCCTCGGCTCTGAGCAAACTCGAAAAGTTCTCCGACGTCATGGAGCCGTTGATCCCTTTTTTGGCGTGAAGGTGGGCGACCTCAAACCCGTCGCCATGAAACTCAAAGGCCAGCAGGACCTGGCCCTCGAACTCTACGATACGGGAAACAGCGACGCCCAATATATGGCCGGAATGATCGCCGATGGCACTCTGATGACCAAGCCTGAATTGAACCGGTGGGCCAAGACCGCGGCGTGGGGATTGATCAGCGGTAACACCGTCGCATGGGTCGCCTCGGAAAACAAAGCCGCTCTCCCTCTCGCACTCAATTGGATCGACGCGAAGAAGGAATCCGTCATCCGCTCCGGCTGGGCCATGCGCCATTGTCAGCATCCGGCCTGACGATGAATTACCCTTAGACACCGTCGCAAAGCTTCTCGATCGCGTCGGGCGCGAGATGCCCACCGCCACGGACGACGTGCGCTACACCATGAACAACTTCATCATCTGCGTCGGCACCTACGTCGTCGCCCTTGGTGAGGCCGCGATCGCGACCGCCCGCACTCTCGGCAAAGTCGAAATCGATATGGGCCAGACCGCGTGCAAAGTTCCCGATGCCGAACCCTATATCACCAAGTGCCGCCGCGGTAAACCCGTCGCACCCAAGCGCAAAACCTTTCGCTGCTAGGTGTCCCACCGCCCGCCCGCTCAAACGTAGTGGGGATCAGGAAGATCCTAGAATCAGCTCGGTTCTTGCCCTCCTGCCATCGGCGCGACTCTTTGATTCCCATGCAGCTAACGAAGCACTGGGCGGTTGCCCTAGATGATTACGTGATCGATTTGGGTTGGTCGGCCGACGGCTCGACCTTGGCCGCCGCTTCGGCGGCCGGTCCCGTCACGGTGTTCGAAGTTGCCGACGGTCAGGTGCGTCATGAGCTACCCGCCGACGAAGATGGCATCAATGTTCTCGCTTTTCATCCTTCGCAAAACCTCATCGCCACGGGCGGACAAGATGGCGCGGTCAAACTGTGGGATGCCACCGCTGGCCAACAAACCGCCTCCGTAGATGTGGGCGGCGGCTGGATCGATCATCTCGCGTGGTCGCTTGATGGCTCCAAATTAGCGGCCGCAGCTGGTCGTTCACTGGTTTTTCTCAATCCCGATGGCTCCAACCATCACACGTTTATGCCGGCGCCCAAAACCATCAGTGCAATCGCTTGGCAACCGGCCGGTGGTTGCCTCGCCGCCGCCTATTTTGGCGGCGTGATCATGTGGGACGCCGACGACTTCATCCCTCAGCACGAATTCGCCTACGCCAACGGGATTAACACCCTGGCATGGTCATCGGACAACCGCTGGCTCGTATCGGGCAACCAGGACCCCAGCGTGCATCTTTGGCTCCCCGAAAAAGAGGACGAGTTTCACATGAGCGGCTACGAAACGAAGGTGAAACACATCTCCTTCGATCACACCGGTCGCTGGCTCGCCACCACCGGCGGACGCGAAGGTTGCGTCTGGGACTGCGAAGGAGGGGGGCCCGAAGGTCGCGAACCGGCCATGCTTCCTCACGACACTCCCATGTGTGCGGTGGCGTATCAAAATCAACATGGCATCGTCGCCACCGCCGCCCAAGACGGCACCGTCCGGCTCTGGAGCCCCGACCGCCAGCAGCCCCTACGGGCCAACGTGAAACTCCCCCACCCCGCTACTAAGTTGGTGTGGGCACCTGACGACAGCACCCTCGCCATCGGCAATGATCAAGGAGTCGTCTATGTGCTCAAAGTTGAGTCCTGAAGTGTTGCACCCTCCTCGTTGATCATCTGATCTATCAACTCCATGTCCGACGTCGGTTCCACCCCTGCGCCCACGCTGTTCATCAGCTACGCGTCCCAAGACCGCCAAGCCGCTCGTTTACTGCGCGACGCTCTGAGCGCGCGCGGAATTGAAGTATGGTATAACTAGGATGATCTCACCGGCGGCGATGCGTGGGATCAAAAGATTCGGCGACGGATACGCGAATGTGACTATTTCATGCCCGTGATTTCGCGAGCAACTGAAGCGCGGCGAGAGGGATACTTCCGCCGCGAGTGGCGCCAAGCGGCCGAACGCACCCTCGATATGGCCGACGATGTGATGTTCCTCCTACCGGTGAACATTTCCGACATTCCAGAATCAGGCGCCCGGGTGCCGGAACGATTTAATCACGTTCACTGGACCCGGTGCCCCGACGGTGAGTCCAACGCCGGTTTGGAAGAACTCTGCCTCCAAGTGCTCACCGGCGATGACGCCGTGCCGTCTCCGCCCCGTGACCCGAAAATCAATCGTCATCCGCGCCAAGTGAAATCGGTCTCGTCTCATTCCTCAGACAAGAAAGGTAAAAACCTCCCGCCTTATCCCTCTCAGCCTCATCGGAAGGAGGGCGAACCGCCCTGGCTCCACATTTTCAACCTCCTCGTTTGGAGTATTCGCTGCGCCTACCACGCTTACCAAGGCTTCCCCCGTATCCTTCGGTGGGTCATAATCGCATGGCTAATCGTAACGCTCGTCAGTCGATGCGGCAACTCCGACGAACCCAGTAACAGACCTTCGAGAACGGCCGAGGACCCCACCCAACAAGACGACTCCGAATCAGGCGGCGACTTCAACAAAGGCTTGATCGAGGCGGCGCAGGAATTGAGAGGCGTCGAAGGGCTCGGTGAATTCGGTCGCATCATAGGTGCGGTAGCGGATGCCGCTCAAGCCGGCCGGCCTCTCGTCCTGACGCCTTTCGTTTACAACAGCACCGAATCGACCAACGAGGAGTTTACCAAAACCGTATTTAATCAGCTACTCAGGTCCATCCGGGTAACCCGGGCTGACGAGGTCGCGGTCAGCCCCTCTGCACTCGGGGCATCACCTTCATCGGCCGATGTCTTGGCCCGCATCTCTCGCACCGAATCTCGTTTCCTCCTCACAGGCCGGGTTGAAATCGAAACCACCGACAATTCCGCCCACTTTGAACTAGTGCTCTACTCCGCCAATGCACCGACTCTCATTTGGACGAAGCGCTACCCCGTCGCGGACACCGGAGCGGCCCGCATCGTCGACGATATTTTGGCCACCCTCAATTCCCACGAAGTGTTTGCTCCTCTCGAGCTGCCGACGGAACCGGCGCAGCCCGCGGCAACTCCCGAACCGGTCCCGTGATCCGCTTCTACTCGTTTTCCGCGAATCTCGAATCTCACCCACGGCTTCCTTTCTGTGATACGTTTCAACTAACACGGTGCGTTCCGAGGCTCCTTTTTCGATGCATAATTTAATTCCTGCTTCCGACGCTAAAAGCGGAATCGACCCATCGCACACCCGATCAATCAAACAATGGGTGGCCGAGGAACTCGATCTGACCGATGACGACGTGGTATCCGTGCTTGAGTCCGGCTGCATCGATCCGGGTTGTCCGCTGGTCGAAACCACCATCGCAGTTTTCGGCGCAGATGGTTCGACCCGGAGCTGGAAACTCACTCGCCAACGTTTTGCGGTCGCCAAATTCATCGTAAAACAAGCGCTCGCCCAATTGCCTAAAATCTCCTAATCGTTCAAACTAGATCGTGGAGCATCGGCGAGAGTTTCTAAAAAAGTCCCTATGGTCCGCCCTCGCATTGTGGGCGGTTCCGGGAACCATGCTGTCCGCCGCAGGTGGCACTCACACCGTGCGTAGGGGAGATACCCTCGGCGCTATCGCCAAAAAATACGGCACCTCCATCAGCGCGTTAAAATCAGCGAACGGGCTGAATTCCGACACTATCATAGTCGGCCAAAAGCTCACCCTTACCGGTTCTGCCGCTGCTGCAATTCATGTCGTGGCCAAGGGCGAATCACTTAGCACCATCGCACGGAAATATGGCACCAGCGTCCGATCAATTAAAAGCGAGAATGACCTTAAATCCGACCTCATCAAAGTAGGCCAGAGGCTGAAGATTCCGGGGAAATCGAAGGTCTCTGACCCCGCCATTCACATCGTCCGAAAAGGCGAAACGCTCAGCTTGATCGCCCAGACTTACGGCACCCGGGTAAACACGATTAAGGAGGCCAACAATCTCCGATCAGATCGTATAAATGTGGGGCAAAAACTGAATATTCCTAGTGGTGGCAGCCGCAGTATCATCGCTGGCGGCAGCTCACTGCTGGCGCCGGTAATCGCTGCGACCAACAGGCTGCGGGTCGATTCCTCGCGGTGGCGCTATATTGTTTGCCACCACAGCGCGATCGAAGCCGGCAATGCTGAGGCCTATGGTCGCGCCCATAAGCGCCGGGGTATGGAAAACGGTCTAGCCTATCATTTTGTGATCGGAAACGGTCGCGACTCTGGAGATGGCGAGATCGAAATCGGTCCGCGGTGGAAGAAACAACTTCAGGGAGGTCACGTGCGCAGCGACAAGGTCAACGAATCCGGTATCGGGATCTGCATTGTCGGAAATTTGCAGAATCACCGCCCTTCGACCAAACAACGGCAGGCGATGAACGAACTCATCGGATTCCTCAAGGACGGCTACTCCCGCTCCAACGCCGAAGTCACCGTGCATAAGCTGGTGGACAAAAACCATACCGTTTGCCCCGGGAAATACTTCCCCTATGACGACTTGAAGCACTTTGCCTAAGCGGAATTGAGGCCTCCTTAGGCTTGTAGACCTTCGATTTCTTAAAATCAGTTTTGCGCCAAACGGGAAATCTCTCTCAAAGTAGTCATCTATGTTCGATATTTCCGGCACCGTTAAAAAAATCTTTGAAGAGCAAACCTTTGGTAGCGGCTTCAATAAGCGCGAATTCGTTCTGACCACCACGGCAGAACGTTACCCTCAGGACATCAAATTTGAGACCGTTAAAGACAAGGTCAGCATGCTTTCTCCCCTCAAGGAGGGCGACAAGGTTAAGGTGTTTTTCGACATCCGTGGGCGAGAGTGGAAAGAAAGCTACTTCGTGAATCTCAATGCCTGGAAGGTGGAGTCAATCGAAGGCGGCGGTGCGGCCGCTCCTGATACTGGCGACGGACCTCCCCTCCGTGAGCCCGAGATGGGACCTGGCGCAGCGGAAGAGGAACCGCCGTTCTAGTTCCCGTGTCAGCAGTCTTTCCATGCTTCGACCGCTCCAATTCCTTCTGATCGTGCTGGCGGGAGCCGTCGCTCCAGCCTATGCACAATTGATTGATCTCGGCCCGTGGACAGGCGCGGTCACTCCGCATACGGCCGAGATTCGGATGATTCTGACCGAGTCCCGGCTCACCAATCTGGAGGTGAGTAAAACGAAGGACTTTGCCCGCTACGTCACCTACCCTCAGCTGGCGCGTAAACCGACGCATGCGCTGACGATGGCGCACTTCTCTTTGAGCCGTCTTGAGTCCGACACGAGCTACTTCTATCGAGTCAAAGCGGGCCGCATACGTGAATACACTAGCATCGGCACATTCAAAACGCTTCCGCGGGCCGGCCATCCGAGTTCATTTCGTTTCGCATTTGCCTCAGGCAACATGACCGGATCTGAAGCGGGCGTATTCTCGGAGATAAGATTTCAGAAACCGCTCTTTTTCCTGCACCTAGGGAACGCATTAAACGAAACTGAGCTACCGAAAGACTTGGAGGGCTGGCAGAATTTGCACGACCTGAACTACGAGTCATTCACCCAAGCCGAACTCTATCGAAGCGTTCCGTTAGTTTACACTTGGGCCGGGATGGACCACGGAGGTGCCGAGGCTCATCAAGCATATCGCAACTATCTGCCCCATTTCCCCCTGCCCGCCGATCAACCCAACGAATCCGAAACGGCGGCCGATCAGCTCAATCCTATCAGCCAAAGTTTCAGCGTAGGACGCGTGCGTTTTATCGTGCTCGACACCCAAACCGCACGAACCCCTTCCGATGGCGAAAACCCTACCATGCTGGGCGAGTGGCAATGGCATTGGTTGGAGTCTGAGCTCCGCGCCGCCGCCCTCACTCACCCCATCATTATCATTGCCTCCTCGGTGCCTTGGCACGCCCGCCAAGCCTTTTCCGGACCACAGGATCATTGGGGATTCTACCCGAAGGAACGTGCTCGTTTGCGGGCTTGGCTTAAATCCGAGCAAATCAGCGGCGTGAGTATTGTTTCCGGAAATGGCGGAGTCCTCGCCTCGAACATAAGCGAAGGAGAATTAGGAAACATCACCGAGCTACAGTCAGGAATCATCGACCTGCGGCGCGAACCGATGATCGGAAAATGGTCCGGTGGACATTTAATCCCCGATTCTACGGAGGAGTTTTTTGGAATCGTAGATATCGAAGATAAACGAAACGAAATTACGGTAACCTTCCGCGGCATGAATCAACATGGCTTCGAACGGTTCCAGAGTTCGTTCACGGTGCCCGCCGAGTCGAAATGACCGGTTGGCGAAAGTTCGCCGTAACTGCCCTGGGTTGCTGCGCCCTCAGTACCAGCGCCGCGACCGAAAAAATTCGGGTCGCCGCCGCCTCGAATCTCGTGATGGTGATGGAGCCTTTGATGCGTGCCTTCACCGCCGAACACACCCAGATCGAACTCAGTGTTTCACACGCTGCGACCGGAAATCTTATCGCCCAAATCCGCCATGGCGCTCCGTTCGATGTATTACTAGCGGCCGACCTCGATTACCCGCAGGCCTTGATTGAAAGCGGACATGCGGAGGAGCAAACGCTACGCACCTTCGCTCACGGCGTGCTGATGTTGTGGCCGCAGCCACCCGTCGGTCAGAAATGGCAGACCGTATTGGCGGGTCCCGGGCTTCGCCGACTCGCAGTCGCTAATCCAGATACCGCGCCCTACGGAAAAGCGACGAAGGACCTGCTCACCGCGGCCGGTCTTTGGGATCAAATCAAACCACGGGTAGTATGGGGAGAAAACGTCGCGCAGACCCTCCAGTTTGTGCACAGCGGTAATGCCGATTTCGGTTTCGTCGCCGCTTCACTGCTGTCGGGCAATCATGATCTCAGGGCAGGCATGATCATCGAACTCGGCGAGGAGGCACTTCCTCACGGGGCGATCAGACTGGGCGCGAGTCGTTCGCCCGGGGCGGCCAAACTATTTCTCGACTGGCTGGAAGGTGCAGCAGCCCGGATTATCTTAATCGAACACGGCTATCGTGTGCCTTGATCCCGACGATCGAGAGCCTCAGCTTGAACGCTCGTGTTGTCCCCAATCATTAGCACCTGGTTACTTTCCGCTCCGCTTTGGGAGTCGCTGTGGCTCACGCTGAAGCTGGCAGGAATCACTACGATAATATTGGGCCTCGTCGGGCTACCCTTGGCTCGTTGGCTCAACGCCACTCAAACTCGATTCGCGCCCGTGGTAGAGGCGTTGGTGACTCTACCGATCGTCCTGCCCCCTACCGTGATCGGTTTCTATCTACTGGTGGCATTTTCCCCCCAGCACCCACCCGGTAGTTGGTGGGTCGCAGTCACCGGTGGTCCGTTGTCCTTTACGTTTACCGGATTGGTCATCGCATCGGTGATCTACTCGCTGCCCTTCGCGGTGCAGCCCTTTCAAGCCGCGCTACGCGCGGTGCCGACCGAGCTGATCGATGCGAGTCGCGCGAGTGGCGCGACGGTGTGGCGCACGTTCTGGCGCGTGCATCTTCCCCTCGCTCGGAGCGGAGTCGGAGCCGGATTGACCCTGGGATTCGCTCACACCTTGGGAGAATTCGGAGTGGTGCTGATGATAGGGGGCTCATTGCCGGGCGAAACCAAGGTGGCGAGCATCGCGCTCTACGATGAAGTGCAGAAACTCAATTATGCCTCCGCCCACGCTTTCGCGGGCGTGCTTTTGGTCATCTCGTTTGTGCTCCTAGTGGCCGTAGCGGTGCTGCAGCGCCGCAGTCGCGCTTGATCAAGGGGTTAGAATAACCGTTAGACTATTCTTGAGTGCTTCGTCGCAAAACCCCGGTAAGTTACCCGCCAATGTTTGGATCTTAGCCGTATGCCAAGCCCTGGGCATGTCGGCCGGATCGATGATGATATTGGTCGGCGGACTTTTGGCGGCCCGCATCGCCCCCACCGCCAAACTCGCTACGCTTCCACTCGCCATGATTATTGTGGGCACGGCGACATCTACCATTTGGGTGACGCTACTGCTGCGGAGATTCGGTCGTAAACGCGGCAGCCATGTTGGGTTCCTGTTTTCATTTCTAGCCGCCGCGCTGGGATACCAAGCTGCCGTGCAGGAATCATTTCCCCTCTTGGTCGCCACGGGCTACAGCATGGGTGTCGCCGTCGCATTCTGGCAGCAATTTCGATTCGCGGCGCTCGAGAGTTTATCCGATCAGAAGCTCAACGGCCCGGCGCTTTCCGTCATGATGGGCGGAGGTCTCATTGCCGCATTTCTGGGACCGGAGATCGGGGTACGAGGGCAGTCGCTGTTTCCCCATCTGCCGGAGTTCGCGGGATGCTTCATTCTGTTGGCCGGATTGATCGTCGTTGCGGTCATTATTTTTCAGTTCTCCCACCAACCGCCGATTTCGAACCACCGTTCCGAACAGCCGGGACGACCGTTACGCGAAATTGTGCGCCGCCCTCAGTTCTATATCCCGTCGCTGTGTGCCGCCATTGGCTTCGGCGTAATGAGTTTCGTTATGACGGCCACGCCGCTGACCATGCACGAGGTCTGCGGGTTCGGGCTAAACGACACCAAGAAGGTGATCCAGAGCCACATCATCGCGATGTTTCTACCTAGCCTAATCGGGGGGGAATTAATGCGCCGATTTGGGATCGGACGCATCATGGTGGTAGGAGCGATTCTATATGCGACCGTCGTGGGTATAGGCCTCTTGGGGCAGGAACTCATGCACTTTTGGGGCAGCCTCATCCTGTTGGGCGTCGGCTGGAATTTCCTCTTCATGGGCGGAACCGCCCTATTGCCACTCAGCTACGAGCCGAATGAGCGATTCAAAGTTCAAGCCGCAAATGACTTCGTTGTGTTCGGCACCCAAGCTATCGCGTCCCTATATTCGGGGTGGTTCATATTCACGTTCGGGTGGAATGGCCTACTCCTCACCTGCCTGCCGCTCCTGACCATCGCGCTCGTCCTCGCCACCGGGCAAGCGCGACGAGATGCTCAAGCCGCTACATCCGGCTAAAACGAACGACTGTTTGTCCGTCCATTTCGACGGTCTCATTCCACATCTCGACCGGACGCACCCACAGTCCGTGTTCTCCGTAGAGAGCTCGATAAACGACGAGAATATTCAACGTCTCGGAGTGACGGCACAGCTCGACCACCTCGTATTCACCGCCTTTGTAATGTCGATAACGACCCGGTGAAGGCTCACTCGGCAACGGCGGTAATGAATCCTCCGCTGCCATGTCAGAATAAGAGCCACGTGGCCAATTGGAGAAAGATCAAGAACCCGACCATATCGACAATTCCGGTCACGAAGATCGAAGAACTTTGAGCCGGATCAAAGTTGAATCGCTTCAGCGTCAACGGAATCGTAGCTCCGGCTAATCCTGAAAACGTCATCGTGCAAACCATCGCCACAAACACCACCACCGCCACCATAACTTCCTGAATAAACACGCCAACAACCACCCCAGTAATAAGACCAATCACCAAACCATTGAGCAGTCCTTTGACTGCTTCGCGGCCACAAATCGCGAACGAATCACGGGGCTGAATCTCGCCGACCGCCATACTACGAATCAAAACCGCGAGGGTTTGGGCTCCCGTATTACCGCCCAGATTGGCGATCACCGGCATCATGACCGCGAGAATTGCCATACTCTCAATCTGATCCTCGTAAAACGTGATCACCGCCGCCGCCACGCTGATGGTGAGTAGATTGACCACCAACCACGGATTACGTTTACGCAGGCTTTCGAAAACAGAATCGAGAATGCTCTCGTCGCCACCCGCACCGACCATCTTCTGGAAATCCTCCGTGGCCTCGTCCTGGACGATATCGAGCACGTCATCGTGAGTCACGATTCCGATCAACTTTCCTTCCGCATCGACCACAGGTAGAGCCGCCAAATTAAATTCGGCCGCGCGCTCGGCCACCAATTCTCGGTCATCGTCCGGCGCGCAAACGCCCTCCACTTCTAACATGATATCGCGAACACCCGCGCCCGGGCGGGCCAACAATACTTCGCGAATGGAGACGACGCCCTGCAGGTGATCGTCATCGTCGATCACATAAATGTAATAGATGTTATCCAGTTCTTCTCGCTGGCGGCGGATCGCCTGAATTGCCTCCTCGATGGTCTGCTCAATCTTCACGACCCCGAAATCGGTCGTCATGACACCACCGGCGGTCTCCGGGTCGTAGGACAACAACCGGTTGATCTCTTCGGCCGTTTCCGGCTCGAGCGCCTCCATCAACCGCTCGCGATCCTCGTCTTCGAGTTCCGCGACCACATCGGCCGCATCATCCGGGGCCAATTCCTCGATCATCGCCACCGCCCGATGATCGCGCATGGCGCCGATCACCTCCGCCGCATCTTCCTCATCCATTTCGGACAAGATTTCCGACGCTCGAACCTCGCTGACGTGGCGTAAGATCTCACGCCGCTGATCCACCTCGAGTCGGCTAAGTGCCCGCGCCAACACCACATCGGAGAACTCTTCGAGTCGTTCCGGCGAATATTGAGTCAATTCTTCAAAGGAAGCATCGAAGATCTCGGGATCTTCATTCGGTTCGTTGACCGGGGAATCTGTGGAATTACTACTCATCGGAATGGATCACCGTAAAGCCCTCGGCGGCTCTGACAACGTTCGATAAAGTAACAATTCCGCGTATTCAGGAATTATTTCCCGCTCCACGGCAGTCGGCATATTAAATGGGAATCGCATCTGCACTTCTAATCTCTAAGATTCCTTCCGAATGAAAATGCTTAGACTCGTTGCGCTATACCTCGTCGCGATCATCGCCCCGGTGACTGCCATGGAGTGGAGCGAACTTCCGTTACCCACGGGGCCTGATTCAGGGACCCCATCACTCACTCGCGCCCAAGACGGAAATGTCTACGTGTCGTGGACCACCTCAACTGAGGTAGAACAATACGCGCTATGGATCAGTCGATTTGATCGCGAAACGCAAAGCTGGCATGCCCCCGTGCAAATCGCCCAAGGGGACAATTGGTTCCTGAATTGGGCAGACAACGCAACCGTCTCAACCGGCCTGCGCGGTCGCGTCGCGGCGGTATGGTATGTGCACAGCGACGACTCCGGTTACCATGCGGTGGCAAGCACCTCAACCGATCACGGATCCACCTGGGCACCCCCTCAACCCATCAGTGCCGAAAGTGACCGAACCGAGTTTGTGGCGCTCGCGCCCCTCCTCAACAGCTCTTGGCTGGCGGTCTGGCTCGACGCAAGGGATCATGCGAATTCGGGTAGCATGCAGCTGCGAAGCCGCGTGCTCGGGGGCGACGAGGCTGATGTTTTGATCGATGAACGCGTGTGTGACTGTTGTCCGATCAGCACCCTCGTCCTGCCCAACGGAGTCGTGCTTACTGCTTACCGTGATCGCAGTGATTCCGAAGTGCGCGACATCGCCTACCAAAGCTATAATCGCGGAACATGGACCGCCGCCACTGCTCCAATTCAAGACGGTTGGAAAATCGAAGGATGTCCCGTGAACGGAGCCAGCCTGAGCCGTCGTAGCGGCCACGTCGCCACCGCTTGGTTTACCGGCGCCAACGACACCCCTCAAGTCCTCACCGCTCGATCCAATAATCTCGCACGTAGTTGGAACCTGGTGACGCGTATCGATGACCCCACTCAATCCGCCCGAGGCTCGGTGAACTCCACCGTGCTGCGGGATGGCAGCCAATGGGTGTCATGGGTGGAAAACGCTGGCACCGTAACGCTGCGCGGCCTCAATCGCGACGGCAGTCTCGGAGAGATCCACCGCATGCCTGGCACCGCAGAAGGCAAACCTTCCATGGTGATGCTCTCCGATAACTCCAATGAAGCCACCCAGTTGCTCATCGCCCGGCAGGAAGGCGACGGAGTGAAGACCTACATCGGGCGCTTGGCCGCCGACACGAATGCCACCCTCGATGATTGCGGCTGCGACGCGGGCGAGGCAGCCACGCGCGGTCACGCGGTGCGCGGGGAAATCGTAAATGTGCTCAAGGATCGAGATGCGTTACTCGTGGCGCACGAAGAGGTGCCCGGAGTCATGATGGCAATGACCATGAGTTTTCAAGTCGATCCGCAGGTGCTGGCTCTCGTGAAACCGAATCAAACCATCCTTGCTCGTATGGAGCGACGCGACGACGGCAAGTGGTGGTTGTTCAGTATCCGAATTCTTGAACCAGTGAATTGACAATTCGGAACTCCCGCACGGAGATAAAACTGACTTGATGGTATCTCTGCTCCAACGCCGCCGTTTTCGGTCCCGCACAGCTTTGCTGAGCGCGGTGCTGGCGTGGAGTATTGTTTGGATCGGTGCCCTGCAGTTTGCGCCCACCGCGCACGCGGACATCCATCACGACGCGCACGATGCGGACCACCATTGTGTTGTCGAAATTTTCAGTGAAGGAATTCTCCTCGGTGAGATTTCCGTCTCGGTCACATCGCCGGGTTCTTTGCTGCAAAGCGAGGCTCAGTCAGCCGAAGAGATTTACTTGGACACCCCGGATCGGTTGCGACCACCCGGACGTGCTCCGCCGATAGGATAAACAGAAATCCGATCTACCGAACCACTCGACGGCACTCCAAGTGCCTTCAACTACGGGTGTGTTCGTTTCTGTTCTCGTTGCCCAGACCATCCGTGTCTGCGGCTCATCCTATCACCTGTAATGAAAACACTTCTTCCTTTTATTTTCGCTGGGGTGGTGGCAACCGCCATCGCCCAAACCACTCCCGCTGTCTCCGAATCCGATCAAGGGCATCTCGATCAATTTGAGGTCACCACCCATCCCTACGCTCGGAGCCAATCTGAAATTGCCCAACCCACCACCGTCCTTGGAGGCGATGCGCTGGATTTGCGCCAAGCCCTCAATCTAGGAGACCTGCTATCCCGAGAACCGGGGGTAAGCTCGACCTACTTTGGTCCCGGAGCCGGCCGACCCGTCATCCGCGGCATGGCCGGTCCACGCGTCGCCGTGCTCCAAAATGGCTCCGACGTCATCGATGCCTCCACCATCAGCCCAGACCACGCGGTATCACTTGATCCTTTGCTGATCGAACGGGTCGAGATCACCCGTGGTCCGGCAGCCTTGCTGCAAGGTGGTTCGGCCATCGGGGGCGCCGTCAACGTCGTCACCCACCGTATCCACACGTCACTTCCGGATGAGGGAGTTCACGGCCGCATCGAAGGCCGGGTTGGCTCCGTCGATAAGGAAGTCTCCGGCGGCATCGTTCTCGAAGGCGCGATTGATCAACTCGGGTGGCACTTCGACACGTTTTACCGCGAATCCGAGGACATCGACATTCCCGGTTTCGCTGAAAGTAAATATCTCCGCCGTCTCGAGGAACTCGAAGAAGCGGAGGAACAACACGAAGAGGACGATCATGATGATGACCACGAGGACGAGGACGAACATGAGGAGGAAGAAGCCTTCGGCACCTTGCGCAATACCTTCGTGGAGACTCAAGGCGGCGCGTTTGGCCTCAGTTGGATCACCGATAACGGCCACATCGGCGCAGCTTTCAGCATGTTTGACTCCAAATACGGCATTCCCCCCGGAGCCCATCGCCACGAGGAGGAACACGACGAAGAGGAGCATCACGATGAAGACGAGCACGAGGATGAGCACGGCGAAGAGGAAGAGGAGCTGATCTCCATCGACCTCACGCAGCGCCGCTTCGAGCTGGCGGGTGAGATGCGCGAGCCCTTCGACGGCTTGCAAGCAATCCGCTGGCAAGCCGCCTTCGCCGACTACGAGCACACTGAACTCGAAGGCGATGAGATCGGCACGGTGTTCACCAACGAAGGATACGACATTCGCATCGATGCCCTGCACCAACCCTGGGGCGAGTGGCAAGGCGCCATCGGCTTCGAGTGGAGCTTGTCAGACTTCAACGCCGTCGGAGCGGAGGCCTTTGTGCCACCTACCGAAACCGACGTTCTGTCCTTGATGATTTTTGAGGAGCTCGAAACCGGCCCCAACATCTACCAACTCAGTGCCCGCATGGATAACCAGTCCATCGACGTCAAGGATGGCACGAGACGCAACGCCGACGGCACGGGCTGGGCCACTTCCTTCGGTATGGTGCACACCGTGTCAGAAAAGTGGAGCTTCGCGACCTCAGTTTCGCTAACGGAACGACTCCCGATCTCGCAGGAGTTGTATGCCGACGGACCGCACATCGGCACCAACGCCTACGAAATTGGCGACCCCACGCTCGATAACGAACGGTCCATGGGGATCGACATCAGCCTGCGCAAAAGTGGTGAGTTGTTCTCCGGCATCCTGACCGCGTTTCACAATGACTTCGACGACTACATTTACGAGAATCCGACCGGACAGGAGCAAGACGAGTTACCCGTTTACGAATTCACGCAACGCGATGTCCGTTCCCAAGGCATTGAAGCCACCGGTATGCTCCACCTCCTCGAATCGGAAAGCGGCCATGTGGACCTCACCTTCGGAATGGATTTAGTGAACGCCGAAAACCGCACGGACAACACGGATCTCCCGCGGATTCCGCCCGTCCGCTACCGCGCGGGATTGGTATGGGAATACAACGCGCTGCGCCTTGGAACCGAAATCATCTTCGTCGACGGACAGGATAATCTCGCGCCGGAGGAACTTCCCACGGATGCCTACGAACTCTTGTCGGCCTACGCGGCTTACCGCTTTGTGTCGGGCAAAACCACTTGGGATCTGCTCCTGCGCGGCCACAACCTCACCGATAGCGAGGCTCGCATGCACACCTCTTTCCTAAAAGACGTGGCTCCCTTACCCGGACTCAATCTCTCCGCCAGTATTAGGATGAGTTTCTAAGACCACGAAGCGCGGCAGCATTCATTCCTCCAATCCACACACCGCCCGCGAGCAATTGCGGGCGGTGAAGGGTTGGAGGTCTTCGGGTTCTTCACCCAGTCCGAGAAAGTATATCGGCAATTTTAGTTCACACCAGATTCCGACAATCGCACCGCCCCGGGACGTGCCATCGAGCTTGGTGACCACGAGTCCGGTAAGACCAAAGCTTTGGTGAAAGGCCTTGGCTTGCTCGATCGAGTTTGAGCCCAACGAACCATCGACGACCAACCACACCAATGCGACTACGGGCCGGGCTGGGTTGGGAACACAAAAACTGGCGAATAGGAACCGAGCTCGTGCACACCTCAGCCCAAGATCGCTTGGCTCCGGGTGAAATCCGGACCGCCCCATTCACGCACCTATCCGCCTACGCAGGATACCGATTCATCGTGGGCGATACGACCTAGGATGCTTTGCTCCGTGGCACCAACCTATCGGATCGCGAGGGCCGCGTGCACACGTCATTCCTCAAGGAAATCTCTCCACTTCCCGGTCGAAATATCTCTCTCAGCCTAAGGGCAAGTTTTGGACATTTAGGAAGAGAAGGGCAGTCTCAACCGCGTCTTCACCCGAAGGCCTCGTGATCGTATTTCGTCAGCCTGCCCCACTCCCCTCTCATGAATTGACCCCGACTCATTGGAACAGTCAGTCTTGTTATTCTGGTATTAGTCCTGTCTCTTATACACATCTGACGCTGCCGACGATCTACTCTGT
>OJGW01000242.1_pt1 | contig 17009 bp, 7 predicted proteins | sample 1594511 | NCBI WGS metagenome assembly OJGW01 (sample SAMN05416844, study PRJEB24817) | seawater metagenome | isolation source: Sea water | place: Canada:Atlantic | collected 2013-07
AAGAAATACTTGAAATCTACATATTCACTCAGGATTTAGTGAAACAACATAATGGTATAGACTATTTACAATCTTTTTATCATATAGAACAAAATTGTAAGTTATTTTTTATTGATCAACTTGATAAACAAATGATAGAAAGTAAAAGATTTAATACTGAGAATAACTACTGTACTTTGATGTTAGCTGATGAATATTAATAAAATAGATTAGGATAACTGACCGTTGTTAGCCGTAGGCGTTACAACAAGTTATCCTCTTATTCTTTTTTAATTAATACTTAGCTAAGTAATTAATTATAAGTGCAGGATTGGTGTAATTGAAATGCAAGATTGGTATTAGTTGAAGTGCGAAATTGGTTTAAATGAAATGCACTGTTGGTGAATTTAAGTCTCTATATTATGAATTTGATACCAATGAAATGCAAAATTGGTAAATCAATAAATTTATGGGATAGTTGTATCTATAAAACCAAAGGGAGCATCATTTGAGGTCGATAACTCCCTTTAGAAAACTAATTATAAGATGCCTAACAATATTCACTCTAGAGGGAATAAGCACATCCTTCTCAAGATTCCTGCAACCATTCTGTCAAATCAAGAACTGTCATTCAACGACAAGTTAATATACGGTTTAGACTATGCCTACCATTTTAAAAAGGGATATAATAAATTGACAAATAACAAAATCGCAGAGCTTTTGAGTCTTCATAGAAACATAGTTTCTAAAAGTCGAAATACTTTGATTAAAAAAGGGTATCTCACAAAAGAAAAATTAGTCTATGAGCTAACAGATAAACATATGACAGAATCAAGTGCAAATAAAATTGATAGACGTGAGATTTTCTTACCTTTTGAAATTTACAGTCATAAATACTTATCAACTGGAGCAAAGCTATTATGGGGAGAATATAATTCTATAAGTAAAGGAATTAGAGAGTATTTTGCAAAAAGAAGCTATACCTCCAAAAGATTAAATGCAAGTTTGGAGAGTATAACAAACTGGACGAAACAGCTAGAGCAATACCAACTTCTGAAGAAATATGGCCATCGGACAGGGTTTTGCACAAACCAAAAAGTTATTGTCACTTGTGAGTTTAAAGATGGCAAGAAGATAACGGCAATTACACATATCCAAAACCCTGATGGTGATTGGGTGCTAAGAAGACCTAGAATGTTAGGATTTGAGGAGTGGGAATAGCGAGGTTAATACTTTGTGGACCATATTAAACTTTTTATAGTAGTGATGAATAGTAAATTGATGATTAAAATTATTAATTGAGCTCAAATATATGCTGAAACAAAGCTCAATTTGGATGTTTGATGTTTGTTTCTACTTTAACATTAATTTATCATAATTAAATTTAATATTGTTTCAACTAAATTTAAAAATCACAAACAAAATAATAAAATTAACTTTTTATTGTGCTAGAAATATGGTTCAACCATAATCGTTTCTAAATAAACCATTTGTACTTCATATATTTTTTTAAGAAGATTTGTTTTATGCTATTAATTAGACAGATTTTCTCTTATGGTAAAACAACTATGTTTTTGGTTTTTCATCTTTTTTAGTTTGTGCTCTATAAACTCTCAAAATTATCCAGGAGGTGTTACTGGTGCTGAGGTATGGTATATTGCAGATTGGCGTTTTATAGAAGATGATCTTTATCCAAATCAGGCAGACACAGATATCATAATTTCGAATTGTTCAAGAACAGAATATGTAAATGGACTACTCAACTTTAATTTTGCTATTCAAGCATTAAAAGAAGAAAGCAAGTATTTGTGTTTAGAATATGATGCGCCGCTTGAAAATACAACTACAAGGAATATTTTTTTCACTAGCAAGCAAGAACAAATTGAAGAAGCCTACGCACATTTAAGAACAACTTGGAACCAAAGTGTTGTTAGCCTTCCTCAAAATAACCCTGAAAATGAAAATAGGTTTGATCTAGGAGGAAGAAATTCACAGTCGACAATTCTTGAATCCAGTTATACTAGTAATAATAATGCAAATGTTAATTTCTATAGGTGGAACCGTTATTCAGCTGATAAAAAGCATAAAAGTTACGGAAAGAAGGGAGAAACTGAATTTAGAATAGGTAATAATTTTTTGTTTTCTGAAAATTTAGAAGAACAAAGATTTTTTGAAGGAAGGTTCCCCGAATTTATATCATTTCCTAGAGAGTTGAGTGAAAATGAAAGATATCGTGTTGAATCTTATTTAGCATTAAAGTATGGCTTAACTCTAGATAATAGTAAAGATTATTTGAGTTCTAAAAATATTGTTTTTTGGAAAAAAAAGAATAATGAGATTTTTGGTAATCGCATATTTGGTCTTGCAAAAGATGAGATTTCAACTCTAAATCAATTGCAATCAGAAAGTGTTCATATTGAAGGTTATCTAGCATCATCTATTGAGAAATTATTTGATACCAACTTCGAAAAACAAAATAACATTGAAATAAAAAATGAAAATTTTCTGGTATTTGGAGACAATGGTCTATCCAATAAGCTTGGTCCTGTATTGGACAATGGTTATGAGATTTTCAAGCGGGTTTGGTTAGCTCAAAGTGAAGGTGAACAAATAAGAGAATACCCCATATTTTTTCGTCTAGATATAAGAGAAGAAATTTTAGAGATATTAAAAAATGATGAAAAATTAAAGCTTTGGTTACTGCACGATCAATACGTTTCAAATGATGAACAATCAGATTTTAATGGTCAACATGTAGAGTACTATCAAGCATCAACATTCGATGAACAATACGCTTATTTTGAAAATATATTTTTTGACACAGATTCTAACAAATTTGACCAATTTACGTTCGGCATTGGTCCAGAAATGCTTGTTCAAGCTAGACTAATCACAAAAGATTGTACAGCTAGAGAAGTAAATACGGAAATTGTAATTACTGGAGGAAGTCCACCTTATGACATAAGCATAGAAGGAGGTTTGAATCAAGATTTCGAGGAGGTAAATGAAAATACTATTGTAGTTCAATTAGAAACTGGGCAAACTTATAATATTACTGTAATTGATTCAAATGGCTTAACGGCAGAAACCACTATTGATGTGGAAAACTATGATATCGAATTAGATCTCGGCCCTGATGTTATTCTTGATGAAAACCAACCCGATGTAACTTTTGATGCTTCTATAGATGTGAATACTGAAAATGTTACTTACCAATGGTATTACAATGGAGAGTTACTAGACCATTCCGAACCAACAATTACGGTTTCTGAGGTTGGTGAATATATTTGTGTAATTACTACAGAGGATATGTTTTGTGATGTTACTGACTCAGTTATTTTGAGCTATCAGTTTTCAGGAGAATTAACAACGGGATCAAATTGTCAAAAAGACTCAGGTTTTATTGATCTTTTATTGATGGGAGGAGTACCGAATTATACAACTTTAGTTGAAGGCACTTCCTATTCTCAAAGTTTTGTTTATAATACAAACGAATATACAATTGAAGGTCTCAATTTTGGCACCTATACCCTTACTACTAATGATGAGGAGGGAAATCAATTTGTAGAAACTATTGATGTCATAAATAATTATATTCCACACGAGATAGATCTTATGGCTCAGTTTGAGTTAATAACTTGTGAGGTTGACTATAATACTAATCCGAGTTATCCGATTGTTAGTAATTGTGATCAAGATGAGTTTTATATTGATGCTTCAATTTCGATTGATGAGGAAATGATTGCCGGATATGAGTGGTTTGCAAATGGACATCCTCTTAATATTTTTGACTCATCAGTGCTATTTAAACGTTTTGAAACTGGAGTATTTGTAGATTTTCCACAAAGCTCTAGAAGGAGAAATATTTATACAGTATTTGTAACAGACTTAGAAACAAACTGCACGGAGTCTCAAACTTTTCAATTTTTAGATTATTACATTGATTTAGGTGGTCAAAATACCCCAATACCTCTCTCAGGTAATGATGAAAGTGATATACCATCTAGTGATACATTTTTAAGATCAAAAGTATTTCCAAATCCAAGCACACAAGAAAATACATTTTATTATAACGTTTTCAGTGAGAAGCCTTTCGAAGCAACTGTACAGGTATTTAGTACGACAGGTAATCTAATAGAAACAAGAACGATTAGTGGAGACTCCAACTATACCCTTTCCTACAACATTCTTTCAGTAGGTGTATATTTTATCAAAACAATATCTAACGAAACAATCATTACTGATAAGGTCATCATCCAATAATTATGAGAACTAATCTTTTTAAAAAAATAAGGCGTCGAAGCCTAACAAGCGCCATTTTGGTAACCCTTTTATCAAATATAACAGTGTTTGCTCAACCACTTGGGCAAATGTTGCCATTTACACAACTTGAGGATTACAACACACTATTTTTTAATGTTTTGGTCAATTCGAATATAAGTTCTAATAGTAAGCCAATTATAATTAATGAAATAACAGAAGATATACTTAATAATGATTCCATTGATTTAGAAACTGATACTATTACAAATGGAATAAATCCTTTTTTGTCCAATTTAAATAATTTAAAAGAGACAACACATTCTAGTTATAGCGCTAAGCTTTTAACGCCGACTTCTAATTTAGAAAATAAGATTAAAACTGACAATGATTCATTTGAACATATTATTGGGAGTACAAATAATGAGACTTTTGATAATCCTAGAGATAATTATGTTTCTGTCATAGTGAATGGTAATATAAACTCTAAAGATTTATATATACTATCTTATAAATTATACGGTTTATCCTCAGCGTCGCAAGTAACTAAAAGTATAAATGATAAACTAGCTTATGGTGGCGCAATTATTCAAAGGTCTAATAAATGGATAGAGGTAAAAGAATACATCCCATCTTCTTATTTAAAAGAAGGGGAAAATAATATTCTTTTTAATACTATGGCAAAAGATGAATACCAATATAGAATTAAGGATATAGAGGTTAATAAAGTTGCAAAAAGTAAAAATAATATTCAACTAATCTCTAAAAATCTAAGGTACGATAATGGTAATATTCATGTTATTGGTTATGTTAACGATGTTACTATTGATGAGATTGTAATAGAAGGAGAAAAAGTAAAGCTAGAAAATGGCGTGTTCGAAACTATTATTAAAAATCCGCCCCTAGATAAGCATAAAATTAAGATATCCTATGTTGATTATCAAGGCATAAATCACGACCAATCTTTTGAGGTATTTGATGCTAAAGAAGAAACCAATTCTATTTCTAAATCTAGTATCTTTCTTCACTCATCAAAAACAACTTCAATACTTGTTGATACAAAAAAAAATAAATTAGATGCTTTTTCAGTTTCAATAACAAATAGTCATGATAAATTTAGTATACAAGCTTTAGAGTTTAAAGATGTAAAGCCACTTAATGGAGAAATTACTAATGTCACATATGGCGAATTTTATGGTTACAAACTTAATGGTAATAAAATAACATCTGCACCATTAAAGATTAGTCTTAAGTATGATGAGTCAAAAATCCCTGAAGGGTATTCTGCCAAGGACATTAAGACTATGTATTTTGACAAGTCTCAAAAGCGTTGGAAAATTCTTCCAATAGATAGTCTTGATTATAAGAACAAGCAAATTATATCTTCCATTACAAACGAAACTGACTTCATAAATGGTGTCATAAAAGTGCCTGAATCACCTGAGACAGGAAGTTATACACCAACTATGATAGCAGATATGGAGTATGCCGATCCGGCAACAGGCGTAGTGTCAATTGCACCTCCTACACCAAATAACATGGGTTCAGCGACTACATCTTTTCCTATAAAATTACCAGCTGGCAGAAATGGCATGCAACCATCTTTAAGCGTCAATTATAACAGCGAAGGAGGCAATAGTTGGATGGGTCTTGGCTGGGATTTGTCAACACCTGCAATTTCACTAAACACAAAGTGGGGAGCACCTTTATTTGATACGGACGAAGAATCTGAAATATATAACTTAAATGGTCAAGAATTAGTTCTTCTAGATAATGGTGATTATAAAAATCCGCATAGAGCAGATGACTTAAATGATAACGTACCAAGACAAAATAATCGTAGATTTTATCTTAGGAAAGAAGGAAATTATTTAAAGATAGTAAGACAAAGTAACTCTGTAAATACATATAGTTGGATAGTCACAGATAAAATGGGTAACAAGACAACTTATGGTGGAACATCTAACTCTAGGTTAGCAGATGAAAATGGGCGTATTGCGCATTGGGCAATTTCAAAAATGGAAGATCCTTATGGTAATTTTGTAGAGTATTTATATGAAAGCAATACCTCTAATATTGGTTCATCTACAGTAAATGGAGTAGATTTTTATTTGTCAAAAATTCTATATACTAAGCATAGTCAACATAGTGGAAAGCACTATGAAGTCGATTTTCGTAGAAATAATTACACCTTAAATGATATAAGCGACCTTAATAGAAAAGATAAAATGACAAATGGTCGTAATGGGTTTTTGTGGGTTACCAATGATTTGCTTACCGAAATTCACATATCATTAGTTCAAGGTTCCAATAAAGACAGAATACGTTACTATAGGTTTGAGTATGATGATTCTGTTTTTAATAAAAACAAGTTGCAGAAAGTGTCTGAGTACGATGCAAATGGACAGTTGTTTTATTCAAATACATTAGAGTACTTTAAAGATATAAGTAGCGAAAATAGTCTTCTTAATAGTAGCACAACGTCCTGGTCTGGACCAAGTGATAACCTTGGAGTTGAGTTAGAGGGAGATATTTATGGTCCATTAGAAAGCTCTGCCTTGGGGTCATCAAAATCTTCAGGTTTCTCAGCTGGATTGCGCGTAGGTTTTGGATTAGGAGAAAATATTTTCTCTAAGAACAAAACAATTGGCGCTGCCTTCAATTTCAACAAAAATGTTCAGAATGGTCTTAGTAGTTTTCAAGATGTAAATGGAGATGGCTTACCAGATAAAATTTTTGATTTAGGAAGTAATATCAAATATAGGTTAAATACAGGAACCGGTTTTAGTAATGAAATATATAACCTAGCACATATAAATGAAATGAATAACGTCGTTTCAACAACAACTGGTTTTGCATTCGATGTTATCTTTTTTGCAAACGTTGGATATAGTAATAATACGACACGAAGTAAGACAGATAGTTACTTTGTTGATATGAATGGAGATGGTTTAGTTGATTATATAGGTAACAACAGAGTAAAATTTAACACTTCTTCTAATGTTCAGGACTTGAGTGATTTTGATAGAATTTTTAATACTAATGTTAATGCTTCTGAAAATAAAATATATAGCGGCATTATAAATCAAGATGTAATTGATAATCTTGAATTTCCAACATTGCTTGAATTACAAGAGGGAAACTCACAGTTTGACGTTATACAATCATGGCAAGCACCTTATGATGGAAATATTGTTATTAATGGTAATGCTAAGTTATTAGAAATTAATGATAACGATGGTAACCCAAATAGCTTCAAAATAACTATAGAACGTACTTTTGGTGCAGATAACCAATCTATAAGTGTTCCAGTTACTAGAACACTATCTTCTTCAAATATATCAGACCCAATGAACCTTTCCACGACAGTCTCTAAAGGTCAATTCATATTTTTTAGGTCGCATAATAACAATTTTGGCTCTGGTGGTTCAGTCGAATGGAGTCCTAGAATTACTTACACAAACTTACCGTCGGAATTAAATTACGTTGATGATTCTAGAAAAAACACTCGAATTTATGATAGTAAAGATGACTTCGTGTTGACTAATGGAAATACTTTTGAAGTTGATGAAAGTCAAAATGTAACAATCCAATCTAACCTTACAAATTCAACATATTCTCCATTTGAGTTTAGTGATGATGTAGGCTTTTATGTTAAAAAAATTAGATATGACACTACGCAAGATAACTATGGTGAAATTATAGGGGAGCCAGAAGATGTTATTATTAGAGTATATTCTCACCAAGCAGGGCAAATAACAGGCAGTTCCCAAATCACTACGAATCTTCAGAAAACAAATAATTTTAAAGACGTATTAGAGTTTTCAGTTTTAAGTAATTCCAATATAGCTTGGGAAAAAGTTAAGTGGAAACCTAATTTAATAGTGAATGAAGAAATAGTTTATCCCGAAGTTAATTATAGAATATACAATGATAATCCTAGTGAATTTTCCCATTATATAAAATCCAGTGATTTGCCTTGTCCAATAATAGTGGACAATCCTATCACTATGACAGATGATGGAAACTCTACTTATATGGAAGTTTCACATAATTTAAATGAGTTAGACTTTAGCTTTTTAGAGGACTATCATGAAAATTTAAGCTTTCCTTTAAAAATATACTTAGTAGTCAAGTCGAAAATAAATGGAGAGATGAAGCGTGAAGGCATTAGGACTATTAATGTTATAAGATCAAACTCTGGAAGCTATGTTGTGCCAAACACTACTAATATTAGGTTAACTAAGAATGTACTAGATATGATAAAAGGTAGCTCTCTTAATGGGTTGTATGTTGCGTTGTATACAGATGTCAAAGAAGTCGCTTACCAACTTACTAATGCTAATATCACACTTTCTCTTGCTAATAACCAATTTGATTCTTGTAATCCAGCTTGGCAGCCAATAGTTATGAATCAACCATTTTTTACAACTAATAGTAATTATTTTGGATCCTATCATAGGGGTTGGAATCAATTTTTATATAACGGTAGTGTTACTTTAGAACGAAATGAAGACAATGAAATTGTTTTTAATGGTAATAACCCCCAAATAGAAGAAGACTTAAGTGGTCCTATTGACATGAGTGTTTTTATGGATGAAGACGAAGCCATGGCTACTTCTGGAATTGATGAAAATTCAACACCGGATGATTTTGAGGGTCTAAACTCGACAATAAGATATACTCAGTTTAACCAAGATTTAGAAAATGATAGGTATCTAAATGAGGGTATAGGTTCAACATTTGGACTTTTAAATGGAGAATTATCAAGATCCTTAAATAGATTTGGCGAAGATAACATATATGAGCTATTCGTTAGCCCTCAAGACCTCATGAACGGTGAGGTATTTGTGGGTCTTAAGCAATACTCAAAATCAAAAGGAGATGGTTTGTCAGCTGGAGCTTTTGGTGCAAGCGCTACAGATAGTAATGCAAAAACTAGAATTCTAAACCAATATGTTGACTTAAATGGTGACCGCTATCCAGATGTTGTTACTCGGGATAATATTCAGTATACTAATAGTTTAGGTGCGTTGGAGATAACTTTAGATAATGGTTTTGTAGTAGAAAATAAAAGTGATGATATTTATGGAGGAGTATCTTATGGGATTAATGCAAACTCAACATCCTCGTCAAATGGGAATGTAACGGGCAATAAAACTAATACTCAAATTAGTGCTGGTTTAGGAGGAAATGACGGTAGAAGTTATGACAGAACTCTATGGATTGACATTAATGGGGATGGTATAACAGATAAGGTGTATTGTAACGAAGATGATGGCGTTATTTCCGCAGATCTTAATTCAGGTTATGATTTTTCAGATACTATAACTTGGGGTAGCGGTTATAATTTATTATCAAGTAGAAATAATAGCATTAGTGCTAATGCCACATTTCCATTAGATGAATCGGGAAGTTTTGCAATTGGCGCTGGAGGAGGTATTTCAGAAGCTAAAAGAAAGAGTAGTTTTTTAGATGTAAATGGAGATGGGTTACCAGAAATAGTAATAGAGGAATCGCCAGGACATTTTAAATATTACTTAAATAATGGAACAGGATTTGAAAGCACCTCTAGGACTTTCTATAATGGTAGTGATATAGGTAATGATAAATCGACATCTGTTAATATATATGGGACAGGAACATATGGTTTCTTCTTTACCATTATTGCAATATCTTTTAAAACAGTTTTTACAGGGTCATTAGGTGCATCATCTAATTTTAGTCAAAAAGATACCGATGTTAGAGATATTAATGGCGATGGTTATCCAGATGTTTTAAGGAAAGGTAATAATGATACTCAAATTTTAGCAAACCTATCTAAAATCGATAAAACGCACTTACTAAAAAAAGTAAACACACCACTTGGCGGTAGTTGGGAGTTAGATTATACGCGGGATGGTAACACATATAATATGCCGCAAAGCAAATGGTTACTAACTAAAATTGAAACAAATGATGGATTTACAGGGGATAGTGATTTTGGACCAGATGAAACATTAACCACAGCAGTTTATAATAATCCAAAATATGATCGTAGAGAACGAGAGTTTTATGGTTACGAACAGCTTACTGTAGAACAAAGGTATCCTTCTAACAACCAAATTTATCGTTATAGTGAACGCTGGATCCATAATAACAATTACTACCTTAAAGGTGCCGAGAAACAATCGGGAATGTATACAGCTACAGGTGAACCACTTTCTGAGAAACAAACCTATTACAATCTTTTAAATCCAGATACACCTCAAGTAAATGAGCCTGCATCAAATAACATAAACGGCTATTATAGCCAAGGAAATTTAGATGAAGATCGTGACCGTATTTTTGTTGTACCTGTAAGGACCGTAAACCTAACCTTTGAAGAAGGTATAAGTATTTCCAATACTCAAAAATTTAAAGAGTACGATAATTTTGGAAATATTACAAAAATGATAGACGAAGGCACAGACTTTCAAGACGCATACAGAACAGAAATCTTGTATCATTCTGGAATATCTGGAGTAGATTATGGTGTAGGATTCCCAGTAAGTATTAAAGTATATCAGAATAATATAAGTACTCTTTTGCGACAAAGAGATGCAATCTATAATAGTAATGGGAAATTACAGCGCATTACTACCAAATTAAATACCAATGAGAACAATAGGACAGAGTTTAATTATGATGATTTTGGTAATACTATTAAAGTAACCCAACTCGACAATACGGCCGGCGCTGGTACACCGTTTGAGTCTGTTATAGAGTATGACACCACAGTAAGAACATACCCAATTCGTATTTCCGATTCTTTTGGGCAAGAATCTACAGCTAATTATGAGTATCATTTTGGTACTCCAGTTTATACGGTTGATATGAATAACCAACCCATGAGGACAAGAATAGATAGTAGAGGTCGTATTATTGAGGTTACTGGACCAAATGAACTCTTACTCGAAAATAGTAGTGAACAACACTGGACAATTAGAACACAATATAAAGGGAATCCAGAGGTCTCAAGCTCCATAATGATTTTAAATCAAGATGAATATGTAAGCTATGCAAATGGTTCATTCACTCCAGAAACTAGTAATGGCCAACACTATACCCTTACTAGACATTTTGACCCAACCATTCAAAGTAACCAGTTTTTAACAGTGAGTATTGTTGATGGTTTTGGACAGGCCATACAAGTAAAGAAAACTCACGTTATGAATGAGACAGACGACCTTAAATGGCTCATAAGTGGTAAAGAAATAAAAGACGCCTTTGGCAGGACAGAATTTACATATTTAACTACGATAGAAGATAATTATCCAACCAATATTAATACTATAGATGCTATTAGTTACCTGTATAATGATGACTTATCCAACATACAAGCAACTGCTACTTTTTATGATGAGAAAAATAGACCATTACAAACCTCTTTGGTAGATAATCATCAAGTTAACTTTAATTATAGTATTGATGGTAACTTTGTAAAAAGTACCTCCACACAAACGGTTGAGGGTAATAACCAAACTATGTCTAGCTTTACAGACAGTCGCGGTCGTAAAAGAAAAACTATTCAAAATAATGAGTTAACCACACAATTTGAATATAATGCTATAAATGAACTGGTCAAGGTTATAAATAACGAGAACCAAGAGACTAATAGCATTTATGATATGGCAGGCCGTCGTATAGAGGTACAGCATCCAGATCAAGGAGCAACAAAAATGACCTATGACAAAGCAAGTAATTTAATAAAAAGGCAAACCTCCAACCTCTTTTTAAATGGGCAACAGGAGATTTCCTATGAATATGAGTACAATCGCTTAAAGAAAATAATTTATCCACAAACTCCACAAAATAATGTGTTTTATGAATATGGAAACCCAACAGATCCTAATGCACAAAATTATAATACTATTGGGCGTTTATACAAACAAACAGATGCCACAGGCGTACAAATTTTTGGCTATGGTAATATGGGTGAGTTAAACAGAAACTTAAGATCTGTGGCTGTAGCAGGTAAAAAAGCGTTTTATTTCTTAACAACTTGGGAGTATGATAGTTGGAATAGAGTTTTAGAAATAAACTATCCAGATGAGGAAAAAGTAAAATACATTTACAATAAAGCAGGGAACCTTAAAAACATTAAAAGTGCTATTCCTAATATTAATAATGTACAAGATGTTGTTTCAAATATTTCGTACACACAGTATGGTGAAAGAAAGCAAATAAAATATGGAAATGGTACAGAAACCAACTATAGTTATGACGATCGTCGTCGTATGAATATTGTAAACCACCAGTTTAATGGTTTTCAAGTAGGTAAGCAATACACCTATGATGGCGTCTCAAACATTTTAGGGATAGAAACACTTACACCATCTAATAGTGTGCCAGATAACGGTGAGATTGGTGGTCCGGTAAATCATACCTATACTTATGATAGTTACAATAGGCTAGTAACTGCAAATGGTAATTTTACAGGTGCTAATGATTTAACAACACCTTTACTAAGGCAAGAGTATACTTTAGAAATGAGTTATGATTTGGCACATAGAATCACTAGCAAAACACAAACTCATGTGCAAGGTGAAGTAACAAGCATTACCGCACCTTTGCAAAGTTCGCAAAAAGTTGGTAAGACAGACTATATGTTAAGCTATGAAGACTATGCTACAGGAGCTCTAGTAACAGGCAGTAGCTATGGTTACCAACAACCTCATGCACCAAGAAAAATTATAGAGCGTCCTAGTGACTATTCTCCTGGTGGTACAAATAATCCAAGTGAAGAAAAGATTAAAATACTGGAGTATGATGCCAATGGTAACCAAACTAAGATTAAGGAGCGTGTAGGTGAAACAGAAATCACCTTGCGACACAACCTTTGGGATGAAGAAAATAGGCTAAAAGCAGTAGATATTAACCCAGACAACGACAACAACCACCCAATTGCTGTATATGCTTATGATGCTGGTGGTGAACGTGTGGTAAAATACAATTGGGAAGCCTTAGATGTTAAATCTAACGCAACAAATGTAGGCTATGAGTTTAAAGAAGATTTCTTTATCTATCCAAGTGGGATTTTAGTAGGTAAGGTTTTAAGCAGAGCCAACGATAAAAGACCACTTGATTACACCAAGCATTATTACGCAGGCGCAGAGCGTATGAGTAGTAAATTAGGAACAATGCGTAAACTTGGTGACTACCCTACCAAGCTTGTAGAAGAAGCCTTTCCAAATTTAATAGCCAATGAGGTGCATATCCCAACTAACACAGCACAGCAAAACGCAAAGACCTATGTGCTAAATGCCCACACTGCTTTTGAACTCTCCATAGCCTTGGCAAACGTCACAGGGTATGATGTGCTTACAGACTATACGCACGATTCTAAGCTGTACGATGGCTATTATTACCATAGCGACCATTTGGGTAGCTCAAATTATATCACTAATTTAGAGGGTGTAGTAAGCCAGCATATGGAGTATATGCCTTTTGGAGAGTTATTGGTAGATGAGCATTTAAATAGCAACAACGCCTTGTATAAGTTTAATGCCAAGGAATTGGATGGCGAGACAGGAAACTACTATTATAGTGCCAGGTATTACGATCCTAAGTTCAGTATATGGTTAAGCGTTGACCCGTTGGCGGAGAAGTACCCAGAGTGGTCGCCGTACAACTACGTAATGCAGAATCCTGTGAGGCTAATCGATCCAACTGGGATGGGACCAGAAGACATTTATAAATTACTTAAAAATGGTAAAATTGAATTTGTCAAAAAAAGTGAGGGGCCAGATGTATTATTTGCCACAGACGAATTCGGAAATATTGATGAAGATAATAGTATTGAAATAAAAGATAAAACCATTTTACCTAATCTTTCAAAAAGTAGAGATGATTATAAAGGACATTATGCTCTTACAAATAATAAGAAAGATGCTTTTAACACCTTCTACTTTGCTGCCAAAAATTCTGACTCAGAATATTCAATTACTGGATTTTCAACTCAAGGAAATAAAGATTATGTAATCACGACAAGTCTAGATTCTGATTTCACAAATACACATATGCAACACGATGATATGTTTGGTTTCGAGCTTAAGAATCAACTTTTCGAAATACATTCGCATCCAAATGATGGGAACATAGGAGCTTCAGGTTATGCAAAAAGTTATATTACTGCTGACAGGTATTATTATATGCAAAAGATAAAACCATTGCTTGGAATTAGAGAACCAGCACCGCATTATATGTTTAACATAGATCAAAAGGCTTTATATAATTATGATTTTAAGAAAGGGGATAATTTTATTAGGACAATTAATAAACCATCAGACCTTTACAGAAAACTTGGTTTTTAATATAATATCCAAAAAAGATGAAATATTTTAATATAATTTTTATAACCTTAACTATTCTTTCCTGTAGAAATGATAAAAATTCATCTAATTTCCAAGAAAAAGAAAGTTTTAAGGTAAATGAATCTATGAAAAGTCTATCAAACCCTTTCAATGAAAATGACAGTCTCGGAGTATTGCTAAATAATTTCTATACTTCTGTTTCCAACAAAAATAAAGTTGGAGACTTGGAGCGTAATGTATATTATATTTTGATTGAGGAAAATCAGTCTTCTAGTCTCCAACTTACAGCTATTCAGTTATATTATTACGAAGAAGATAGAATTTCTTGCTATCACTTGTTTGATAATAGCTTATTTGTTTTTAGTGAAAATGTTCCTGAAAAAATATTGAGGAGGCTCGCGGTATGCAAGGACGCTATTCTAAGTGTGCCAAAGTCATTTAAACCTAAAGATTCTGTTCCAATTATGCCCTACAATCCCTCTTTTATTAGACTGAAGTTAATTAATAATGAACGAGCTGAGATATTAGAAAAAAGGATTTGAAGATCTACATTACTACATATAGAAATTGATACACAACCCTTATATTTATGACCCCAAGTTCTCAATATGGTTAATTGTAGATCCATTGGCTGAAAAACACCCCGAGTGGTCCCCATACAACTACGTGATGCAGAATCCTGTGAGGTTTGCAGATCCTATTGGGAAGGAAACCGAATCTATATATACAGATGAGCAAGGCACGGCCATGGCTAAATATGATGACGGTAGTGATGGTATCTATGCTCATCAAAATGGAACTTATGTAAGCGACATTGACCAGCAAAGAGAAGATATTAATTATACGGGTGGAGATGGCCAGTATATTGGGAAATTGAAAGAAGCAAATGATATGCGGTCGCCTTTCAGTTTCAGATATAAAGTCAATTCAGGTTGAAGACTGGACACCAAAAGACAATAGTATTATCGTGAATATAACCGCCATCGGTAATTTTGAGTATTCTATAGACCGCAATAACTTTCAAGTCAATACTGTATCTTCAAATCTCTTGGCTGGTGATTATACTATTTTTGTGAGAGATAAAGAAATCTGAGGTAGGCTCTAGAGCTTTTTATGTTATGACGGCATTAATGACCATTGGCAAATCTTCAGCTCTAATAAAGAGCAGGGCTTAAGAATATTTATTTACGATAACTTTGGTAAGCTTATAAAACAGATTTTTCCCACAGACCTAGGTTGGATGGAGCTTATCTAGGACGACATATGCCAGCCTCAGATTATTGGTTTGGGGTATAGCGAAGTGACCGTAGAGTTTACAAAGGAAGTTTTACGTTGAAGAGGTAGGAAATATAGATTTAAAGCAATGATAATAATATATTGTTTTAGAAAGCGTAAAGAAATTTAACACTAAGAAATACAATGATTCTAAACGTTTCAGCTTACTTTCTTCTATCTATTTAACTTTATTCATAGTATTTTTTTTTCAAAAGAAGATCCATTAAGTTGATTAGTGTGTAGGCTTGCTTTTTGGGTAAACACAATTAGAATTTAATGAAGATAATAAACCCATTTTTCTTCATAGATTTAACATTCAAAAATTTTTGAAGCTAACACGACAACTTTGTAATGACCACTTTAACAGAGATTACTAATAAAATAGAAAGCCTTAATAGCACACATTTTCAAGAAATGTGTGATGAGATTATGTTTAGAAGATACCCAAGGTATAAGTCGCTTAGCAGATCAGGAATGGCTAAGTCTGTTGATGAAACCAAAGTAGGAACTCCAGATTCTTACATACTTTTGGAAAACGATAAATTCATTTTTAATGAACATACTAAAGATAAGAAGCGTGGTTTTTCAAAACTCAAGGGTGATTTTAATAGTTGTGTCAATGAAAACAAAATTGATATAACAGTAGGTTTGATACAAGAAATTAATTTCTGTATAAGCTTTACAATAACTAAAAACCAAACCTTAGAGCTGAGCAAACTATGTTCAGGCAAAGGGATTATAATGGGTTTATGGGACATTGATAGACTAGCCAAGAATATTTTGTATGAAAATCCAGATTTAGCGAACCAATACTTGCAAATACCCTTAGATAAATCGCAATGGGTAATTTTAAAGACTTTTGTAAGTAATTATAATAAGGCTGGTAAATCTATCGCGACACCTTTAGACAACCCATTTTACTTTAGAAAGAGTGAAATAGAAGAATTAAAAAATAGTATTGTAGAAAATTATCTTACCGTTATATCAGGCTCTCCTGGTGTGGGAAAATCTAAACTTGTTGTAGAGGTTCTTGAGAACCTAAAAAGAGAAAATGAAAATCTCATAATTTGGGTTAATTCATTTGACAGTTCCACTTTAATAGATGACTTATCGCTGTCTCTTATACACATCTGACGCTGCCGACGATCTACTCTGTGTAGA
>OJGW01000251.1_pt1 | contig 16763 bp, 20 predicted proteins | sample 1594511 | NCBI WGS metagenome assembly OJGW01 (sample SAMN05416844, study PRJEB24817) | seawater metagenome | isolation source: Sea water | place: Canada:Atlantic | collected 2013-07
TACAAAGGTCTGTGGTACTGCAACTGGTTGCAGGCGCTGGAAGTGGGCATCGACCCCGTTCACGCCTCGTTCTTGCACCGTTTTTTGGCCGACGACTCACTGGACGAGGCCTACGGCCGCCAGTTCCGCGACGAAGCTGCCGACAGCAGCATGCCGCTGACCAAGGTACTGCGCGAGTTTGACTGCCCCGAAATCCGTGCAGAAGAAACCGACTTCGGGATTCGCCTGCTGACCCTCAGGGAAATCTCCGAGGAAAGCACCCATGTACGGGTCACCAATCTGCTGTTTCCGAATGCAATCGTCATTCCAATGAGCAACGAGATGGTCATTGCCCAATGGCATGTCCCGGTCGATGACGAATCCTGCTACTGGTATTCGATGTTTATCAGCTTTGGCAAGCCGGTGAACAAGGAGCTGATGCGCGCCCAGCGTATCGATATGAATCCCCCGCCCGATTACAAGCCAAAATACGGCCCGCAAAATCAGTGGGGCTACAACCCTGATGAACAGCGCGACAAAACCTATACCGGCATGGGTGACGACATCAATGTTCACGACCAGTGGGCGGTGGAATCCCCCGGCCCCATCGCCGATCGCAGCAAGCACCAGTTGATGCGCTCAGATATCGGCATCATGCGCTACCGGCGAATGCTCTTCAAAGCGATGGACGCCGCCGAGGCCGACAGCCGCAATGCCCTGCCGATGAGCAGCGATGTGACCCGGATTCGCGGCCCCGTTGCCATTGATGAAATTGGCCCCGCCGACGACTGGCAGAACTGCTGGAAAGAACGCGATTTGAAACGCCGCCAGCAATCCGGCTGGGCTGACGATCCCTGGCAAGAATGAGGAGCGCCACTATGCTTCCCCTCTCAGGCAGTTTTGTAGACCGGCACGGACTCTGGAACAGCGACCAGATCGCCCAGGCGGAAGATGTCGTTGCCCGAATTCAGGCCGACAATATTGAAGTCCTGCGTTTTGTTTTTGCCGATCAACACGGTCTGACCCGTGGCAAAACCATTATTGGCGATGCCATCGGCAGCACACTGGTCAATGGCTGCACCATGACCTCCACGCTGATTCTGAAGGACACCTCGCACCGCACCGCCATGCCAGTGTGGCAATCGGGCGCGGGTATGGGTACCCAGAAGCTGGCCGGCGCTGCCGACCTGATCATGGTGGCCGACCCCAGCACATTTCGTCGCCTGCCCTGGGCCCCGGATACCGGTTGGATTCTTTGCGACCTGTATTATCCCGATGGCCAGCCAGTGGAATACGATACTCGTCGCTGTCTGCGCAGTGCGCTGAGTAAGCTGGCTGGCGAGGGCCTTGAGCTGATGAGCGGTCTGGAAATGGAATTCCACCTGTTTCGCAACGTGGATACCGCGCTGACCGCTCACGACTGCACGCAACCCGGCACTCCACCGTCGGTGGTTCCCCTTCAACGGGGTTATCAATACCTCACGGAAATTCGCTACGACGAGCTGGAACCTCTATTCCGGGAAATTCGCCGGGCACTGCTGGCACTGAAACTGCCGCTGCGCTCAGAGGAAATCGAATTTGGTCCCAGTCAGCTTGAGCTGACTTTCAGCCCGCAGCGGGGCCTGGCCACCTCCGACAGTGCGGTGCTGGCGCGCAGTGCCATCAAGCAGGTCTGCGCCCGACTGGGCTACCACGCCACCTTTATGTGTCGGCCGCATATTCCCAACACCTTTGCCAGCGGCTGGCATTTGCACCAAAGCCTGATCGACAGCAAAACGGGCAAAAATGCCTTTATTCCCGGCACCCAGGACGACTGCCTGTCAGACATCGGCAAGGCCTATTTATCCGGTCTCCTTGAGCACGCCTCCGCCTCCTGCATTCTGGCCGCACCCACTATCAACGCCTACAAGCGTTATCGCCCCCAGACTCTCGCACCCGATCGCATTCAATGGGGCCGCGACAACAAGGGCGCCATGTTGCGGGTACTCGGCGGCATGGGCGACCCGGCAACGCGCATCGAAAACCGTGTCGGCGAACCCGCGGCAAACCCCTATCTCTATATTGCCTCACAGGTATTGTCGGGGCTGGCAGGAATTCACCAGCGTTATCCCCTGCCCGCACCGGTTGAGGAACCCTATAACTCCACGGCACAGCGACTGCCTCGCAGCCTGTTTCAGGCGCTGCTGTACTTTCAGGAAAGTGCTTTTTATCGAGAGCAGTTTGGCGACAACTTCGTGAATTATTACGCCACGATCAAACAGGCTGAACTGGATCGCTTCCTCAGCGAAGTGACGGACTGGGAGCAGAAAGAATATTTTGAAATGTTCTAAACTGTCACGGAGGCCTCATGCCCCATCTTATTTTTGAACACTCTTCGGCACTGGATGCCCACTTGCCCGCATTGATGTCGAGCGCCGCCGACGCTGCGGCAAGCACCGGCATCGTGCGGGCCGAAGACCTTAAACTACGCGCTCTGCCCTACACACAGTATCAACTTGCCGTCCCCGGCCAGCAGTTTGTGCACCTGAGTGTTCGCCTGCTGGAAGGACGCAGCGACCCGCAAAAACGGCAGCTGGCCGAAACCCTTCGTGCCGTGCTGGTCGAGCACCTCCCGGAGGTTTACAGCCTCAGCGTGGAAATCATCGACATGCACGCTGAGAGCTATAAAAAGCGCCTGCTGTAGAATTTCCCGGCGGAAGCGCGCTTAGAATCGCAGAACGAAATCCACCGAGACGACATCTGCAGACATATCGATACTGCGATCATCGTCGAATACGTAGTAGTCATACCCCACCTGAATATCGGCGTTGCGAGCGACCGCCAGACGCATCCCGGCCCCCAGATAAGGGTCACTGCCCTCGACCAGAAACTCACCGCGTCGACTGCTGTCCTCAACCCGTCCATCAAACTCCCAGGCAGCAATACCCATTCTTGCGTACAGGCCAATCGGCTCTTTGGCTGGCGTCTGCAGCCGCAGACCGATAAACAGCGCATCGAGGCTCCCGTCTATATCAACCCGGCCCGCACTGTAACCGTTATTTAGCACCTGGCTACCATCAGAAAACCCCGACGCAGTCAGATCACCCAGGTTTACATAGCCCATTTCAAAGGCGAGGTTTTCGCCCACTGGCAAGCCAAAACCAATCCGCGCGGCACTCGACTGTTCATCGACCTCAACATCACTCAAGCTGCCGTCACCAAAGCTATAGCGAACTCTCGTTCCTGCCAGCTGAAATCCGACATTCCCACGCCGCCAAACACATACATGCTGGGTGACGAACTGCGATAAGGCGACGCCTGTGCGGCGGGAACGGATAAGGCCAGAACCAAGGCAGACGCCGACAACACAGAATATTTCATGGCAAAGCTCCTGAAAGAAACAGGCTTGCAGTATTGAGTGCAAAGACTGAATCGGGACTGAATTGATATCGACTGGATGTAAAACGTAATGATCATGCTAAAGCGATATGTAGAGTCAGTCTTCAGGGCACGACAGCATCGTGGCGTCAGTATCGTAGGGTGTCGACCACCGCCGGGCTAAAAGGATAGGCTAACTAAACTCACCTGCCTCATCGCGCAGGATTAGACCACGTGATCGCACACGTCGTTACGACAGACACGTAATGAGTCACATCGTACCAAACAGACGCAACAAGGCTTTTTAGCAGCGGTATCAATGGTGCCCGAGGCCGGAATCGAACCGGCACGACTGCAATAGTCGGGAGATTTTAAGAAAGCGCCTATGTTTTTTGCCATTCTTTGAAAAACCATCATATTCTCCATTTTTCAATAACTTATATCGGTTTTTGGCATTGTCGTTCTTTGAAGAAGACACCCATAGTTTGCAGTATTTCGAATAATTTTGTCTACTATACGTCTATTATTCAGGGCGGGAGATTTTTTGCAGTAGTGATATCTCTGCGAAAAATCTAGCGTCTACCAATGAGAACCAATGGTGGAAAGGCGCATATTGAGCAAACTTACCAAGTCATATATTGACCGGCTTCCACTCCCCAAGCGAAGCGCTGACGGCAAAGCCTCACAGGCGATATACCGTGATAGCGCTCTGCCCGGCTTTGGCCTGCTGGTCGGCAGTGGTGGCACAAAGTCATTTTTCATCGAAACCCGTGTGAAGGGCCGCGTTAAACGGGTAAGCATTGGTAAATACGGCCATATCACTCCCGTACAAGCCAGAATCAAGGCGCAGGAGCTGCTGGGTTCTATTGTCCTCGGCAATGATCCAGCAGCAGAGAAACGTGCTGTCAGGGCCAAAACAGTGACACTGGGTGAAGCTTTTGAGGATTACCTTTTAACCCGCAAGGATCTGAAAGCCAGCACGATCAAGAACTACCGGAAATGCGTGGGGGGCTGCCTTACCGACTGGCAGCAAACCCGCCTGGTGGACATCACCAAAGACATGGTGCAGAAACGGCACGCTGAGTTGGGCAAAAAGGCGCCAGCTCGCGCAAACAACACCATGCGAGTGCTGAGGGCGGTTTTCAATCACGCTCTGGCGCAATACGAAGATGCCAAGGGAAAGCCGGTGTTGACCGTCAATCCGGTGGAGCGAATCAGTCGAACCCGCGCCTGGTATCCCATAGAACGTCGTCGCACCCTGATAAAACCCCATGAGCTGCCTGCATTTTTCAAAGCCACTGGACAGCTGGCCTACGATGTTACCAAGGACTATATCCACTTCTTGCTGTTCACCGGCCTGCGCAAATCAGAGGCTGCGAGCTTGAAATGGAGCGATGTCGATTTCAAGGATCGGACGATCACCATTCCTGACACGAAAAACCGCGAACCGCACACCCTCCCCCTTTCCGACTACCTCTTTGACATGCTGGAACGACGAAGACAGGAAGCAAACTCGCCGTGGGTATTCCCAAGTCCAAAGTTAGAAGGCCCAATCAGAGACCCCAAAAACGCCATGGCGCAGGTATCGGAAAGTATGGGCAAATCCGTCACTTTTCACGATCTGAGGCGCACATTTATCACTATAGCTGAAAGCCTCGATATTCCGGCCTACGCACTTAAACAGCTACTCAACCATCGAAACCCGAATGACGTGACCGCCGGATATATCGTTGCAGATGTAAATCGGCTAAGAAATCCAATGGGGGTAATTAGTGAGTATATTTTGGCAGCTGGAGAAACAACATGAGTAATCAAAAGACGTTCACAGCAGACCAGCTAAAACCCCTTGACGAGATGCTACCAATCACTGGGAGGTCGATGTTTCGCGAGATGGCTATAACAGCGATTACCATACTCGATGAATCAGGAGCATTCGACTCTTTGGTCCAATTGATCAGGCAAACTGCACCCAAAATTACTCAAGAGGATGTAGAAAAGCATCTTCTGGAAAACTTTCTTTGGCTAGTCAAGCTAAAGGAACAACTGACCCCTTATGGGCATGACAAGCTCAAAGACCTCCTAAGTTATGCCGATGAAGCTGGACTCCCAAAGTCCATCATTTCAGTAGACCCAGACAACCTTAAGAAAGACTATTTCGATAAGGTATCAACCCACTTGGACTTGTTTTTTGGTGCCGATCATCCTGATTTACTGAGCAAAGATATTGCCGTCCCTATTGCTGGATTCTTGTTCTTACAGATCGGGGCAATCAGGTTGAAAGAGAGCGAAATTATACGAATCAACCCAGATATTTCTCCCCTAGCGCTGGCCGAGGAGTTAGAAAAAAATATCGAAGGCATCATTAAGCTACATACTGAGCTTGCAGCAATGAAGCTTTTCAGGGGACTGGTCAAAGAGAAATACGAAAAAACCAGCGCAAAATCGAAAGGCGGACGAAACTCAAAGGTCAATAAGGATGCGCTATTCGAAGACTTCATATCTTGGGCTCTGGAGCTTTCAGCCAAAGAAGCCGACAAATACTCCTATCCAATTAATGCTGCTCGGGACTACTTAAAAAACCATTTACCAGAACGCAGACCTGACCTTGTAAAACACGTCTCCAGCACCTCAGCGCGAACAGCTTGTGACAAACTGCAAAAGCACTGCCTAAAGAACGGAATAAAAAATCCACTCTTACATACCCGATAGGATGTCGTCAGCTTAGCTCAGCACATGAAGCATGCGTCGAGCTAAGCTGCTGACGTAGCAGCTGACAAGCCAACTTGCTTCAATCTTCCTCAAGCAATCGAGGAGATAAGCAATGAATCACAAACTGCTAACCACCAAAGAAGCCGCCGAAAAACTCGGAGTGAGCGCGGCCTATCTTGAGCGTGATCGCTGGGCAGGCGCCCGCGTCCCGTTTGTACGCTTGGGCAAGCGCTCCATCCGCTACCGCCAAGAAGACCTGGACAATTTCATTACCTCAAGTCTTCACCAATCCACGTCCAGCTACCCTACCCCACAGACCGTTGGGGCATAAAAAAAGCCCGCAGCTATTGGCGTAGCTCTGCGGGCTTTTGGGTATTGCTTTCAATCAGCACAGGCAGGTTAGCGAAATGGCCGACATTCAGCAAGGTGTTAAACCGCAATGCTGCGGTTTTCCCCATCCTAATTTTGGAAAATATCTCAAGGTTTCCCACCGTGTTAAACCAGAGAAAACCTCCAAAACACCCCATGTAAAACAATGGGTTACACTGATTTTTCCTTCAATTTTTGGAAATAGCAGTTTCCAAAATTTTGGGGGATCACCGGTATGACAGCTTTTCGACAACTGGATACTTCCCGGTCTTCAGAGTTTGAGCCTGCGTTAAACACTCCGATAAGTCTGGTTCACGGTATTGGTACGCCGCAGTGCGACCACTGGAGAACCCGCATCTTTGCCCGCCACCCTTGGTTTTCCAAAGCCATGGCAGCGGAATACCACCGGATCGCGACCAGTGAGAACGACCATGTTCCGGCGAATCGCTGGCTAACGGAGTTTGAGAAACGATTGAAGCTCGGTCGTACTGGACTGTTTGTCGACTGTCAGGACGCCGAAATTGTGAGTTACAGCGACCTGAAACCACAGAGAATCCATGCGCTGATCACTCACTATGCAACCGCCTACGGACCAACAATGTACAAAAGGACTGTTGAGCGGATTGCTGAGGAAGTATGGAAGGTCGGAATTGAATTCCCCCTGGACATATCGTTGGAATACACCAGAGACGAGGCCATATCCGCACTTGCAAGGGTATGTGACAGCCGCTGGTGGCGTCGAAACCTACGAGTTATGGCTGCGCGCCAACTGGAGCAAGTTTGCCGAGAGCTTGGCATGGTTTCCAGGCATAAGGCGCCCTATGTGTCCGACTACACCCTACGCCGCAGACAGGATCAGAAGTGCCGAAACAGATTGCTACTTCAGGGGCTCGAAGCTGAAAACCAGCAAACCGGTTACACCGCGACTCTAGCCGAAATCAGCGATGCCACTGTTTCAAACCCGGTAAACCGGCGAAACGAGCTTATGGTCAGAATGCGCGGCTATGAAGAGTGCGCCATGGCGGCAGGGTTTGAAGCTCTATTTTTCACTCTCACCTGCCCCAGCAAGTACCACAGCACTAGCGGGCACGGACGCAACCCGAAATACTCAGGAGCGACCCCCACCCAGGCACAGGCCTACCTCTGTAAGGCTTGGGCACGGATTCGGGCAAAGTGGGATCGCATGGATATTCGCTGCTTCGGATTCCGCATCGCGGAACCTCACCACGATGGCACCCCGCACTGGCACCTGCTCCTCTTTTTCGCCCCTGATCGGGTTTCAGAAGCTGAGGGCATATTTCGGCATTACGCCATGCAGGAAGATACCCACGAGGCCGGTGCGAAGAAATACCGGTGTGAAATCGTTCGAATTGATCCCGCCAAAGGCAGCGCTACCGGTTATATCGCCAAGTACGTTTCCAAAAATATCGACGGCTACGGTGTTGCAACCGAACTCGACGACGAGACCGGTCACCACATTATCGAGACAGCCACGCGCGTAGAAGCGTGGGCCTCCACCTGGGGAATCCGCCAGTTCCAACAGATCGGCAGCGCTTCTGTCACTGTCTGGCGCGAACTGCGCCGTCTTCGGGAGCCATTAGAAACGGCATCTCTTGGAGAACTCGAGCAAATACGACTGGCTTGTGATACTGGCGACTGGGCCCGCTTTGTCCAGCTCCTGGGCGGGCCAATGATCGAACGAAATGCCGCGAAGGTTCGCCCTCTTCACCTACACCCCACTGACAAGAACAAAGCCGAAAACCAATACGGCGAAATCTGCACCCAACTTATGGGCGTGATTATGCGGGGTGCCAAACACCAAATCACAAGAACTTATAGCTGGAGAATTCAGCGGGTTTCCGCTGATGACTCTGAGCACACTGACTTTGAAGCGCCGCCCGGCGGCGCGCCTTGGACTTGTGTCAATAACTGTACGCCGAGCGAGACGAGTACGAGGCAATGAAGCATTTGAGGCCGGGAGTCTCCCGGATCAGATCGAAGCCAGCACCAATCACGGCGGCTGGTGGACTTAAAACCTAAACGAGGAAAGAACGATGACTATTCTGAGCAATACTCAGGCGGTTGCAGCACGCGCGGCTGTCAACCTTTCACAATCCCGTGTCGCCAAAGACACCGGCATCAGCCGCGCTTATCTCTCGCAATTTGAGAGTGGCAAGCGAATTCTTGAAGATCGCTGGCTGACAGCGCTCAACAGCTACTACCGCGAACACGGCTGGAGCCCGGAGGCCGGCGACTCGGTGCCCGCCGAACAGCAATCGATCGGCATCCGAATGCGCGATGGCTTCCAGATTTCTGCGGCACTGGACGACAGCCAGGTGGAGCAACTGCTGGATGCCTACTATGACAATCAACTGCAAATTGAGGAGCTGGCCGCATCAGAGGTGCCTCGCGGCTCCATTTTCCAAAGTGTCGCCAAAGAGAAGGCACTGAAGCTCGCCTTCAAACTGCTCTGCCTGACAGCTCAGCAGGACGGTATTGTTCGCCAACTTCGGGGCCAGGATGTGGTTGCCATCTGCAATACGATGCCGTATCGCGACATGGAAACCACTGGCCAGTACACCGGCTCCCTGATTGCTGGGGCGTTGGGCCTGAAGGAGCTTGATCAAGAAGAAGATGAGACCGCATTACTTGATGCGGAAATCATCTGACGCTATCTACTGATCGATAATACCGGCCCTTGCTGTCGGTATTATCGCCGCTTGACATTTATTCCACAGAGGTTATATTCCATCAATGGAATGCGAAGTCGAATATACGGATGAATTTGGCCTGTGGTGGGAATCACTCACCGCTGCTGAGCAGGAGGACATCGCCGCCTATGTCGAGTTGTTGGAAAAGCGGGGGCCACAATTACCCCACCCCTACAGCTCAGGCATCAACGGTTCCAAGCATAGTCATATGCGGGAACTGAGGGTGCAACACCAGGGGCGACCGTATCGGGTCTTTTACGCATTCGACCCGCGCCGGATGGCAATTTTGCTGATCGGCGGTGATAAAACGGGCAACAAACGATTCTACGACGAGTACATACCTGTTGCAGATAGCCTGTATGACCAGCACCTGCTGGAAATTGCCAATGAATCCAGTCGTTGAGTGGAGGGAATGAACCATGGCGAAATCATTTAAAAACCTGCGGGACAAGATGTCGCCAGAGTCTCAGGCGGCAGCTAAAGCCAAAGCCGACATGCTACTGGCTGAAATGCCGCTGTCGGAGCTTCGGCAAGCACGCAAACTGTCTCAGGCTCAACTTGCAGAGCGAATGCATGTCAACCAAGCGGCCATTTCCAAAATGGAGCGCCGTACTGACATGTATGTGTCAACGCTACGCGAAGCCATTCAGGCCATGGGCGGAGAGCTGGAGATTCAAGCCAAGTTCCCCGAGGGCTCGGTGTCGATAAAGCAGTTCCACGACCTTAACGACGCCGCAACCCCCGCTTAATACATCATCAACTGACCACACCCAGCGGGCCGACCAGCCCGCCTCCTTTGCGCTTTGACTCAATTTCAATCAGTTCATCCAGGTCAAACAGCGCCCCTTCAATATGAAGTATTGCCGTTACCATTGGAAAACTGACCGGCTTCGCCTTCACATCGGCCTCTGCCGCCGTAGCCTGTATGCCTTCCAGCGCTTCAATGCCAATCTCAAGATAACGATGAATCGAGCACACCGACTTGCCCTTAGTCGGCGGTCCAAAAATCTTACCTTGCCGGACTTTTTCCATCTGAGCATCAATGTACGGCTGGATGGCGTCCAGCAGCTTACGGAATTGTTCATTCAGCGGGCGGAGTATGATTGCCACATCCGTTGAATGCCCTTCGCTTTGCGCAGCCAGGCTTTCCAGGCGACGACAGGCGTCAGTCACTACCTCCAGTTCTTCTCTGATCTGCCGCAATGTCATGGTGCTCATAATCCTGCCCTCCCAAAAAATTCCCTTTCATTGGCCGAATTCGGGCCTCCAACACCTTCACGAGTATCGATCAGCTCCTGCTCAAGCACGGCAATGCGCTTTTTGGCCGCGGCCAGATCGTGCTCAAGGGCACAAACTTGCTGGCGCAGCAGATCTTCGTACCAGGCAAAATTAATGGCGTCGTTCTCGTTGATCTCACCCACACCGTAAAACTCTATGTTGCCCCTGGCATTAACGAAGCAGTGATGCCAATTGTCGGACAGAACTCTACCACGAGCATATAAATTCAGTAACTTCACAACCGGCTGAGGGGCCTTCATCTCATTCTTGTAACGCCTAGCCGACCTGATTCCTACTCCTGCAAGCTTTGAAATTTCCAGAGTACTGAGGGACGCGGCAGTACCTAAATGAGCGGGGCCAGCTTCAAACTTGTCCAAGTTTCGATTCCGCTGATCTCGACGCCAGATTCTCGACAGAGGCTCGCCGCTTTGAAGTGACATTTTGTAATAGCGGATAAGCTCAAGTACCGAATCACGAGTATAGCGATCAGAGTCGAGCCCTCTGCCCCTAATCAAAATATCAGTCCTGTCTTCCCACGAGCGGACCTTACTAGGGCTAACATTTAGCATCTTCGCTAACGTGCCAGCCCGTATGTAAGTCAGTTTCTTGGGTATATCGAAATCGTGCTCACCATGCATAGCAACACCCTCCTTGCTCAGGCTCAAATCGAGAGGGTGAAATGTCTACTATGCGTCTACTATCGAAAAATACCGACAGTTCGCACAAAGAGGAAAAATACGATAACTCATTGATTTTATTGGTGCCCGAGGCCGGAATCGAACCGGCACGACTGCAATAGTCGGGAGATTTTAAGTCTCCTGTGTCTACCAATTTCACCACCCGGGCAGGGATGCGAGATACACGCCTGCGCTGAGTTGCAGGCGTGTAGGAAGGCGCACAATTCTACTTATCAAGCGCTGGAAAAACAACGCCTTAGCAGGCTTATGCGTTTTCAGGCAGGTATTTCTGCCTGCGCTGGGCAGCGATGCAGCCAATCATCAACAGAATCATCGCTATCGTGGTGATGGGGTAGCGGATACTGAGCACCAGCGGTAACAGGCCCGCTCGGACCACAGCCCTCGCCCACTCGTGCCCGGCAATGGCCTCTGCCAGTGGCGGCGAGTAACGATAGTAGAGGCGCACAAACTCGCGACCTGCGCCAAACTTGAGCAAGACGTCATCTCTGAAGTCGCGAAGCAGTTCCACATCTTCGGCCAGGAAACTGCCGTAGGCAGCAGTGGCGATAAAGCAGCCACCGCCACCTCCGCCACCGGAGGAGCCGCCACCAATGCCCCCGGCGAAACCGCCATCACCGCCGTCCGAGTTGTCATCGCCGCCTGCGTTGTCATCACCGCCACCATTATCGACGGGGTCCACACGCTGACTCAGCAGTTCTGCCGCAGCGCGGGCATCCATCAAGCCGCTGCCGGTCACGTCGTCTTCACCGGTAGAGGCTTCGCTGCCGGCCACATCAATTGCGCTGTCCCGGGTCGCCGCAATTAACTGCACCGGTGTGGCATTGGGAAAGGCCTCCAGCAACAGCGCAAAGACAGCCGCCGCATTGGGTGCGGCGGCGGATGTGCCGAAGAAGTTGGGATAGCCATCCGGCTCACCATCAATGGGCGCAACACTGCTGGAAGGCGATCCGAGAAATGTGGTGTTATTGCCATCGATCGCCGCAAACTGAGGTGTACGGCGGGAACTTCGAAGGTAGTTGCCATTGCTGTCGAACTGGACTGACAACAAACCACCAACGGAATTGAAGGGCTCGGGATCGATAGCAGGGGTTGTAAACCTTTCCGGTTCGTACTGAGGTGATTCCCACCAAGGCACGGCCGCGACCGCCGCCGCACCTATCGCCGTCGCATGTCCCCAGGCGCTTGGTCCATTAAAGGCATATTCAATACTGGTCGGCGTAGTGCCGGTATAAAGGAGACGAAACTCCAGCGGCACGCCGGTCTGCTGCGGGATGTCTCCCTGGCTGCCGTCAAAGTGATCGATGGCCAAGTAGAATGTCTGACTGTTCGCCCCGGTTTCCAGCAGTACAAATTCCACCGCATCGCCAAAAGGCACGCCGGTTCTGCCCTGCGTGTTGGTACTGCTGGCGTAGAATCCTGTGCTCGCGGAGTCGAGTGCGTCCAACTGCGGAGATGTGGTCGCATACAGGTTGAGATCAATCTGAGCGCCATTACTGCTGTTAACACTGGCATTGGGCTGATTCCAGTTCAACACTACGTAAGTGCTCGCAAAGGCCGGCAGGCGGATCGCCATAAAACGGTCAACACCATTATCGGACCAGTTGTGAAGATCGCTACCATCGGGCACCGCCAGCGTACCGGCCATATCGACACCGCTGTCGCTATCACGGTAGACAAAGCGGTGAGCTTTGTTGGCGTCGTTACCGAGAGCGCTGAGGTAGGCAACGCCCTGCTCCACACAGGCACTCGCGGCTAGCGCCGGCAAGTCGTCCTGATAGCTGGACTCGGTCAGAAACAGTACATCGTCCACAACCACCGAGGCGCCGCTGTTACACAGTGCCTCAATCCCCTGAGCGAACTCTCGCCGACTGCTTCCGACGCTATGAAAACTTAACTCTGCGCCGGGCGCGATATCGTAAATCAACTCGGCCATGGCCGCGCCTTCATCAGATCCCGCCAGCTCGTTGCTGCTATCGCGATCATTATCGAAAAGAATTCGGACGGATGCGGGCAGATCTCCACTGTCCTGGGGTTTGCTGCCGCGCAAAACACCACTCTCCCCTGCGGCAGGTGTCGTATTGGCATCGCGAACATCGGCGGTATGCGCAAAGCTGTCGGACAGAATCCCGATATGCTGCCCAGTGCCATCAACCGTTAAGTCGGCAGCCAAGACCTCGCTGCGAAGCGCCACACCGGCGCGACTGCGGGCATCGCCCCGCCGTGTCACCGGCTCCGGGGCGTAGTTGGCCTGCTGAATCCACTCCGCACTGGCCAGTGCCTGCAGTGAGGAATCTGTCGTGAGTAGCACCCTTGCCCAGCGATGGTCTGAACTCAGATAGCGCACAGTCAAGCCCATGTCTTCGAGCTGCATGGTCACATCATCTGGCAGCAGCTCAGGACGCAACAGCAGTTCGACGGGAATCGCGCCCTGGTCTGAGGCAGCGTTAAGCAGACGATCGCTCTGCAGTGCGTTCTTGCTGGGTCGCTGCAATTGCCCGCGAATATGGCTGCCAATCTTTCGCTCGAGCGCGTTATTCAGACGAATATTCTGCGCGTCTCCAGCATGAAGTGGCGACGACGAAAGCGCGGCAATGCCTGCGCTCAAGAAAGCCGCAACAAGATGTGAGTAACCGTTTTTCTCAGGGACTACGCGCATTAAGACGCCTCATTTCTATTGTCGTTAGCGGCGGCTTCGCTGCAGAAACAACGCTGACCGCTTCAATCCATTGTAATCGCAGCAATTCTTTCGGTGCCGACAGTCGCAGCAGTGCCCTCTGCTGAGCGTTATTGCTATACAAAACAGCGTAGTCGTCCAAACGCAGGCGCTCAAGCAAGGGGGAAAGCTGCCCCGGACGACTGTAGACAAGGACATAGCGAGGCGTGGGCCAATTGTCACTCCCATCCTCCAGCCAATGATGCAGCTCCTGACTGAATAAGGCCGCTATTCTCTGTGTTGTATCAGCCTCACTAACCGGTGTTTTCCACAGTGATCTGGCCGCAAACAGGCTCATACACAGCGAAAAAAGTGATCCGAGAATAACGAAGCCGCGTTTCTTATTCATGACGTACCACGCATGCATTTTCACGAACCCTACACAGAGTACGCGAAAGGTGCAGTACGTGATTTACGCAGGCCCTTCAAATATCCGGGGCGACAAATATAATTGCCATCAGCAACCGGAGTTTTCGATGACTAATACCCTGCAGTTTTTCAAATGCCTTGCCGACGACACCCGACTGAAAAGCCTTTTGCTGATGCGCCATCACGGCGAGTTGTGTGTCTGCGATCTGACCAGCGCGCTACAACTGAGCCAACCTAAAGTTTCCCGCCACCTGGCGGAGCTGAAGCGCTGCGAACTGGTTAAAGACGAGCGTCGGGGTAAATGGGTCTACTACCGACTCAATCCCTCGCTTCCCGACTGGGCGCTGGAGATCATTGATCAGGCACTTTCTTCCGACCCGGACTACCTCGAAATGGCGCAAGAGAGACTGAAAACTGGGGAGACTTGCTGCTAAAAACGGAATGACACGTTGCTTTTGATTCGTGAAAAATGAAAACGTTTTTATCTTAACAGCCGTACATTTAGCGCATTTGACGGCAATTTTGGACAAAAATTCCGCGTTTTCGACACAATAATTAGAGACATCCATCACGATTCTTTGTGACAATACGTATAAACCCCTAAGTTAAATTGTTCTTAGGCGAGCGTTAAAACATAATAAAACCGTTAGAGCCAAGGCGGACCCAATCATGCGTTTTTCAGATCTTAACTGTTTTGTGGACTTGAGTTGCTTCAAGGATGGAACCTTCTATGAGCAAGCCCTTGATGAGCTAGCGATAGATGAGCTACTGAACTGTCTCAGTCGTATCGAGTGGATCGATGGCAAAAACGCCCGCCACGATGCCTACCAGCGTTTACAACTCGCTGCGGAGCAGGCGGCAATCAACGGCTGGATACGCGACTCGCGGCAGTTGTTGCCTCATGAGGAAGCCGCGCCGCTTGAAGGCATGATGATCGCAGACTTTGAACGCAGCGAGCGCGCCGCGATTCTGTTCGCACTGAATCAGGGCCTGAGTCTTCTGGAGACCATCACCCTGAAGCGCAGCGATTTGCGCAACATGGCCCTGACACCTGCTGCCGCACAGATCGTCAGCCGCCTCACCCCTCACCTTCACTGCCAATGGCTGTTCTGGTATGAATGCAACGGCTCGCCGGTGCCATTGAGCTGTCTGCCGGCCCGCTGGCGGCAGAGAATGCCGATGAACTGGGAGCATTTCGCCAAGGCCTATCATGGCGTCAAGACCGCCCCTGCCAGCACCGCGAATATTGCATAAGAACTGGCGGAGAAATCCGCCACGACTCGCATACGCCAATAACTGCGCACACGCTTTGCCGCGTTAAAAGAAGATATCGTCAGGGAAGGAAAATGGAGGCGCGGGTCGGAATCGAACCGGCGTACACGGAGTTGCAGTCCGCTGCATAACCACTCTGCCACCGCGCCTTTTCACTGTCTCTCAATCGATTGCCGAAAGACGAGTTTGGAGCGGGAAACCGGGTTCGAACCGGCGACCTCAACCTTGGCAAGGTTGCGCTCTACCAACTGAGCTATTCCCGCATTTTCTCGGTTTTCTGTTCTGCTGTCAGGCGACGACAGAGCAGCGAATCAAGAAGGCGCCTATTCTAGTCACTCACCTACTGCTGTCAAGGAAAGTTGCTGATTTAGCGGATTTTTTTACGCCTTGGCGCGCAAATCCGGCCAGGCTGCACGCAGGTAAATCAGCATTGACCACAAAGTAAGCAGCGCTGCCACATACAGGCAGATCATGTTCGCCATGTAGCCAAGGCTTTCAGGGTCTGGCGGCAACAGCAGCAAGCCGATGATCGCAATAATCTGGGCTGTAGTTTTCACCTTGCCCAGGTAAGAGACTGCCACACTGGTGCGCTTACCCAGCTCAGCCATCCATTCCCGAAGGGCTGAAATCACAATCTCGCGACCGATGATAATCACCGCCGGTAAGGTAAACCACCAGGCATCATAGCGTTCGATCAACAACGCCAATGCAACCGCCACCATTAACTTGTCGGCAACCGGGTCCAGAAATGCACCGAGCGGCGTTGACTGCCCGAGCTTGCGCGCCAGGTAGCCATCCAGCCAATCCGTGATGCCCGCCAGCCCGAAGACCGCCGCTGTCGCCAGATAACTGCCGGGAAACGGCAGGTAAAACAGCAAAACGAACACCGGAATCAATACGATGCGAAATAAAGTCAGGGCGTTGGGGATATTCATACTCGTCTCATTTGAACCGGCTTGCGCCATTTTAGGGCTTTTCTAGCGGCTGCGCAGGCCTTCATAGATATCCTGTGCAATTTTTTCACTAATACCGGGCACCATGCATAAATCAGACACACTGGCCTGCTGTACGCCCTGTAATCCGCCAAAGTGACGGAGCAGATCGCGCCGACGCTTTGCCCCGACGCCCGGAATCGCCTCCAAGCCAGACTGTCGACGCGCCTTGTCCCGGCGGGCTTTATGCCCCGTGATGGCAAAACGGTGGGATTCATCGCGGATATGCTGAATAAGGTGCAAGGCCGGACTGTTATCCGGCAGACTAATTTCTGTCTCTTATACACATCTCCGAGCCCACGAGACCTCTCTACAT
>OJGW01000275.1_pt1 | contig 16233 bp, 15 predicted proteins | sample 1594511 | NCBI WGS metagenome assembly OJGW01 (sample SAMN05416844, study PRJEB24817) | seawater metagenome | isolation source: Sea water | place: Canada:Atlantic | collected 2013-07
GTGTAGAGTGCGTCGACGCCTGCAAAATCATCTTCGGTCGGTCGATCGATGTCACCTATTGTGGGCGCCATAATCGCAAGCTCCCGACTCTCGTGTTCGAGACCAATCACATGCCCAAGCTCGTGAATCGCGACACGGCGAAAGTCTATTCGACGATTGCTGCCAGGATAAAGAAGCCCATCGTAAATGTCGTACCGAACGTCGCTATTGATTACGATGTCGGCCTCGAAAATATTAGGTTCTCCGAGCAGCGTACTCGACAGACGCCGAAGGGTTACCGCAAGGGTACTGGCGCCGTATTCGGAGCCACAAACTTCGTCGTTAAAGTCGACGCTGTTAAGTCCGTCCTCAAGGCAGGGGTCGATTGCCTGCTCGATCACATTAAAGTCGAAAACGGTGTCGTCGTCCCAATCGGCAATGGCAGCGAGGAAGGAATCGTGCCACGCAATGCCCGAGGGAGATTCACCGGTTAGGCTCACATAAAAGTCGGTTTTGCCGCGCTTCCATTTAGACCCCGAAATTTCGAACGCAGCACTCTGCACGCCAACAAAAAACAGCGCGAGCGATACCGCAATGGGCGCAAGTATCCTGCTACCGATAGCTGCCATCGAGAATTGCATTCCACCAGTCTTCGTTTTGTAAATACCAATCGACGGTCTTAGCAAGGCCGCTATCGAACGTTTCTGCCGGCACAAAGCCAAGTTCGTCGCTGATCTTTGACGCATCGATCGCATAGCGCGTGTCGTGGCCAGGGCGATCGGTAACAAATGTGATCAGTGATTTTGCGCTCTGGCCAACTGCACAGGGCGAATCGGGGAAGCGTGTCGCGAGCGTTGGATTTGCGGCAAAACGCGCATCAAAAAGTTCGCAGAGCAGAGTCACCACATCGAGGTTACGCCATTCGTTATGGCCTCCGATATTATAAGTCTCTCCAGCACGGCCGGCTTTAATTACCCGCTCGATGCCGCGGTTATGGTCGTCGACAAACAGCCAATCGCGGATCTGCGAGCCATCACCGTAAATAGGCAGTGCCTTGCCGCCAAGAATATTAAGCATACACAGTGGCAAGAGCTTTTCTGGAAACTGGAAGGGGCCGTAATTATTCGAGCAGTTGCTGGTGGTTACCCTCAAGCCAAACGTGTGGTGATAGGCGCGCACGAGATGATCGCTTGCTGCTTTGCTTGCAGCATAAGGGGAATTGGGCGCGTAGGGCGTGGTCTCGCTAAACGTAGGATCGGTCGCGAGAAGCGTGCCATATACTTCATCGGTAGACACATGATGGAAGAGATTGTTGCGCGTAGAGTCGTCGTCGAGCCAGCAGTTTTTCGCCGCTTTAAGCAGCGAATGCGTGCCGACAATGTTGGTGTCAATAAAGGCATCGGGGCCGGTTATCGATCTATCGACATGACTTTCCGCGGCAAAATGTACAAGCGTATCGATCGCTTGGTCGCGAAGCAGGCTTTCAACTAATGCTTGATCGTTAATGGATCCTTCGATGAAAGTGAACCAAGGTTCGCCCATTGCCGCAGCCAGATTATCGCGGTTGCCCGCATAGGTCAGACAATCGAGCGCGACAAGTGTGTCGCTGGGGTTGGCGCGATGCCAGTAGTGTATAAAATTGGCGCCGATAAAACCTGCCGCGCCGGTGACGAGAAGCTTGCTCATAATGACCTACTGCTTACTTTGTTTAGGCTACGCATTGTAGCGGTTTTTATACTTAAGAACTTGCCAGCAGACACCGCTTTAATTCGGCCTGCCATGTATTGGTGGGGCAGTCGAATTCGGCGCGCGCGCGCGCGCGGCTCATCACGCTATAGAGTGGGCGTGCGGCAGGCGTTGGATACTCGCTGGTTGGAATGGGCCTAAGGGTACCGGGACTCTTTAAAAGGCCCAGCGCAAGGGCTTGCGCTTGAATCTCGAGCGCAAAATCGAACCAAGTAATCGACGCGCCATCGCTCCAATGAAAAATTCCTGAGGGCTCTTTGGGCATCGCTGCGATGTCAAGCCGTGTGCTGGCGGCCGAGCAAACGACGGCTGCAAGACTGTGTGTCGACGTGGGTGAACCGATCTGATCGTTCACGATTGATAATACATCGCGTTCGCTCATCAGCCTGAGCATTGTTTTTACAAAATTTGCCCCGTATTCACTGTAAAGCCACGACGTGCGAATAATCATCGCGTCGGGCTTCTGCGTTAATAGGGCCTTCTCACCGGCGAGTTTGCTCTTGCCATAAACACTCAAGGGCGCTGTTGCGGCGTTCTCTGCATACGGCGTGCTCGCTGCGCCATCGAAGACAAAGTCGGTCGAGAGATGGATCAAGGGACACGTGCTGGACGCAGCAAGATTTGCAACGCCGCGCTCGTTAATTGCAAAGGCCGCTTCGGCTTCCGACTCAGCCTTATCCACTGCGGTGTAAGCGGCAGCATTGATAATGAGCGCAGGCTGCAGGGCGTCGAGTGTTGAGTGCACCGCGGCGGCATCGGCTATATCGAGATCGCCGCGTATGAGCGGAATCAGCTCATACTGCGAGAGCAAAGAGTCTGGCCAGCGGGCAACAAGAGTCTGCCCAAACTGACCACCCGCGCCAGTTAAGACTATCCGGGCGTTCGCACTAGGCATAGGTCGCGGCGTCTTCGAAGCGCTTGCCCGCTTCGTCTTTAGCGGAGAGTAGCGGCGCCGCACCCACTAAGGGCCAGTCGATGCCAACCGTGTCGTCATTCCATAGAAGCGATTGATCATCGCTGGCGTCGTAATAGTCGGTGCATTTATAAATAAGTTCGGCACTTTGGCTGGTGACATAAAAGCCATGCGCGAAACCAGGCGGAACCCAAAGCTGACGTTTGTTTTCGGCGGACAGTTCTACGCCAACCCACTGACCAAAAGTGGGCGAACTTTTACGCATATCGACAGCGACATCGAAAAGGCTGCCGGCACCTGCACGCACAAGTTTTCCCTGCGGACGTTTGAGCTGATAGTGCAGACCCCGCAGCGTACCTTGGCTCGAGAGACTCTGATTGTCCTGTACAAACTCGAGGTCGATGCCGCGCTCAGCAAAATGCGATTGTCGAAATGTTTCCATGAAGTAGCCACGCGAGTCGCCATGCACGGTAGGCTCAAAAAGCAGCACATCGGGGATAGCGGTTTCGGTAACTTTCATGCTCGGCTTTCTTCCTGCAAAAGCTGCTGGAGATAGGCGCCATAGCCGCTTTTCTCAAGCTTTTTAGCGAGTCCCGCCAGTTGTTCGCTATCGATAAAACCCTGACGATAAGCGATCTCTTCGGGGCAGCCAATCTTCAATCCCTGACGCTCTTCGAGTACCCGAATAAACACAGCAGCGTCGAGTAGCGATTGCACTGTGCCGGTGTCTAGCCATGCAGTGCCGCGTTCGAATAATTCAACTTTAAGCGCCTTTCGTTCGAGATACGCTTTATTAACGTCGGTGATTTCGAGTTCGCCGCGCGCCGAGGGCTTAATGTTTTTCGCGATATCAATCACGTCGTTGTCGTACATATATAGGCCGGTCACTGCATAATGCGATTTAGGATTGGCTGGCTTCTCTTCGAGGTCTATTGCGTTATTGTCAGCGTCCAATTGCACCACACCATAGCGCTCGGGATCTGTGACATAGTAGGCAAATACGCTTGCGCCGCTTTCTTGATCGACCGCGCTGCGCAGGGTCTCTTCGATCTGATGACCATAGAAAATATTGTCGCCGAGAATCAGGCAGACGCGGCTATCGCCGATAAATTCTTCACCGATGAGAAACGCCTGTGCGAGCCCTTCGGGCTTTAGCTGTTGAGCATAGCTTAGGTTGATGCCCCACGACGATCCGTCGCCAAGTAGCTGCTCGAACATAGGCGCGTCTTCGGGCGTGGTGATGATCAGTATGTCTCGTATGCCGGCTTGCATAAGTGTCGAGAGTGGATAATAAATCATTGGCTTGTCGTAAACGGGCATAAGCTGTTTTGATGCTGCGAGCGTCATGGGATGGAGCCTGCTTCCGCTGCCGCCTGCGAGGATGATTCCTTTGGTCATAATCTTCTCTTGCTCTTAAATTCTAATCCGTGCTTTCTAACTCCGTGCTTTCCACCCTCTACTGATTACTCACTACGGCGCACTAGCGTGTCGATCTGCGCAAAAAACGTGGTGCTTGGTTCGAAGCCAAGTTCGGCCGTCGCCGAATGGTTGTCGAACAGATTGTCGCGCGTAAGATTTCGGTAAGTGCGCAGCCCGATACCGCTGCGAAAAATTCGCAGTTTTTCAAGAAGTTCCGCCATCGCCGAGGCAACGAATAGTAACACAACAGGAAGCCGCCAGTGTGACGGCGATCGCTCGACAGCGTCGTAAATCGACTTCTCGATTGCATTTATTTCATAGGTGCAGCCATCGGTGAGCGTGACCCTGATCGCAAGTTTTGCCATTAACATGACAGGATCGGCAGTACGGGCAGGAGAGTCAAGAGTCGCTGCGAGAAGCAGCGCACTCACCACGTCATCGACGCCGACTAACGAGAGGCGATTGGTGAGTTTGGGCAAGCGTGGCAGAACGCCCGACGAGATGAGTCTAATCATCGCAGCAATATTTCCGCGCATGCCCACGCCGTAAATATTCACCGCGCGTAGAATCACCACCTCGATTGAGCCTGCTGCGGCTGCGGCGAGAAGCGCCTCCTCGACTGCGTGCTTGTCGCGGCCGTACTGAATGGATTGGTCTGAGCTTAGGGTGCTGCTTAAAAAGACGAAGCGCTTAACGCCGGCATCGATCGCCATGCGGAGCAAAGACAGCGAGCCGTCTAAGTTTATCGCGCGGGCCTCGGCACTGGCGGCGCTGCCCACGTGCGCAATACCGGCGAGATGAATAACGGTATCGATTCCCTCGCAGGCACGGCGCAGGGACTGAGGGTCGCCGAGATCACCAGCACAAGACTGAAACACAGCAGGAGGTTCAGTTGGCCTACGCTCGAGCAAACGTAGCAACGGCGGCCGCTGGTTAAAAGTGGCAAGCCTCGCAAGCAACGCACGACCGACGAACCCGCTGCTGCCAGTAATGAGCCAAGACTGGCTCAAAATAACTTCCACCCGTTTTTGTTAAAGAAGCGCAGCGCCGAGCGCAGAAAGTAGCGTTGGTGGTTACCGCCCTTGGTAGCGGCATTGCCGCCGCCATGGCGCACGCGCATAGACGGCAAGTAGACAACATCGCCCAGCTTGCCGAGTCTTAAAGACAGGTCGAAGTCTTCGAAATAGAGGAAAAAATCCGAGTCGAAACCGTGCACCTGCTGCAGCGCCGTAGTGCGGCATAGCATGCAGCAGCCGCTGGCGATTTCAACGGGCGAGGCGACATTGTTGTCGGTCTTTGCGCTCGGGCGTGTCTCAAGGTCGCGGCGCTCATAGGCGGCCATATGCTTGGCGAATTTACGCCGAATAAACGGCGGCGCGAAGCCACGCAGCCAAAAAATAAAAAGACTAGGATAGGATTTGCAGAGGTGCTGTTTATTACCAAGAAAATCGCTCGCCGCTGGGCTTATGAGCACGGTCTCGGGTGCGGTCTCGAGGTAATCAATTGCCTTAATGAGGCTAGTGGATGCCATCTCGACATCGGTGTTAAGCACAAGATGAAAATCTGAGTCGAGCAACGGCAAGACACGGTTGTGCCCGCGTCCGTAGCCGACGTTGCCCCCGCCCTGATGTAACACAAGGGTGATGCCGGCGAGGGTAAGGCGGGTTTTATCGACGCCGAGCAGTCGCACATCGAGCCCGGGGATGTCGGCATTGTCGATAAGGTGTATTACGAGGGTTGCGACTCCCCGGCCTCGTAGTTCGCTGTTGTGCACGGCCTCCATCGCCACGCAGATAGACTCTAGCAGGCGCAGCAACTCACCGGGAGGGCTTTGGTAAGTCACGATCGAGGCCGAGAGGCGCGGTGTGGTCATGCAGGTCTCAAATGTCGACTAGGCGATCGCCGAAAGGCGTCGATACAACGCGCATGCCATCGGGCACTTGGTCTGCGTTAATGCGCCTCGGGCGAAAGCGGCGCTGATCTTCGGCACTAACTACATCGCTCGCCTGACCATTGGCTGCGCGCTGTCTCAATGCCTCAAAGGGATTGGGTGGTGGCTCGCTCTCCTTTGCAATCACCTCAGGAATTTCTTCGGTAACCCGCACGGGCAGTGGGTCGGCGGCGGCGAGTGCCAAAATCGCGCGATTGGCTTCGGCGTCGCAGGTTATTCCATGTGCCTCGGAGGCGCGGCATGGCCGCGAGGGGGGATACTGCACAATAACCTCTCCGTTGGCCGAGCCAATGAGGGCATAGGTTTCATATTTAGGGATGGGCGTGCCTGCGCCATTGTTAACGCCATTGCTAACCTCGAGCGAAATGGGTGTGCCCGATTTATGCAGTAAAAGCACCGAGCGTTTCGCGCCGATGCGCGTCGTACCCATTAGACTAAATTCGGGTGTTTCGTCGGCGCCTCCCGAACCGGGCTGCTCACGGCGATTGTTTGGGCTATTCGTCGCGTTTCGGTTCTGCTCGCCGGCATCGATTGCTTCGAACAGCGTCAGCGGGCCACGCGGCTCAACGCCGACTGTTTGCGCCAGACTCTGTGGCGCCCACAAAATAGCCACTACGTAGAAGCTTGGTAGAAGAAAGGAAGAAACTCGGTGAATTTTGGGTAGCCGGCCGACACTCAGAGAGTCCGCTGCAGCGCCCTTAACATCCTGTATAAGTCTCATTTTTTGTCCTTCGATGATGATTAATGATCGAATTTCGCGTAGTCGTTGCTAAGAAATTTTCCTACATTTTTGCCATCTGTCTCGCTAAAACTAAAAGTCTGGCAAGCTCGCGGTCATGAGAGTAAGACGCGCTGTGGCACCGATTAGTTTCCTAACTAATGCCGACAAAAAACGGCTGCGAGGGAGACCCCAGCAGCCGTTTCGTGGCGTTCTCGATAAGAAGCGGGCTCTTACTTGTCGAACTGAATCGTGTCGCCTAGCCCTTCAACGGCTACTTCTTCTTGCTGTGGTGCAGAACCGTTTTCCAGAGTCTCTTTAAGCGCACGGCCGTAAGCGATGCGAGCTGTCTGAAGCGCAGCTGCCTGAGCCTGGAGGCGCGCAAGCTCTGAGTCTACATATTGTAGGCTGCCTAGCTGCGCTTTAGTCTCGTCGGAGAGTGTATCTGTATCGTATTCTTTGCCATCGATCGTGATTGTAGCCATTGCTTTGGTCCCTAATTAGGTCTGATATTCAAGTTCCTGCCGGACGAATCTAGCAGTTATGGCGAATTGTAGCCGAGAGGCGATCAAAAGGCGATTCCTGCGCGAAGCGCCTCGGCGCGGGCGATCATTTCAAGTTCGCGTGGGCATGCTTTTCTTGATGCTCCCGATGCTCTCAACGCCTGCGCTTTGTTTAGGCGAATAGCGTCGGCATCGGCGATTTTTAGCTGAATCGTTTTCCCGTCTTCACCACGCTCGCGGAAATAGTACGTTTTGCGCCCACTCGCGCGCACCTGAACCATCAGGCCTTTTGTTGTCGAATCGAAGAAGTCTTCCTTGTCTTTTCCGCTGCTATTTAGCGTCTCTAGCAAACCTTGCGAGAGTTTTAAAACTGGCATAGAAATCCTCGTCTTAGGGCGATTTAGGATCAGTGCCGCAACATCGTCTGCTTGAGTTCTTACTTTAGAGGCAAGTGGTGGGAAAGCGAAAATTTAAGTCGAATAATCAAAGATTCGCGTTATTTCAAAGCATTTTGGTGGGATTTTAGTGGGGGAAAAATAAAGCCAACTCTCCTGACGGTCGCTGGTGCAACACTGGAAAATCGGCTTTATGGCAAGGAGCGCTCCTAAACTGAATTTTGAGTCTAGTCTTCGGCAAGCCATTCGTTCAATTCGATAACATCCTGCGGCGACAGAATACCGGCAGTTTGCTTTAAGAAAAGGCTGTCGAGTATGTAGGTATAGCGCGCGTCGGCATAGTTTCTCAGGGCACGATAGAGGTTTTCGCGAGCGCGGAGCACCTCAACAATGTTGCGGGTACCCACCTCAGCGCCCAATTCGGTTGCCTCGAGTGCGGTCTGCGCCGAGAGGATCGACTGATTACGCTGATCGATTACCTTCACGTCGGTGTTCACACGTCGGTAAGCATTGCGGATATTCTGCGTGAGCTGGCGTTCGGTAAACTCAAGTGACTCTTTCGCTGCAATCACATTGTATTCGGCAGCACGCCTGCGCGAACTTACCGCACCACCGTTATAGAGCGGAATGGTGAGGTTAAGAGCGAGTGAGGTGCGATCGAACGCGCCGCCACCAACCGCGAAGCCGATGCCCGGCTGAAATAGCGGGTCGGACACGCTGTGGGTAAAGTTACCGGCAAGCGCGATAGTGGGTAGGTGATCGGATCTACGTGCCTTGAGATTCTTTTCCTGCGAATCCAAGGTGAATTGAGCTGCGGCGATTGCAAGGCTGCTGTCTTTAGCCTGAATCTCCCACTCAATAAGCGCGCCATCGGCGTTCATTATGGGAAACTCAGAGTCGAGGGTCTTAATTTCGGGGTGAGGCTGGCCGGTGATTGCCTCGAGTGCTTCGTAGCTCGAGCGAAGCAGGTCTTGCTGGATAATTGTCGTGTTGCGCGCAAGGTCGTAGGCCGCTTGTGCATCGTACACATCGGTTATAGCAACAAGCCCAACTTCTTCACGCTGTTGGGTTTGCTCCAGTGAGCGTTGAGCAGCCTCTTCCTCTTGAATATTAGTGTCGAGAAGGTCGGTTGCGCGCAGGACATCGAAATACGCCATCGACACGCGCATGATCAGGTCTTGCTCTTGCGCTGCGAGGTTAACCGCGGCGGCTTTGTCTGCGGCTCGAGCGCTCTGAAAGCCGTACCATTGAGCAAGATCGACGAGGCTCTGGCCTAGGTTAAGACCCCAGCCGTGATTGTTAACACCGGGTCTGAAGCTATGAGCAGCCTGTATTTGCGGCTGCCCTGTGAACAGGTTTACTCCGCGGACTTCATTGGATGGTCCATTCGTAGAGCGCGTTGTGTTGCCCGTCGCGTTGAGGCTAGGCAATAGATTGGCTCGGCTCTGAATCATGTTCTCGCGATTTGCGCGGTAATTCGCTTCGGCCTGTCGCAGCGTTGGGTCATTTTTGAGCGCTAGCGCTAACACGTCGTAAAGATCGTCGGCGGCGTGGCTAACTTGACTGATTGAGGCGCTGAGTGCCGTAAGAGCCACTACACCTGCGAGTTGAGCTATTCGTCCCATAATATATTGCCTTGAGTAGGATCGATAATTGAAGCGGCATTCTACACAGTGTTACCAAAAGCGACAATTTAACAATAATCTTGTGCTCTACAACCTTGTAGCCCCATAACCGTATAACGCCGCTTGGTCGAAAAAGTTACTGGCTGACATTGCTGTCAAAATAGTCGCCAACGGCAAGCAAACACGAGTGCGCGAGTGCCTTGCTGCGCGGCCCGTTCCAACCCACAGTGGGCTCGGGCGTTGCTGTTGTGTCTTTAAAGGGCATTTCAAGCGTCATCGCCAAACAGCCAAAGTGGTGCCCGACGTGCCCACCGGCCATGGTGAGATTTGCCTCGCCGGGGGCTTTGGGCGGATAACCCACGGCAGTTTGGAAGTCGGGATTAAGATCGGCAAGGCGATTCTTGTAAAAGTCTAACTGCGCCTGTGAACTCTCATCCCATCCGCTTAGGCCTTCTACGCCTGCGATAAAGCAGTAAGGCAGCGATTCGTCGCCATGCACATCGAGGAAGAAATCGACCCCTTCGCGCGCCATCGCCTCGCGCACAACAAACACCTCGGGCGCGGCATCCATAGCAGGCGCTGCCCACTCGCGGTTCAGATTACGCCCGGCGGCGTTGGTGCGCAGATGGCCGCGGCGACTGCCGTCGGGGTTCATATTAGGCACCACAAAGAACGTGCAGCGCTCAAGCAGTGCTCGGCTTTGTGCGTTGGTTGGGTCGAGCAGCCACTCCAGCGCCCCCTCCATCCACCACTGCGCCATGGTCTCGCCGGGGTGTTGGCGCGCGATTAGCCAGCAATGCTTGGTAGGTGTGCTGCCGCCACTGCTTATTTTGAGCAGGTCGATGTCTTGACCGTCTAAACTTTGTCCCACTACCTCGAGGCTGCAGCGCGCTGACTGCAGGCTGCGGGCGATAAGGTCGGCGTGACGCTCCATAGAATAGGGCGCAAAATAGGCGAAATAGACTGAGTCTTGCTCGGGCGTGATCTCGATAGTCAGCACGCCGTTGGCTAATGAAGTAGGCCAGCGATTCCAGTGTTCACGGTCGTAGGAGTAGGCTACGCGGTAGTTTTCGAAGCCCTTGGGATACGCCGCGCCGGCAGCATTGAGAATCTTAAGCGTGCACGCAATATTACGCGCGCCGCTCAGCCGAAAATAGAACCACTGATAAAACTCGGAGTCTCGGTCGTGCCGAATGTTGAGCCGGATGTCGTGCGCTGACTCGGCGCTCAAGACCTCGATGTTTCCACCGTCGAAATTTTGGCTTATTTGCACGGTAACTCCTGTTAAAGTGTGGATTGCTGATCTCTAGGTTTTCGATCGGTAGCCAAAAAACTCTAACTAAAACCCTGATTAACTAAGGCATTGCGAGTCGGCATCTATTTGCTATTATTGCCAGCCGCCTAAAAGTGAACCCCATGCAAAGTGATAATCTAAACATCGCCTCAAACGAGGCACTCATCACCCCCGAACAGTTGAAATCGGAGTTGCCTCTCGTTGGCGATTCCCTCGACGCGGTGGTTGCTGCGCGGCGGACGATATTCGATATCCTGGACCGCAAAGACCCGCGCCTGTTTGTGGTGGTTGGCCCCTGTTCGATACACGACACCGACGCTGCGCTAGACTATGCGCGTAAGCTCAAGGGCTTAGCCGACAAGGTCGCCGATACGCTGTATATAGTCATGCGCGTGTATTTCGAAAAGCCGCGTACCTCGATCGGCTGGAAGGGTTTGATCAACGATCCTTACTTAGACGACTCGTTTAAAATCGAAGATGGGTTACGTAAAGGCCGCGAACTGCTGCTCGACATCGTCGACATTGGCCTGCCTACGTCAACCGAGGCGCTCGATCCTATTTCACCGCAGTATATGCAAGATATTATTTCGTGGTCGGCTATCGGCGCGCGGACAACCGAATCGCAGACCCACCGCGAAATGTCGTCTGGATTGTCTTCGGCGGTAGGTTTTAAAAACGGTACCGATGGCGGCTTAACCGTGGCGGTTAACGCTATGCAGTCGGTGTCCAATCCGCATCGTTTCCTGGGCATTAATGGCAAGGGGCAGGTGTCGGTTGTTGAGACCAAGGGCAATCCCTATGGGCATGTTGTGTTACGAGGCGGCAGCAACGGCCCCAACTACGACAGCGTGCACGTGGCGCAATGCGAGCATGCGCTGCTCGACGGAGGGGTGACCAATAACATCATGATTGACTGCAGCCATGCGAATTCGCATAAAGACCCGAACGTGCAGCCGCTAGTACTGAAAGACGTGACGCATCAGATCATGGAAGGGAATCAATCGATAATCGGCGTGATGGTCGAGAGCAATATTAATGCGGGCAATCAGAGCATTCCAAAAGATCTGAACGAGCTTAAATACGGCGTGTCGGTTACCGATGCCTGTATCGATTGGGCGACAACCGAAATCGCCATTCTCGAGATGGCAGACAAGCTACGAGACGTTTTGCCGACGCGCACCAGCTAGGCAACTAACCTACGCTGGTGAGTGTTATGCGCTCGCCATGCGCTTCGCGTTCTTCTTGCTGACCAGCAAGCATCCATTTTTGCACGAATGGGTTGTCGAGCAACGCCTCTTTGTAGGCGTTCGCCTCGGCGCTGAGTTCTGCGCCATAGCTGTTAAAGACGATTGCAACCGACGCCATATAGCAGTCGGCAATCGAGAATCGACCAAACAGGTAATTACCGTTCTCGCCGAAGCGGCGACGGCAGCAGTTCCAGATCGCGTCGATGCGAGCGATCTCATCACGCAGCGCCTCCGACGGCTTCATGGACACGCTTGCCGAACAGTTCATTGGCCAGTCGCGCTTGAGGTGAGGAAACTCAGAATGCATTTCGGCACTGATAGAGCGTGCCGCAGCGCGTCGTTTTGCACCAACCGGCCAGCCTGCGCCTAACAGCACTTCTTCGGAAAGGTATTCGCAAATCGACAGCGAGTCCCACACTGTGACATCGTGATGCTGCACCACCGGCACTTTAAGCGAAGGGGAATAGGGACCAAGTTTCTCGGCAGTGTTATCTTGATAGAGGGCTATTTGGATCTCTTCGAAATCGACGTCGTGCATATTGAGCAATAGCCAGGGCGCTAATGACCAAGAGGAATAGTTTTTGTTACCAATAACGAGTCGCAGGTCTTTCATGGCATCTCCGTCACACTTTTCTACTTTGATGGGAGCATTAAACCTGCACTTTGTAACTAAACACCCTGTGCTGGAGGGCTTGTTGCTGATTAAATATGGCAAAATGGTGGCAATTGCTACAAGCCGCAGGAATGCGCTGCGCGGCGCTCGCTGATTCGGGTATAGTCGCGGCCATCCGCTAAAATAACTTACGAGAGTGCGAAATGAGCAGACGTATCGCGATCGTCGAAGACGAAGCCGCCATTCGAGAAAACTACGCCGATGTTTTGCGTAAACAAGGCTACGAAGTACAGACTTACGCCAATCGCAAAGACGCGATGGCTGCGTTTGATATGCGCCTGCCTAATCTCGCTATCATCGACATCGGTCTCGAAAACGAAATCGACGGCGGGTTTACACTCTGTCAGGCGCTGCGGTCGATGTCGGAGACGCTGCCAATCATCTTTCTCACCGCGCGCGACAACGATTTCGATACCGTTAGTGGCTTGCGCATGGGCGCCGACGATTACCTCACCAAAGACATTAGCCTGCCCCATCTCACCGCCCGCATCGCTGCGCTATTCCGCCGCCAAGACGTTATCGATCAGCCGCCTTCCCCCGAGAGTTTATTACACCGAGGCAAGATGGTACTCGACATTGGCCGTTTGACTGTGACTTGGGACGGCCGCCCGATTGGTCTAACTGTTACCGAATTTTGGATGGTGCACGCACTCGCGAAATTTCCTGGCCACGTAAAGAGTCGTCAGGTGCTCATGCAAGAGTCGAAAATATTTGTCGACGGCAGCACGATTACTTCACACGTAAAGCGCATTCGAAAAAAGTTTTTGCTAATAAGCGATGACTTCGATTGCATCGAGACGGTGTACGGCATGGGTTACCGTTGGAACATAACCGACGAGGCCGCGTAGCGTGAGTGTGCAGGTAAGCCGCAATCCGTTTGGCATTCGCTCCAAACTTGTTTTCATGTCGGCTTTCTTGCTCGTTATTCCTTGGCTAGGTTATCAATACATTCTCGAAATGGAGGAGTATCTGCGCCGCGGGCAAGAGCAAACCGTGCTTGGCACCGCGCAGGCGCTCGCCACCGCGCTTAACGAACGCCCCGAATTATTCGACGAAGGCAGTTACGAGCCTGCGCGTCGCACCGAAGATCTTTACGTCTATCCTATTTTTTCTGCGCTGTCTCTGAACGACGGCTCGCTCGTTGACTGGGGTGAATATCAGCGCTACGAAGTGGCTTACGATGACAGCGCCTACCTACGCACAGTGGTTAACCCCTCGCGCTATTACGGCCGCGACGACACGCTCAGCTACCGCACTATGGTTGGCTCGCACAACGGCGCGCTCTACGCGTATTTTAAGGTGCGCGACGACGCCGTCGTGTATCGCAGCCGCGACAGCCTGCGCGTTAATCGCTCAGACTTCTTGCGCATCTCGATGCTCAGCCGCGAAGGCGACGAAGTAAAACACTACATCGTTGCGCCGCACGAACCCGAATTTCTATACCCCTTCTCGGTTGACGAGAATTTTGCCAATCCTGTTTACGAAGAACGCATAAGCGGTCAGTGGTACGAAACAGACGAAGGCTATGAGATCGAACTGCAAATCCCCTTCGACATGCTCGGCTCGCGTCTCGGTTTCGCCTTATTCGACGTTGACGACGTAGACATGCGCGCCGTCTCAACAGCGATTGCAACCTATGACACCGCGTCAATAAACGACCTTGGTTCGCTTAGGCTACCCACGCCGGAGATCGATCGGATAGTTGCCGGCATGGGTCACGTCAATGCGCGCATTCAGGTTGTTGATCGCAGCGGACGAGTCTTGCTTACCGTTGGCGATATTCAAACCGCAACCGGCATCACACTTATGCCGCCAACCGGAAATCAGTCCTCAAACCCTATTTTTGGTTTCATTCAGGAAAAAATTCTTAACCCTGTCTATTACCAAATACTCTCCAAACCCAGCAACGATTTTATCGACGAATTGTATTCGGGAGTCACGCGCGAAGGCGCCCATATTGACGCCGCGTTACAGGGTGAGGCCATTACCCGGTTTCGCTCGCTCGCCAATACGCAAACACGACTCCTCGAGGCTGCGCACCCTATTCTAGCCGACGGCGAAATACTGGGTGCTGTGGTCGTCGATCAGAACATGAACGGCCTGCGTACTTTCCGTAATCAGGCGCTCGAAACACTGTTCAATACTATCCTCGCGGTTATGCTCGTTGTTGTGCTCGGTCTCTTCTTATTCGCCTCGAGAATCTCTACGCGTATCCGCACACTGCGCAATCAAGCCGAGCGCATAATTGATGATTCGGGCAGGGTTAAGAACACGATGATCCCGTCGAGAAATTCGGATGAAATAGGTGATCTATCGCGCAGTTTTGCGAATATAGTAGAACGACTGTCTCAGTATACGAGTTATCTCGAGAACATGTCTTCGCGTTTATCACACGAACTGCGCACGCCGGTCACCGTTGTTCGCAGCTCGATCGAAAACCTTTCAATGAACAGCACCGATCCCGAAACGGCTGTTTACATCGCCCGTGCCGAAGAGGGCATTAGTAGACTTAACTTGATTCTAACGAGCATGAGCGAGGCGACACGCCTCGAGCAAATGCTCGAGACATCGGACAAAGAGAAGATGGATTTAAACGCCGTAGTTTACGGCTGTGTAGAGGGTTATAAACTCGCGTACCCCGACTCAAAATTCGAACTCGCCACTGAAGAAGGCAAAATGTTCATTAACGGTGTGCCCGAATATGTCGCACAGTTACTCGACAAGCTCGCGGCAAATGCCGTCGAATTCTCCTATCCCGACCAGCCGATCGTGTTTCAGTGCCGAACCCTACGTGACCATATTTTGGTTCGCGTCTCTAACGCAGGGCCCTATCTCCCCGAAGAAATGAAAGACCGCGTTTTCGAGTCGATGATCTCGGTACGCCCTCAAGAAAAACAAAAAGAACCACATCTAGGTATGGGTCTTCATATCGCGCGCCTAATCGCCGAGTATCACGGCGGCTCGATACGTGCTGAGAATCGTATTGATATCGAAGGCGTTAGCATCGGGGTGGTTTTTCCTAAGTTTTATAAGTAGAGAAAAACTGCCACATAAAAAAGCGCATCCAGCTAGGCCAAATGCGCTTACAGTCTTCTTGTTTTTTAAGGCGCTACGCCCGACTACTCCCCAGTGTAAAACTTCGGCGCGTTCATCTTCACCACTGGTGAATCAGCCGCCCATGCGTGGCAGGTATCGATGACGCCGGGGCGTTTGTCGGAGGGCTCGATATGCGAGTCGGCTTTGTTTTGGCGATGCTTCATCAGTGGCCAGATGGTTTGCATGGCGGCGGTGGCCATTGGATAGAGGAGTTCGGTGAGGTGGGTGCAGCCGTTGGTGCCGCCAACCTGCATGCGCACTTTCTGGCGCCAGCCGCGGCCCATCTGAATGCCAATCACTTTTTTGTAATTGGGCGTGATGCTCGGGCACATTTCGAACGGGCTATGCTCGGTCGCGGCCTCAATAGCTTTTATAGTGAAACTGTCATCGATAGTGACGCGTAGTAACATCTCGTGTAACGGCTCGCCTACTTTGACTTCGCCACGCCAGTCATTTCGAAACTGATACGTTTTCGTGTCGGTCATGTGCGCTTCGATATCCCATAAGCCATCTTCGCGCTCGTATCCGCGGTAGTGAATTGCTCGGGTGTGAACGTGCCGGCGCGGCGCGGGGTCTGAAAAAGCCATGGGGAATCCTGAGAAAGTAGTCGCCGGATTATAGCCCAGAATCCGGCGGCTGTGTGCCTGTACATCCTTGGGAGCCGTCCCTACAAT
>OJGW01000292.1_pt1 | contig 15914 bp, 20 predicted proteins | sample 1594511 | NCBI WGS metagenome assembly OJGW01 (sample SAMN05416844, study PRJEB24817) | seawater metagenome | isolation source: Sea water | place: Canada:Atlantic | collected 2013-07
AGATGTAGAGAGGTCTCGTGGGCTCGGAGATGTGTATAAGAGACAGGTCTGGAAAAACTCTGCCGCAAGCACGACATTCTGCTTATTGTCGATGATATTCAGGCGGGTTGTGGTCGCACAGGCACCTTCTTCAGCTTTGAGCCCAGCGGCATCAAGCCCGATATCGTGACCCTGTCCAAGTCGCTCAGTGGCTATGGCCTGCCCTTTGCGGTAGTGCTGTTGCGCCCTGACCTGGATGTCTGGGAGCCGGGTGAGCACAACGGTACGTTCCGCGGTAACAACCATGCCTTTATCACCGCGGCCGCCGCACTGCGCCACTTCTGGCAGGATGAAAGCTTCGCCAATCAGGTCATTGAAAAGGCGGCGATTGTCAGCGACCGCTTCAAGAAAATCTCTGACCGCTATGGCGTGACCAAAGTCGGTGTGAAAGGTCGCGGCATGATGCAGGGCCTGGTGATGAACGATGGTGACACTGCCGATGCCGTGGCCCGCGCCTGTTTTGAGCGTGGTCTGGTCATCGAGACCTGCGGTAACCGCGGTCACATCGTGAAGTGCTTCTGCCCGCTGACCATCGAGAAAGATGCACTGATCCGCGGCCTGGACATCATGGCTGAAGCGGTCGCCGAGGTGATGTTGAAAGAGGTTAAGAAAGCCTCCTGATCCACCCGGCACTATTCGGCAAAACATATTTGAGCGCCCGCTGCTACGGCAGCGGGCGCGTTTATTCAAACCGAATTTGGAAGGCAAACAATGATTGTTAGAACCCTGGAAGAATGTCAGAACACTGAACGCGATGTGAAAGGCGGCAACTGGCGCAGCGTGCGTATGTCCCTCAAGGACGACAATATGGGCTTCGCGTTCAACATCACCACTATCTATGCAGGTACCGAAACGCCCATCCACTATCAGAACCACCTGGAAGCGGTGTACTGCATGGCGGGTAACGGCGAGATTGAAACCGTCGACGATGGCAAGGTCTACAAAATTGAGCCGGGCACCCTCTACCTGCTCGACAAACACGACAAGCACCTGCTGCGTGGTGGCAGCGAAGATATGCAGATGGCCTGCGTCTTCAATCCCCCGCTGAGTGGTCGCGAAGTCCACGACGAAAACGGTGTTTATCCCATCGACTGATTGCGAGAGAAGTTGCGGTAACGCAAACCTTTTTTCTGATCAACGAATGGAGCACAGCATGTCACACAGTGTAGAAAAAATCGGCGGCACCTCGATGAGTGATTATGTCGCCGTGCGCGACAATATCATCAAAGGTGGTCGCAAGGACGACGAGCTTTACGGTCGCATTTTCGTGGTGTCGGCCTACGGTGGCGTTACGGACCTGCTCTTGGAGAACAAGCGCAACGGCAACCCCGGCGTCTACGCGCTGTTCGCCGACGAGGAAGGCAGCGAGGCCCTGTGGCGCGAAGCGCTGCGCGGTGTCGGCGAAATGCTGCACAACATTAACGCCGAGCTGTTCGACAATACCGAGCAGCTCAACGAGGCCAATGCCTTTATCGATGGTCGCCTGTTTGAAGCCGAGCGCTGCATGGACAATCTGCATCGCCTGTGTCAGCACGGCCACTTTGGGCTGGAAGATCACCTGCTGACTGTGCGCGAAATGCTGGCCAGTATCGGGGAGGTTCACAGTGCCTGGAATACCGCTCATCTGCTGAAGCGGGATGGCGTGAACGCGCGCTTCGTCGACCTTTCCGGCTGGCGCATGGAAGTCGCGGTACCGCTGGATGAGCATATCAGTCAGGAGCTGGCAGGCATCAATCTGGATCGTGAGCTGCCGATTGTTACTGGCTATGCCTACTGTAAAGAAGGGCTGATGGCGACCTTCGATCGCGGTTACAGCGAGATGACCTTCAGCCGTATGGCGGTGATCAGCAAAGCGGCCGAGGCGGTCATTCACAAGGAATACCACCTGAGCAGTGCCGACCCCCGTCTGGTTGGCGCCGACAAGGTCGTACCGATCGGTCGCACCAACTACGATGTGGCGGACCAGCTTGCCAACCTCGGTATGGAAGCGATTCACCCCCGTGCGGCAAAAGGCCTGCGTCAGGACAATATTCCCCTGCGCGTGAAGAACACCTTTGAGCCCGAGCATGGCGGTACGCTGATCGATGGCGACTATCACAGCGAGAGCCCCTGTGTGGAAATCATCGCCGGGCGCAAGCAGGTCTATGCGCTGGAAGTCTTCGATCAGGACATGGTCGGTTCGCTGTGGGAATACGAACAGAAAATCCTGAGTGCGATCTCGCGTTTCAAGGCAACCGTGATCACCAAGGATATCAACGCCAACACGATCACCCACTATCTGGGCACCAGCCTGAAAACCGTCAAGCGCATTGTGAAGGTGGTGAGCGAAGAATTCCCGACGGCGGAAGTCAGCACCCGCAAAGTTGCCATCGTGTCGGCGATTGGCAGCGATATGAAAGTGCCGGGCATGCTGGCGAAAACCGTATCTGCGTTGGCGTCGGCAGACATCAGCGTGCTGGCCATGCATCAGTCCATGCGCCAGGTTGATATGCAGTTCGTGATCAACGAGGACGATTACGAGGCCGCTGTGGCGAACTTGCACCGCTGTCTGGTGGAGGTTCACGACCACGGTGAAGCCATATGCGTCGCCTGATCATACTCCTGAGTCTGTGGCTGCCATTGTTGGCCGCCGCAGCGCCGGCAACCCCCGACGGGGATGCCGAGCTGGAGTCGCATATCAATGAAATGAAAGAACCGCTGTATTCGCCGTTTATCGAGCGTTACCTGCTGGATGAAGTGCGTTCCCTGCGTATCGATATGGAGCGCAAGCACCGTGAACTGGCCGCGGAAGTCGTGGATCGTGAGCTTGAAGCCGCCGATAAAGCGGTGAGTTATGCCACCGATACGGTGACCTATTTCTTCTACCTCATCGCCGGCGTCAGTTCGGCGCTGGTCTTGATTGGCTGGAACTCGCTGCGCGATATCAAAGAGAAGGTGCACAGTGTTGCCAACGATCAGGTGGCCGAGCTGGTGGGGGAATATGAGAAACGCCTGCGGGTGATCGAGAAGCAGCTCAAGCAGGAAACGGCACATATCGAGCTGAACCGCGAGGAGATCAGTCGCACCCAGGAGATCCACTCTCTGTGGCTGCGAGCGAGCCAGGAAAGCACGCCGGGGGGCAAAATCGCCATCTACGACCAGATTCTGGCGATTCGTCCCAACGACATCGAAGCCATAACCTACAAGGCCGATGCGGCGCTGGATCAGGGAGAGCCCCAATGGGCGGTAAACCTTTGCCAGCAAGCGCTCGCTCACGATGAAACCAACGGCCACGCCTTCTATCAGCTTGCCTGCGCTCACTCCGCGATGGGCCACCTTGATGACGCCGCGCGCTACTTTGCCAAGGCGGTTGCGCAGACCGAAGTTTATCGCGAGGAACTGGAGCGCGACGCCGCGCTGGAGCAACTTCGTGAGCACCCCCTGCTGCACGAACTGCTGGACGCGCAGCTGAACGACTCGGCGGTATAAGTCTTTTCTTGCGGGGCATGTCGCGATGTGCGACGGCCCCTTCCCTCTCTTTTTTCTCTCAACTCACTGATAACTGAAGTGCGGTCTTGTTGTTGACAAAATGTCATTAAGAAGTGATGCTGAAAACATCTCTTATTCAACAAGGCGTTCCGGTGACCACAGCACAAGCCAGTCCTGCGCCCTCTGCGGCCCAGCAGCGTCTTGCCTTGATCGGGCATTTGAATCAGCGCGCCAGCCGCGAAGAGCGGCATACTCAACTCGTTAAGTTGGCCAGCTATATCGTGGAGTTTGAGGGATTAGATGCCCTCAAGCATCAGCGTCTGGCAGAGCTGGCGGGTTGTGGTCGACCGCTGATCTACAGCTACTTCCCCCGCCGCAGCGATATATATATTGCGGTATCCGAAGCCTTCTACCAGCGTCTGGACGCTGCCTTTTCCTGCGAGCAGCAGTACTCCGGTCTGGTGTCAGGACTGTCCGGGGATGGCCGTCTCAGCGCTGAAATGGAGGCGCTGATTTGGGACGTGGTGGATGAGTACGGCTGCGGTGGCTTGATTCTGCGTTGCATTCCCGAGCTCAACGAGGACTTTCAGCAGTATCAACAGACGCTGATTTCGCGCTACGAATACCGCTGGCTGCGCTATTTTGACGCTCTGGGTATCGGCGATAACGCCGCGCGGCTGCTGCTGGAAAACTGCACCGCCATTACCAAAAACTACGCGCTGGCCTATGGCCGGGGGGAGTTGGATCGTCCGGCCGCCATCAGTGCTGTGCTGAAAAGTCTGGCGGCTGTGATCAGCGCGGAACTACGGGCGCGCTGAGCGCCAGCCAATAATCATAAAAAATGATAATAACGAGGAAAAACCATGTCGAAGTTCAAACTCACGATAGGCATCTATGGCCTGGAAAATCTCTACGGCGGTGATCCGCGGGGCTTGATTGAGGTTGCCCAGAAAGCCGAAGCGGCTGGCATCGACCAGCTCAGCATGACCGACCACGTGGTGATGGGAAACCGCACCGACCGCTATCCCTATGGCGAATTTCCCAGCCCCCCGGAAACCCCTTGGCTGGAGCCGATCACCACCCAGGCTGCCATCGCGGCGGCCACCCAGCATATTGAGCTGTCACAGGGCGTGCTCATCTCCCCGCTGCGTTCGGCTGCATTGCTGGCCAAGCAGGTCGGAACGCTCAATGCTTTTGCACCGGGCCGCATGGTCATGGGGCTGGGAACGGGCTGGCAGCGCGAGGAATTCGACGCCAGTGGCTTGCCGTTCAAGGGGCGCAAGGCACTGATGTTTGAGCAGATTGCAGCAATGAAGGCATTGTGGAAATCCGCGCCGACAAGCTATCACGGCGAGCACATTGCGTTTGATGATATCTACTGCCGCCCCGCGCCGGAGAACGTGCCGTGCTGGGTGGGCGTCAAGGCCACCCCGGAAAACTGCGCGTCTATTGCTGCCGTCGCCGATGGCTGGATTCCTATCGAACAGGACCCCGCGATATTTGGGCAAGGCGTCAGGGATTTGCGACGCGCATTTGAAGCCGCCGGGCGGGACCCCGATGCGCTGTCAGTACGCGCTATGGTTGACCACAAATTTGGCACCGATGGTGTGCCGGATTTTCAGGCCACCATCGACACGATTCCCGCCATGTTGGAAGCCGGTGCCAACTACATTGAAATTCTGCCGCTCTACTTCGTGCAGGACCCGGCAGCCTTCGACGAATTCTTTGGTCGCCTCGCGGAAGTCAAAAGCCGTCTGGGCGCCTGAGCTGCTAAGCGGTCTTGAAGGAGAACATAAATGGATAAAAATACCCTTCCAAATCACTTGGCTAACCACTACGTGCGCTGCATCGATCAGCGCTGTTTCGGCGAGCTTGAACAGATTATGTGGCCCGAGTTCAGCCAGCGCGGTCCGGGCTTTGCGGCAGAATCTCGTGAGCAGTTTATCGGTAATCTGGGCATGCTTGAGCACTTCTCCCACACCTTTCATATGCTGGGCAGCCAGTTCGGCGACTGGCAGGGCGAGGAATACCGCGGCGAAACCTACTGCGTCGCGTCCCATTTTTACGAGCGCGACGGGCGTCGCTGGAAAATGGATATGGGGATTCGTTACCAGGATGTGATTGTGCTGCGTGACGGCATCGGCAAATACCTCAGCCGCGATCTGACACTGGTCTGGCAGGAAGATCGGCCCCTGGAGGTCGCTCAATGAATCGCAAAGTGGCGTTTATTACCGGTGCCAGCCGGGGCATCGGTGCGGCAACGGCTGTCCAGCTAGCCCGCTTTGGATACGACCTGGCCATTACCGCCCGTACCATGAGTGAGGGCGAATCTCACGAACACGGCAGTTGGCAGAGTAACACTGCGCCGCTGCCCGGCAGTCTGGAGTCGACCGCAGAGCGGGCCCGCGCCGAAGGGGCTCAGGTACTCTGTCTGCGTTCCGATATTCTCGATCTGGACTCCGTCGCGGCCGCCGCCGACGACGCACTAGCGCACTTCGGGCGCGTGGATCTGCTGTTTAACAACGCCTGCTATCAGGGGCCGGGCAATATGCAGCGGGTGCTGGATGTGGAGCTGGCGCAGATCGACAACATCTACCGCGGGAATGTGCAGGCGCCGGTGCTGCTGGTGCAAAAGCTGCTGCCCGGTATGTTGGCACGGGGCAACGGTGCCGTAATCAATATGGTCTCCGGTTCGGCAATCAATGACCCTCCTGCCCCGGCTGACGAGGGCGGCTGGGGCTTTGCCTACCCTTCTTCCAAAGCAGCGCTGATCCGTCTGATGCCGGCATTGCGCGTCGAGCATGCCGACAGCGGTGTGCGTTTCTTCTCCGTGGAGCCAGGCTTTGTCTACACCGAAGTGATGCGGGCCAATGGTCTGGATGAAAAAATCGCTGCCCGGTTCAATGCCACGCCGCCAGAGCACGTCGCCGATATTATTCGCTGGCTGGCGGAGGACGATGCGGCACTGGAGCATCATCACCGGGCGGTGATTTTTGCACCGCAGCTTCACGGAAAGCTGTTTGGGGAGGCGGACAATGCTGCTGCAGAATAAAGTCGCCTTGATTACCGGCGCGGGCAGCGGCATTGGCCGCGCCTGTGCGCTGACCTTCGCGGCCGATGGCGCGCGAGTGGCGGTGCTGGACTACGACCGTGAGAGCGCTGAGGAGACCGTGGCACTGGTTCGTCAGGCGGGCGGCGAGGCGCTGGCGATCCACGCCAATGTGGCGAAAGAGGCCGAGCAACGCCAGGCTGTTAGCGATTGCGTTGAACACTTTGGCGCGCTGCACTGTGCGGTTAACAATGCTGCGCTGGGCGGGGGCTTTGCGCCGCTCACCGAGTTTGAGGAAAAGCGCTGGCAACTGGCGCAGGACGTAACCCTGAAAGGCGTCTGGCTGGGAATGAAATACCAGATACCCGCCATGCTGGCTGCCGGGGGCGGGGCGATCGTTAATATTGCCTCGCTCTCCGGCGTGCGCGGTGAAGCCCTGCAAATTGCCTACAGTGCGGCAAAAGGGGGTGTGCTGGCCGCCACGCGCACGGCGGCGGCGGAATTTGCCCAGCGCGGTGTTCGGGTGAATGCCATTAATCCCGGCGCGGTACGCACACCGGCCTTGCAGATGTATTTCGATTCGGTGGCGGACGCCGAAGCGGAAACGGCGGGTGTTCATGCCATGCGACGGGTGGGCGAGCCCCACGAAATTGCCGATGCGGCGGCATATCTCTGCTCGGATCGTGCGTCGTTTATTACCGGCGCAAAGCTGGATGTTGATGGCGGGGTGATGGTCAATCCACACACGCTGTAGTGCATGTGGCTTGACCGTGGGGCCGACGCCAGGGAGTAGCGCCGGCCTTACGCTGCCCTACTGGGGATCGGGTTGAAACTTGATGGTTTCGACCTTGATATTCCGGTACTGGGCTTGATCAATATAATTCCGCACCAGCTCGATCACGTCGAAGGCCACGGATTTGGAATTGGAAAAGTCCAGAATCAGTTGGGAGTTTTCGGGGATTTCATTCAGCTTCTTCAGAATGCTGGGCTTGTTGAAGAACGAGACTTCTTCCGCCATCACAATATGGTGGGTTTCATACTCGCCGTCAGAAGACACCGTATCCTTGAAGTGATAGTCGTTCCGGTAGCTGTGTTTCAGCGTAAAGAACACACTCACTGCCAGCCCCGCCAATACACCGGTCAGCAGATCGGTAAACAGCATCACCGCGATAGTCGTCACAAACGGCGCGTACTGCTCGGCACCGTTGCGGAACATCACCGCGAACACGCTGGGGGTTGCCAGCTTGTAGCCGACAATAATCAACACCGCCGCCAGTGACGCCAGCGGAATGTAATTCAGCAGCGAACCGATGCTGACCACACTGATTAGCAGCATGAAGCCGTGGAGGATGGACGACAGCTTGGTCTTGGCGCCAAAGGTGATATTGGCCGAGCTGCGCACGATCACCTGGGTGATAGGCAAGCCGCCGATCAGGCCCGAACAAATATTACCCAGTCCCTGCGCCTTGAGCTCGCGGTTAGTCGGTGTGACCTGCTTCTGCGGGTCCAGCTTGTCGGTGGCCTCGACACTCAGCAGCGTTTCAATACTGGCGACGATGGCAATCACAAACGCAATGCTGATCACTTCCCAGCTGAATACCGCCGAGAAATCCGGGAACGACAGCTCCTGAGCGAAGGCGGAGAAGCTGCCCAGCTCTGGCAGTACAACGAGCTGACTGCTATCGAGTCCGGCACCGTTCTGAGTGAGCAGGAACGAGACCAGAATGCCCAGCAACACCACCGCGATCGGGCCCTGAATCAGCTTGAAGATGCGGTGCTGTTTTGCCAGCACCTTATCCCAGAGCACCAGCAACACCAGCGACACCGCCGAGATCGTCAGCGCAATCGGCGACATCATGTCGAATGCGTGGGAAATGGCTGAAAGGGTGTTCTCGCCGTTGGCGTGGAAGAAGGTCTGCTCGCCGAGGAAGTCGCTATGCCAGCCGAACAGGTAGGGGATCTGCTTGATAATAATGAGCAGACCAATACCGGTGAGCATGCCCGCGATCACGGATGAGGGAAAAAAATAGGCGATAAACCCTGCGCGAAAAAAGCCCAGTGCCAACTGGATAATGCCCGCCAGCACCACGGCGCAGAGGAAGATTTCCCAGGTGCCTAGCGTGGTAATCGCATCAAATACGATGACCGCCAGCCCTGCAGCGGGACCACTGACCCCGAGTCGGGAGCCACTGGCAGCACCGACGATGACGCCGCCGACAATCCCGGCGATGATGCCTGAAAACAGCGGTGCGCCGGAGGCCAGCGCAATACCGAGACATAGCGGAAGGGCGACAAAGAAAACGACGATACTGGCCGGGAGATCACTCTTGATCTCCCGGAGAGATAACTCTGTCTTCATTGCTAAGTCTCCTTAGACGGTGACAGCGGCTTTGTGGGAAAACGCTTCGTAGCGAGAGTCCATCGGTTCGAACTCACCACTTTCTTCGTTGTAGCAGGTCACACCACCGGTTTTGATGTTGTAAATCCAGCCGTGCAGTGCGACGCGCCCGGTCGCAATCTTGGCGGCGACGGCGGGGTGTGTGCGCAGGTGCTGCATTTGCAGAACCACGTTTTCCTGGGTCACTGCTTCCAGGTGGTCAAGACAGAGTTGGTCCTCGCCGCAACGCTCTTTTACCACCTCAGTGGCGGCGCGGCAGTGGCCCAGCCACTCGCGAACGTGGGGCAGCGAGTCCAGTTTCTCGGGATTGATGGCGCCTTTAACCGCGCCACAGTCCGTGTGGCCACAGACGACGATATGTGACACGCCCAGTGCGGCAACCGCGAACTCGATAGAGGCGGTCATGCCGCCCGTCTGGTTGCTGTGAGGGGGAACGATATTGCCCGCATTGCGACAGATAAACAGCTCGCCGGGGTCTGTTTGTGTCACCAGGTTGGGGTCAATGCGCGAGTCGGCACAGGTGATAAACAGCACTTCAGGGTTCTGACCCTCGGCCAGTTTACGGAAGGTGGTCTCTTTGCTGGGGTAGACTTCTTTCTGAAACTTGGCAACGCCGGAAATAACGTGATCCACGGGTACTCTCCATCAAGGTTGCGGGTAAATTGAACGCCACAATGGCGGTTGATTATTATTTCGTGATAGCTTTATAAGAATAAATCCCATTTTATGATAACTAAAAGTTATCACCAGCTTGAGGGTGTGCCGCTGTGATTCTCGCCAAGAAATCGCCCAGCCTGAGGCAGCTTCAGTATTTCCTGTCGGTGGCTGAGTTCGGTAGTTATCGACGTGCCGCTGAGGAGCTGGGCGTCAGCCAGCCCGCACTGACCAGCCAGATTGCCAGTCTGGAGGCCATGCTCGGGCTCACCCTGTTGGAGCGCTCACGTAACGGTACGCTGCCCTCGCCAGAGGGGCGGGAGTTGCTCCAACAGGCGAGAGAGGTATTGCTTGCCATGCGTGGCTTCAGCGACAGTGCCGAACTGTTATCCCTCGGCCACCAGACCACCTACAAACTGGGCATTCCGCCCACGGTGGGGCCGTATCTGCTGCCCAACGTACTGGGTGAGCTGCACGAGCGCTATCATGATATGAAGCTCTATGTGCGGGAGGGGGCGCCGAGGGCATTGCAGCAGGAACTCATCGAGGGCGGGCTGGATCTCGCCATTGTTCCTCTGCCCCTGGTCTCGCCTGATCTGGCAATAGAACCCCTGTTCACCGAGCCCTTAAAGTTTGTGGTGCCCGCTGAACACCGTCTGGCAGGCAGGCAGGTCGTAACCCCCTCACAACTGCGCGGCGAGAGCGTGCTGGTGCTGGAGGAAAAGCACCACTTCCACCATCAGGTGCACGACCTGTGCGACAAACTGGGGGCGACGGTCTTGCGGGATTATGAAGGCACCAGTCTCGATACCCTGCGGCAGATGGTGGTCATGGGGCTGGGTGTGGCATTTCTGCCGGGCCTATATGTGCACTCGGAAATGCACATCCCCGAGGCGCTGCACGTCTGTGAGCTTAAGTCCATGCCCATCAACCGCCAGCATGCATTGGTCTGGCGGGCGTCAGCACCGGGGCGGATATTCTACCGGGAGCTGGCCGCCTATCTCAGAAACATCATCAAGCAGCGGCTGGGTGATGTCGTTAGTGTCTTCTAAGGCCGGCTAAGACAGGGCTGGCTATAGGACCGGCTCAGAAGACCGACTGCCACAGCCCCGCGATACTGACCCCGAACAAAACGGTGCCGATAACCCGGAAGAACAACGGGGTTTCGGCGCGCAGCATATAGTCGTGGACGCGCAGGCCAATAAAGTGACCAATCGTCGCGCAGGGTAACAGCCACAGGTGGTGGCGAAGCTGTAGGTCGACGCCCGCCCACACGAAGGCTGCCATTTTGATGGTCACCAGAATAAACCACAGGGCGAACAGCGTATCCCGCAGCCGCTCCTTCGCCACATGCTGGGCAACAACCGCAATAATCAGTGGCGCGCCAATCAGCGAAGTACCGCTGATGTAGGCACCCAATATCAGAAACAGCGCGTCGACCCAGCGATTGTTGCTGCGAAACGGTTTGTTAAAGATGTAGCCCAGCGAAAACACCATCACGATCGCAAAAATAATCGCACTGAGTATGCCGCCCGGCAGGGTAATCAAACCGACCACACCCAGCAGCTTGGGCACAATCATAATGCCGAGAATTTTCCACAGGTACGCCCAGTCCACCGAGCCCGGCTGCGAGTAGCCGCTGTGCTTCAGCTTGCGATGATTCAGGCTGATGGTGATGGAGGAAAAGATCAGCAGATGCACCGAGATCAGCGGCAGAAAGACCAGCGGATCGTTGTGTACCAACAGCAGAAAAGGCAAAGACAATACCGCGCCGCCAAAGCCCAGTCCGGAGCGCACAATCCCGCTCCAGATAAAAATCAGGCCAATGAGCATATACTGGTACAGCGCGAGATCGTTCATAGGCGTTCCTGTGTGAGCCGGAGGCGGCATTGTACTGGTGGTAGAACGACAGTGCGAGGCAGGGCGCGAATTCGAGACATAGGCAAGCCAAGGAGATAGCGTGATGATGCAGTTTTCAAAACAGGAGCGAGAAGCCCTCTGCGAGACGCTTAAAAGCTATATGGCAGAGGAACTGGACCGGGAGTTGGGGCAGTTCGAAGTGGAGTTTCTGCTCGATTTCATCAGCGACAATATCGGGGCCTATTTCTACAACCGAGGCCTTTACGATGCCCAGACCGTGCTGAGTGGCCGCATCGACGAGCTCAATGACGCCATTCTGGCGCTGGAGAAGACCCCCGGCCGCTAAGCTGGCCCACCAGAGCTTGTTCCGCCCTATCGCGCCCGTTTAGACTGGGATTTTGCCCAGAGGACAATAACATCATGCGCGTTGCTGACGCTGTAAAAGCCCGCCGCTCCATCCGCGGCTTCAAGCCCGACTCTGTGCCCGAGGAAACGCTGCGGGAAATCCTCGACATCGCCCGCCATGCACCGTCCAACTGCAACACCCAGCCCTGGCACGTCACCGTTGTTTCCGGTGACGCGCGCAAAAAGCTCGAAGACGCCATCGTCACCGAAATTCTCAGCGGCAAAGCGCCCTCACCCGCGTTCAAACCCGGCGATGCAGGACTGCAGGGCGTGTACAAAGAGCGTCAGTACGACTGCGCAATGACCTACTACGGCACCATGGGTATCGAGCGTCACGAAAAAGACAAACGTCAGGCACTGATGCTGAAAAACTGGCAGTTCTTCGGCGCGCCCCATGTCGCCTTTATCTCCATGCCCACCGACATGGGACCGGTCAATGCCGTCGATATCGGCATCTACCTGCAAACCCTCATGTTGCTGCTGGTCGACTACGGACTGGCAAGTATTCCCCAGGGCGCCCTGGCCTTCTATCCCGACCCGGTAATGGAGCTTGCCAAACTGCCCGACGGGCACGGCATTATCTGCGGCCTGTCATTTGGCTATGAAGCCGAGGGCGAGCAGATCAATAAAGTGATTATGGATCGCGCGCCGCTGGAAGATACGGTTACGCTGATTTCCTGATCATCACTATGTGTCGGCCCCATGCTTAAGACCATTGCCCACTACTCTTTCCCCTACGAGGCGCATATTGCCAGGGCCAAGCTGGAGTCAGAGGGCATTCCCGCGTTTGTTGCCGACGAAAACACCATCAACATGCAGTGGTTGTACTCCAATGCCATGGGTGGTGTGCGTTTGCAGGTGCCGCCACCCTTTGTCGAGCAGGCGTTGGCACTGTTGGGCGAAGATTGCAGCGAACTGGTTGAGCAGCAGCAGGGGGTAGAAGCCGAGGCCTGCGAACTTTGCGGCAGTCGCAATACCGAGCCGTTTCAGCGGGGAAGACGATGGGCGTTTCTGGTCTTTCTCGGCTTGGATTTTCCGCTGTTTCCCGCCAGAAATACCCACCGTTGCCGCGACTGCGGGCACATCAACAAACACGCCGCAGACTAATGGCTGGCGGCGTGTTGCGCTGACTAGACTTCCTCGACCGCCTCTTCTCCTTTGGGGTTCGGGCCAAAGTCATTGCTGCCCGGTTCACTGTCCATCAGCATGAAAACCAGAATAATCAGCGGCCCCAGAAAAGGAATGACCAGCAGCAACAGCCACAAGCCACTGCGGCCGATATCGTGGCAGCGGCGCACGGCATAGCCCAGTGACGGCAGCAATACTGCCAAACCGTACAGTGAGCTGAGCAGCCCCACACCCATCTCCATATTGCCCAGCCTGAAGATGCCATCAATGATGCCCAAGCCAATACTGATCAGCACATTGAACAGCACAAAAAACCAGTACTCGCGACGACGTGAGCGCCCATTGAAATCGACATAGCGTCGCCAGGCATTCAAGTAACACTCAAACGGGGTGGGCATGGATTCCGACATATTCAGACGCTCCTGTGTCTCTGCTGTTTTGCGGGGTTCATCGTAGTGTAGCCAGCTTACCGATAGAGTGGTACTACCGGTGTCGTGCTCCTGATAAGTGTTCCTTTAGTCAGCGGCGGGCGAGGAGCTGCAAAGTCGGCTATACAAATGTAAGTAACTGACCTAAATTGAAACGCATTGGCGCGTTTTTCTCAGGCGCGGAAACGAAGTACAAAAAAACCGCCACATGAGGATATTGAGGCAGTGCATATCAGACCCCCTCGCTATTCTGTTTACCGAGCGCGCTTGTTATTAGGATGCTAACTTGTAGAGCCAGTATGAACTTGATCTTGGAGCGGACCGACCAAGTATGTTTTTTTACAAATATACGTGAGGTCATAGCGGCATTGGGCATTAGTTGCTCTGATTACGATTGGTACTTAAGCGATATTGAGACGAATGGCTTTCAGTTTGCCGAGGGGTGGTATTCCGGCAGTGAACTCGAGCTTCTGATCACTAGTGACGATATTCAGTTTTCTTGGGCCGTATTCAGCGCCTTTCCTAAAGGAATGCGGGCCGATGTTAGAGACGCACCATTTGTTGATGGCAACTCGAACTACTGGGATGGCTCTGAGCTAGTGCCTCAATTAGGCGGGGCTAGTTTTGAAATAGCTTGCTGGGATAGCAGCGCAACCATCCTTATCGGATTGGACGCGGAAAAGGCCGAGCGTTATCGCTCAGCTTTTTCTGATGCTGTGGATCTAAAGTCCGCCGCCCGGAAATGAGTTAATAAAACGGTGCGCGCAACGAGCGCGTGACCATAGCGTTAGGTGTAAAAAAATGACCGCACCACTATACGAAGTAATTCACAGCTTAGCATTGAAGATAGTGGACGCTTCGGCAAGAAATGATGAAAATTCCGGTGCCGAAGCTTACGCAGTACTAAAGGAGTTGTGTGAAAGTAATGAAGGTACAAAACTGGATCATCCTCTTCAGTGGGAAGCTCTAGGAGATTTCTCCGAAAGTTATATCGAGGCACAGACCGCTTATGAAAAAGGACTTAGTTGTTCATCTAGGTTGAAGCTGGCTGAATACTCCGCATCGATAAAACTTGCAATGGCTGAAAGCCACTTCGATAACCAGAATTTAAAAGAAGCTAAGCGTCTAGCAGCGGAAGCAAAAATAGAGGCTACTAAAATAAAGAACATGGAATTGAGGTCAGCAATCAATGAGTTTCTTATCCAAGTCAGCCACACCTAACGAAAATCGGCTGTCGGATAGTCATATCCGCGCGCGTTTTATACTACTCACTAGCGCTAAAAAGTTAGCACAAAAGGCGCTCAGTTCTGTATTGCGCTGCGGTTGGCGTCAAGGCCTATGAAGGATCTACACACCCTTTCGCATCGCTATTACGAAGCGTTCTACAGTTATCGTGCACATATCGGCCTAGTAAGCATCTACACATTGGCTGTTGCACTGAGCTTTGCATGCTTCAGTGCCGGTGTGGTTTGCATGCTTTTTTATAAACAGGAATTGGCTGCTCACTTTTCTGAAAAGGAGATTTCCAGCTTTGCTTTTGGCTCTGAGATCGTATTCATTGTCGTGTGGCTTGCAGTGAACTTTTTGAAAGACCAAAGGGCCAAACGAAAGATTGGTACGGCTATGGGCAGAAATTTCAGGGATCTGTCCGATGCCAAGCGAGCATGGTTGGAAGCCATTGTTGATGTCCCACGTACTGAATATTTCTCTTTGGCTAAGGAGCTGAGTGACTCCCTTGACCTGAAGGAAAAACATAGGAGCACGTTGGGTCCTTCGCTTCAGTCATTGGCGCGCTCAATTTACGACCCAGACTCTAAAGCCCGCGTTGTTTCTTTCATGATTTTTGCGTTATCTGTTTCAGCGCTTGTGCTCCTGCGCGCTTACGAAACATCCGCAGTTCCCGTGGACTTCATTTTCGAGATTTATCAGAAGCCGTCTGATGTGCTTCTCCTAATTATGATAGTCGCTGTGCTGTTTTGGTTTCTTATGATCGCTATCGTATTTTCCAAGGACTTCATACTTGCTGTCCTCTCATCACTAAGCCTATGGGTCGAAGGCAAGCAATCTCAAAGCAGAACCAACGCAAACCGGCTCATAGAGGCACTTCTCGATAGCGCCGCGATACCTCGAAAGAAACTTCGAATTGGTGAAAAAAGTGACTAGGGGCATAGCCGAGAGTGGATCTAAAAAATCGATTTAATTGAAGTTTGACCTGCCACCCACTTTTGTTTCCACAAGAGCGGGTATCGTTTCAAGCGATCGTAATTTTAGGTGTTATATCTAACAATGAAAAATGCACTTTCATTGTTAGCTGTAATAACTGTTTCTGGGCTTATATTTTGGTTTGGCGCTTTGTTTGGTCAGGACAGAGCCGATTTGAATAGGCTTTCTTTTGAGACAGCAATGCTCATAAATGAAATCAATTTCAATAGTAACCGTCCGGTGAACTCACCTGCTATTTCGTGCGCTCATCCGCAATCATAGT
>OJGW01000294.1_pt1 | contig 15870 bp, 12 predicted proteins | sample 1594511 | NCBI WGS metagenome assembly OJGW01 (sample SAMN05416844, study PRJEB24817) | seawater metagenome | isolation source: Sea water | place: Canada:Atlantic | collected 2013-07
AGATGTGTATAAGAGACAGATTCTTAACCCGGACGTACTTAGTTATATCATCAAACCGCTTAATCAATTTTTGCCTCAAAAAATTCCAGCTCTCAACAACAGAGGATTAGCAAAATCCAGGCCAACAAAAAAATAATTGCAACCATATGATTTAAAAGGATTTTATTAAAAATAAAGGAGGGAGATATATGAAAATTCAGGATTACAAAGCTTTTTTTCACCAAATGAAAGTCTTATGAATTTTATTTTCATCATTTGATGCAATACGAGACTATCATTTTTTAGATTTGAAGATTCCAAAAAAAGCTTGGCCGACTAAGTCGGCCAAGCTCGGTTATTTTTTAACGATAATCTCGAAGACGATCAATATTAAATAACGCTGGAGCAGGTTCGCCTTTATTAACGGCATCCCAATCACTCTCCATAATCAGATGGGTCAACCTTTTGTTGATTGGGTTCCATTCGATAACGTTTTTCCACATAGCTCTACCTGTACTTGGCTCAAAATCGCGAGCGTCATCCCACACCCGCCACAGATTGCCTGTTTTATCGTACATTTCCTCGTATTGGGCATAGTAATTTTCTTTATCCAAATAAATTACACGTTTTGAATATTGGTACTTGCCCTTCTTATCAACAACTTCAAGCTTCCAAACTGGACGAAGCTCAAGCTCAATTTTTTTGACATGGCATGATGATTCGTCCATTTCTGCGGGATCGTAAGCGTGCCCTGTTTCAGGTTGCGCCAAGATGAACCCCTCACCTGTTAAGTTATATTCAAAGTTTTCAGGATCAGTTTTCAACCAGTATGAACGCCACTCGTCCCAGGTGATTTCAAGACCTGCGGCCAGAGGGTCTTGCCCATCTGAGCCAGTCAAAGTCCGGGTGCGTCTCAGACTTGGAACAAATGCTTTAAAATTATCGTCCTTTTTCGAGTCAGCATAGCGAATCCGCACAGCAGAAAGACCCGCGATGTCGAAAGGTTTAGTAAAGTAAACAGCCCCTCCTTCGATTGCATCTTTTTGTCCATTTACGCTACCCAGCGGCTCAACTTGAGTACGTCCATGGAATTTTTGCCAAAAAAGATGTGCTTCATATTGGCGTTCAAGAGAATCAGAAGAGTCACAAACATTAAACCTAACCGGTTTAAACGCCATGTTATCACTACTAACACCATGAGCAATGAAATCCCAGTTAGCTTCCAAACCGTTTTTTGGCTTAATAAACGGCAAAGCTGCGCTTTGCGTTAAAAGATGTTTACCATCCGGAGTTAGTAGATTGCCATCGGCTGTTGCATTGTACTGGATATTATTATCCACAGCCTTTTTTGTCTGCTGAAGAGTACCTTCAGGCATATAATAGGAAGAGGTAGGAACAATAACTATTTTATTCCATTTAAACCAATCATTTGACTTAATTCTATCCAATGTAGCTTTCGGTACATATTCTTCCAACCATGGGAAGTTTTGATAATTGGATGAATTAATCTCCAGACCAGGCTTCAATTCCGGAGGAAGGTTAGCGTCTTTTACCAATTGGGGAGCGTTGTAACCACGCAGTTTTGTCCATTCTTCAGACAACGCAACTGCTTTCGGTTGAGAAATCATCTCAACCCATTTCGCATGCCCCTTATCACCTGTTTTTTTTGCAAATTCACTCCAATTTTCAACATACTCAGGCAAAGAATATGCATTAATACTGAAAGAGATCGTTGATACTACCAAAAGGTTACGAAATGTATTTATCATTATTTAACTCCTGCCATTAAAACTGAACTGTCAATGATGCTTCAACATAATCAGACTTATTAAAAATACCTATTACACCTTGCTCATCTTCACCATCTACGTGGACCCACTCAATTCTTGGCCTAACGGAGTCACCGAAAAAGTTAAAGTCCAAGCGAGCTCGATGTTGATAGCCGTCAAAATCAAGATCCCAAATACTTAAACTCTCCACTGCTAGCTTTTCATTAAAGAAACCATGGCTCCAAAGCAAAGTTGCATAATTATGGTTTTCAGGAAGCCTTGATCCAGATGCTGAATAAGGTGCTTGATAAAATAGTTCCTCCCCATTTTCCGTGTATATATTAAAGAATTGGAATGATGTAAATATTGACTTACGTTGAGAATCCCAACCAGGAATCCAAAGAAAATAGTCAAAACCTATCATCAACGAGTACTGATCACGGTAAGTCACGGAGTTACTTGGTAGAGCGACAAGTGCTGTAGTCCCTTCTTCTTCAACACCAAAGGAGTTAATAACAATGGCCTTATTAAATGCCTTGTCATTCTCCTTAGAAAACTCTACCCGCAGTACCGGTGATACATTTCTAGGCCCAAATCCGATTTCTGATATATCGCGAATAAAGCTAAAGCCATATATCTCCTGAGTATTAGTGTAATCCAGGTCAAAATTGAGATTAATTGAGCAACTAACCAAACTAGTTACTGGATTAGCACAGGGGACCGGATCTACTGAAAGATTTCCTCCGAGAAGCGGGCTAATAAGCGGATTGAGTTGCCCCAATAGATCATTTGCACCTGCAGTTGCTCTTAGAGAATTCAAATATACTCCTTGAGCTAGGGCCTCTGTTTGCTCGGCATTGAAGGACAATACCGTCAACGCTTTGCTGGGATCATTCAAAGAGTTCCCTACGATCAAATCCATACCCGTAAGATTTAGAACGGGCAGGTCCTGATAACCCTTAAAGGCAATCAACGCCCAATCTGCACCTAAGGCATTAAATTTAAAGCGCAGCCCATATTCTCCATCCCGATGAGTGGACTCTTCATCAATGATCTTGTCTGTAAGGTTTACACCAATGAAAGCTAAACCTTTTTGAGACTTGCTATCTAGCAACTCAGGGAATGGAAGACCCCATAACCCCCCCGAAGTAGCTGAAGAAGGCGTTGGATTATTAACGATAAACTCACTATGCCTAACTTCGTATATCCCAATCAGTTCAAGTTCAGGTCGATGTATGCCGAAAAACTCAAAAGGAGCAGCAATCCCTAAACGCTCAAAGTCTAAGTCAACCGCAGCCATCCAGGTCGGAATTCGGATATCTTGAGCATCTCTCATTACAAAACGCTCTCTGAGGTCTTGAGGATTTAGCACATCTATCAATCTAAGCCCATCAGACTGCCCCCACCCACGCTGAAACTTACCAATTTTTGCAGCAAAACGCCCATCAATATCAGTATATTTAATAGACAGCTCTCTAATGATTTCATTATCAAAATCATCAAGTTTTTTAAGTTCGTTTTGCTCGGACCCAAAAGGCTCATCTGGAAATCCGGCCCCAGCTCCGTTAACGTTAAATCCAAATCTGTTCAGATAATTTTTACTCGTATAGTCCATCAACCCATACTGACGCATATTATCGCCATTATTTGAGTTGGCATCGCCTCTATACCAAAAGCTAGCAGCAACTACGATCGAGTCCGAAGGAAACCAGTTAAAATTTGCCTCAGCCAGGTAGCTTTTTGGACCAGATACATTGTCTTCATTATCCAGGTCATACGCTATCGACTCTCCATATTTAACCCGGCCATTCAGCGACCAGTTGCTACCGCTAAGGGCGCTTGCATTGGCAGCCATCAACGATAATGAAACACCAACTAGAAAAATTTTATTTTTATTCACTTACTCATCCCCTTTACGAAATTTTCCGAATTCAAACAATCTTCTTTTTTTTCAAAAAACCTCCTTGGCTTAAATTCCAGAAGCAGTGCTGGCACAAAAATCAAAGCACCAACCATATTTAGGAACAACACAAGCCCCAACAACAGACCCATTTCAGCTTGGAATTTCATTTCCGAAAGGAAGAACCATGGGGTTAGCGGAATAATCATTGTAATAGCCGTTAAAAACACAGCATTACCGGATGTAGCAATCGCCTTACTGATAGCACCATAAGGAGAAAGTCCCTCATGAACCTCTTCTTTTATCCTATCTAGTACATAAATAGAGAAATCCACACCCATGCCAATACCTAATGCTGCAAGAGGCAAAGTGTTAATACTCAAACCGATTCCCTTATATGCCATAAACGCATAAGTTAGGAAGTTAGATACAGCCAAGCTAAGAACTACGATAATGCTGATGCTCGCAGACCTATAGAGAATTGATACGCAAACAATAATCACCAATGTAATAATAGACATTACCTTATAGTTGGAATTTTTAATCTCACGATTAATAGATTCAGCTAAGCCTATTTGCCCACCAGTGAATTCGAAATTATTCGAATAACTCCCCGCTGGAAGAGAATCAAAGTATGAGCTAACAGCACCTATAGCATCTTCAACGGTTCGAGAAGAGTGGTCTTTAAGTGGGTATGAAACGCTACCTATTTCCCAATCTTTATTGGTATAGGCCGCAAAATCTCCGGGCTCCCCTTTAGATCTAAACAAGTAAATATTAAATGCTACAGCTTGCTCATTATCTGGAACAAATTCATAACTTGGATCTCCTTCGTACAAAACTTTATTAACATTTTTAATAATAGGAACCAGGCTTTGCGAAGATGTAGAAGATTCAACATTTTCATATATGTATCTGTTCAAGCCTTCGATAGTTTCATATGTTTTAGGATCTAGCATGGTTTTTTCGTCGCCATTGATAAAAACCTGCATCAGATCTGTACCAACACCGCTGAAAAGGGAGTTTATATTCTGCGTATTTTTGTTGAAATCGTGATCTTCCCAGAAAATTGGACTGCCTGTTTTATCCCCTATCGTCAAACTCCCCGCACCGTAAATACCCATAACGAGAAATACCAGACCAACGAAAACAACCCCTCTGTAGTTATCTTCAAGATTTATTCTTTTCCAGAAGGCTGATAGCGATTTAATTCCTGTCCGAAGTTTTTTGGGTTTATCAAAAAATGAAACCAACGATGCGCAAAATATGATGGCAGGGAAAATTGCTAGCAGCCAAACAGTACAAATCGTAGCCAACGCTTGAATACTAGGAATTCCAACTAGCACCAATACCGTGAATCCGGCAGCATCTGTTGTAATAGCACCAACACTTGGGAAGAGGATTTTTCTTAAACTAGTCTCTACACACTCACGCCGCTCCAGTCCTTTATCATAGTAATCAAAAACCCGTGTGATAAATTGAACGCAATGAGATAGAACAATAGCGAATATGAATGCAGGCAGTAATATCAGGAGAGGGTCAAGGTTATACTTTTTAACACCCATAAACCCAAGACCCCATACCGTAGCTGAACAAGCAACTGCCAGTGGAGCCAGAACGCCTACGAATGAATTAAAGTACAACCATAGAATCCCACTAATAAGCAACAACGAAAGACCTAAAATAAGCACAGTCTCGTCTAGATTCTGATAGATATAACCCATTAATACAGGTCGGCCAGAAAATGACATTTCAATATCATTTAAATCAAGCTCACTTTTAATTTTTATAAGCTCATTCAAAAGTCCTTCATAATCTATATTATCGTCGAAATCTGCAACAATCAGCGACGCTGTTTCATCATCAGAAACCAACAATCCTCTATATTGATTTCTAACATTATGTTTGAACTCCTCCATCTCCTCAGGTCCCTGAGGTACGTTAGGCCACATCAGAGCATTTATTTCAATTCGCCCTGCTGCACCTGCTATTGATTTAGTTTTTCTTAATGCCAGGCTTTGAATAAGATGCCTTTTCGCACCAGCATAAAAATAAATCTTTTCGGAAGTTTCTGCGTATTTTTTTAGATAGTCCTCTGAATAAATATTTCCATTTCTATTCCTCAGAGATATCAAGGTAGTGTTAGCCCCACCAAACTGCGCACCATATTTCTGAATGAGTTTTACATTTTCAGAGCTAGCCGGCAGCATTTCTTCCAATACCACCCTAATAGATAATCCATTTATTGCGAAATAGAGCATTGCAATTGTAGCAATCATGAAACCAATAAATATTTTTCGGGGATTTGACGCTACGTACTTCGAAAGGCTTGAAGACTTCATTTAAACTCCCCCCAGGAGTTAATTAATATCTTTAAAATTATTGTAACTGTTTGGAAAATTACTACTTTTTCCCGCCAACATACTCCCAGCTCTCCCTACTGCGAATATATTTCCATTAAAAACTTGAACTCCGTAAAGCCAGGAATATCGGCTATCAAAGTTTTTATCCTCATAAACAAGATACTTTTTATTCTTATTAGAAAGCCTCAGAATAATTGAGTCCCCAACAACAATTACATCTTTTCCATCAAAATCAACATCAAACAAGTGTTGATCACTGAATTTACTGATTTTTTTAACAACGACATTCCCATCATTTAATATGATCTGACGAATAATCCCATCCAATCCAACAGCTATAGCAAAACTACATCCATCGCATCCCTTAACTGCTGTAAATGTGTTCTCGTCATCGCTATTTATACTTATCCAATCTTCGCCATCTTCGCTGTATATAAGCGCTCCAAATTCACCAACAGCAATAAAACCAGTCCCAAGTTTAGAAACTCCGTTTAAAGTAGGTATATCTCTACCTGGATATCCGACGATATCTTTTTTTCCCCACGTCTCACCATAATCATGGGAAATATAAATTCCGCCATTTTTTCCAACAACCACCAAGTTATTACCGCCATATGAATACACATCTCTCAGATAGCCAGTATCCACTTGATATATTTTTTTATAAGTTCCAGTTTTAGGATATATTTTGTATATGCCACCTTTGTGTCCTACAGCGACAGCAACCCCGTCTTCATTAACAGCCACCCGTCGTAAAAGCTCATTACTATCTACTTTTATTCTTCTCCAGGAATTTCCGTTGTTATTACTGTGAAATACTGCCGAATGATAACCAACAGCCACTAGATCTGACCCAGAATTTGCCCCTATACCATACATATTATCGGGCATGTTCCTTGTTTTACTTGGAACCAAACCGTCGCCATCTTTAGAAATATAATTTCCAGAAAGCAACAGCACACACAGGGTCAAACCAAAGATCTGCCATCTCTTACTTAAAATTGAACTAATTATTTTCATTATTATTTCCATAACATGAGCCTTAACTAGAAAAATCTATCAAAATGCAACTGATCGAAAGGTACAGATTTCTCCAACATCAGTAGTTTTTGCACAGCTGACGTCATCAAGGGAGGCCCACAAAAGTAGTATTCCTTCCCTAAATAGTCAGTAATATGTTTTTGAACCACATCATGAATAAATCCGCGCTCGCCACTCCATTTTTCGTCGGCCTCTGACACTGCGGGGATAAAGTTAAAATTCTCGATTCCAGATGTGATATTTGACAGGTAGGATAAATTTATTTCTTCGCTTGATCTGACGCCGTAGAAGAAATCTATACTAGATACATCTTTTCCTTGTATATATTTTAGTATTGATACTATGGGGGAAAGCCCCGCACCGCCCGCTATTAATACCAACCCCTTATCCGATTCTTTATAATAGGAATTCCCATATGGACCATCTAAAACAATATCTCTTAAATTCAGCTTTCGATCAAAGAGATGCTCTGAAACCAATCCCCCAGGCTTTTTTTTAATTATAAAACTAATTTTATTTTCATCACTTTGAATAGAAGATACCGAATAAGCCCGCTCCCCGACCCCTGGTATATCTAGCATGTAATACTGTCCTGCCTTGTAGGAAGCAGGCCTATCAATAGAAAAAATGAACTCAGCGACATCTTCGCTTATATCAACAACCCCAAAAATACTCGCACTGCATCTCTCCGGCGGAATAATTTCCTTCGGATTAGAATTTATATCTTTTTCAATTTTTATATCTGTGGTCGGAATAGACTGACAGGCTAAATAGTTACCTTTCCTTATATCCCTGCCTGACAAACCACTAAATTCACCTTCTTTCCTAATGAGTTCGCCTTCAATCAATTTCACTTTACACAAACCACACCCCCCGGAATTACATTCGTAATCCAAGGGGATAGATCGCCTAAGCGCTGACCGTAAAACCGTGTCGCCCTCATCACAGACGTAAGTGATATTATTATTAATTTCTATGTTAGGCATTTCACGACCCTCTATTTGTCACAGAGTCCATTAGATTTTCGTATTTAGATATAATTTCATCCTTATTGAATGAGCTAGACTCAAATCCGTCTAGGTAAGCCAAAATAGCGTCCTTACCTAGAGGCTTCCATTTATCTGTCCATTCATCTATGGGACCAACGCCCCCCCCATTAGAAGATTTATAAAATTCAGTTAACTTTCTTGCCCATTTAATGTGTCGTTCCACATCCTTAATCTGGGAATCAATGACAAGCGAAAGAAGTAAATCGTTGTTATTTTTTGACTCTTCAGAAAGCGGCTTTAGAACACCTTCCATAACTGCAGGAATAATTACGCCTGAAAGAGATACAAAACACTCGCCCCAATCATAAGTAATTAAATTCTTTTCAATTAACTTTCTAAATCCTTGGTAATATTCAGATTTTTCCCAAGCCTCCCTTTCACATGAATTGAAATTTATGTCGGGATGATTTTGAGAAAGCTCGTATGTGCGATAAGCCGTATGCGTAGTAAACCTCAGATAATCCGATGTTTGAAAGGTAGCGCAGTTTGTAATGGTGCTGGCAGGCGCCATTTGTGCTAAGTATGAAGATGACATCTGCACCCCATGGTAGAGATATCTGAGGGGAGTGTAGATTTTTGCTAGTAGGCTTACCCACTCTTTTTCAATTTGGAAATCATGACCTCTCTCGCTGAATTGATCAAAAAGGCTGAATACATGACTTTCTTGACCATCCTGCATAAGGTTATATGTGCGATAGACGAGCTGATCTGGGTCAGAAAAATCATCCCAATTCTCTGCTTTAAGCTTTGAATTATTACGGTAATTTTTGTACCAGCTATTCATAGGCGAACTTGGTGAAAGCTCCCAAGGCGCATCTTTATTGTTAGTACTGTAATGAAGTTTTTTTGTAACCACATCGTATTCACTCGGCTTCTTTCTATTACCCGAGAGGTGGCTCCATGTTTTCAATGTTTTTTGATGTTGTTCCATTATTTTCACCTTAAATCACAAAGAACTTACATAATAGAATCGTGCTTTTTCGGACGACATTTCTATTCGCCCAGCAAACGAAGCTAAATTTACTTCCAACTCGTTCATGTTAAATGGACGACCGAGTTCCTCCTCAATTGTCTTCCGGTAAAGCACCAATTCTGATTCGGTATAAATCCGAACATATGCGATTTTGTCTTCAACGGTGATTATTTTATCTACGTTATCTATTGCTGCCGCTTCTGCGACAGCGGAAGCGAGTTCCCCAGCCCTCATAATTGGCCCAACATTGTTATTGTTAAGTGCTTCCTCAGCGGTTTTATTTTTATTCATTTTTTTAACCTTATTTAGCAGCCATGTAAGGTTCGACTCCATCTATATCCACGTAGATGTTGTCGTCTATAATTTTTGTTGGATATTCAGCCAAATGACAATCTTTAGGATTAACTCCTTCGCCGGTATCACATTTAAAACTCCACAAATGTGCCCTGCAAATTATCAACCCATCCTCATAAGAACCTTCTGATAGAAGAATTTTTTGATGAGGGCACATTGCCTGAAATGCCTTAACCCCCCCATCTTCTACCCCAACAACTAGTATTTCTGTTCCATTAGATGTTTCAAAGGTATCCATTTCGCCTTCCCAAACATCGTCTAAGCTCGCAATTTTTTCGTAAGCCATATACTTATCCGTCGTAAACAATATCAAGAACTTCTGTAGGTTTAATCCCACTTTCCGCCACTGTGATATCTCTAGGGAATAGAGTTTTATCTTTATGCTTTCTTACTCTAAGAACCCCGGACCGCTCCTTTACTCGCCGCCCTAACGAATGATAAGCACACTTCTTTGCAACTTCGTCCATAGTGTCTTCAGTATCAACAGCAACAAGCTGCACTACGAAATCACCCTGAAAATTCGAGTGGATAGGAAACATAGACATCTACTTCTCCTTATTATAATTAAATTGCATTTTTTAATTTTTCTTTGAACTCATTTACCCATTCATAGTTATGGGCATCTTTACCAATTTCGGCGTCGCCTTCAAAACCCATATACTTCAAAGCGCCTTCAAGATTCATTGGCTGAATATCCCCACTTAAAAACCTGTCAATCACACTTTTATGATCTGCATATTGCTCTGGATATTCTTCAAAAATCCATTTATCCACTTCGTTAGAAAAATGATACAGTCGGCCATTCTTCTCTACGCTGTATACACTCATATCCCAATGTTCGTGCCCAGGGATTCCACAAACCGGCAACTGATTCATGTTATCTACGAGCGGGAGGGTTTCAGGCAAAGTTAGGCCCTCCTTACCCTCAAGGAGATTTGACGTAATTACATCCCAGCACTCCCCCCATCGTTCATTCCAACCAGGGTATTTTTCTTCCAGCCACTCCCTTTCCTCAGGCGTAACGCCAGCAGCAGGATTCCACCATACTGTTGGACGCCAATACCAAACTCCTAAGTGATACCCGTGATGGCAGGTATCCAGCTCTTCAATGAACTTGTCCCAGTACCAAGGTTTATCCAAACCAAGGTCGATTAATGAGCGCTCAAACTGCCCTACAATCCACTCAAGCATGAATTCCTTGAACGACATATTCCGATGCTCAATAGGCGTGTAGTAATCCATCATCGGGCCTGTTAAGACTGCAAACAGGCGCCAAGACCTCCAGATCGCAACATCTACCTTTTTTTGCGCTTCTTCTTTCTTTCCATTTTTTACAAGAATTTCCAAGATAGGAGCGCCTTGCTGAGCGTGACGGGACTCATCTGTTTGGATACTTGAAATTAAGCTTGAGAACGTATAATCGCCGGCCTCAGCCGCATCTGCGGCCAAGCCAAGAAATTGCATATTGGTAAACCCACTTTCAAAACTGAAAGTAAGCATGATTGCGACACTCATTGCGTCCCGGCCAGCGATGATGTCATCGAAAAGCGATCTAGCCGCTATTGCAGCCCATTCATTCTGATGGTAAGCCTTCCAGGCCCAGTCAAATTGACGGTCTTTTTTGCAGTGTTCATGCGGAAAAAATAGCTGGAGTTGAGCATGCCTTGTTTCATCCAGCATACCAAATACAGCCATGTTCCTATTTCCAGGTGCCTTGGAAAAACGCGCCATACGAGCCTCACCTGTCACAGCGGTGTATTCACCTACAGCGATTGCTCCATAGTGCGCCTTAAGAACACTCACCCAGCCTGGATCAGAGTTTTCTACAATACTCGCTCTTTCCAATGCCGCTTTAATTGAGTAAGCCCCAGCATCTTTTTCACGCTGTACTTTTACATATTCGGGGAAGGATATTTTATATGGCTCGTCAAATTGTTCCCAAGCCGCCATAGATATCCCTTGGCTACCCGACATACTCTCCGGATACAACTCTTCTTCACTTACATATTTTGGCGTCCAGTTAACATCTCTAACGATGTCATACCATTTTTCTCTAGCGTGTATAGCCATTTTCATTCACCTATTATCTTTAAAATAATGCATCTCTACAAAGCACGCATCGTGCCAACAAAAAAACCCATGCTTTTCAATTAGTTACACTCCTATCACGACGACAAAACATTTACCATATGATCACCAACATTGTTTTTTTATTATTTCATCACTGCTTTTCTGAAAAATCTAAATCAAAAAACACTTAGCTTGGAAGGAAGCTAAAAAATTATATTTATTTCCAATAATATCCATGGAAAGAATTATTGCTTGGGGTATCAAACAATCCAAATATTTTACTTGGGGTAACATACCCCCCCAACCCAAAAGCAATTCGCAAAATATGAAGTGATGGCATAGAATTTTTGAATTTATTATTCTTACTCCCCCCAATATTTGATTTACCGAACGTAGAGTTCCAAAGCTTCTCACTCTCCCATAATTTCATACAATTTCTGCAGTATTCCTCTCTCTCCCCAAGCCCCCAACCAACCCTTTTTTTATAGGCAGATGAAATCCTATCCACACAGACTACTAAACCCCCCCCAACCCCCAGGGAGTCAATGTGCTCTATAACTTTGTCATAAACATCGTCAGTCATCCCTGGCTTTATTTTTAACTCAAAGATGTTTTTTTCATTATCCCGAAAGACAAATTCCTTCAAAATTTCCGCTATCGCAAACCCACTAAACTCACTTCCCACCGTTCTATCACCTGTGACACCAGGATCTTCAAAGAGGCGTATATCTACTATATTGTTTAAGTATGTTACGGAATTGACTGAACCATTCTCTTGAGAGCTTATTATTAAAATCTTTTTGAACTTCCTGTTATTAACTAACCTCTGTAAACTTGACCTTACACGCGCCTCGTTAACAATTTTCTCATCACAGTTAAGATACAAAATACTTTTATCCAGCATCCACCCCCCCTTATCCCAACTTAAGTCATCTATGTACCACCCCCAAAAAATGACTAGATCACTGCTTCGGCAAGGTAATTGCAATAGACATACCACCCTTATCAACCATGAGCTATCTAACTGTTTTTAGGAGAATTTCTTGATTTACAGCACATTTGGCTATTTCACCATTTGACAACTTTGCCCAATTAATTGATCAATTGGTAAATCTTCAGCAGATGATCAAACGCCCAAGCAGCGATCACGTACATATAAAAAAATATAAAAGAGGCTATCCATGGCGGCAAAAAACAAAATTCATCCTATCGACTACTCCAACTTTCAGGACCTTACCCAACAAATACGATTTCAGAGTACTGAAGGCAAAATCTGGCTAGGGGAACAACGAGTTCTCCTAATGCAAGTTAGCGCTATGGCTGCATTTCGGCGGGAACTCTTAAACACGATAGGCGTAGAGAGATCAAAAGGGTTCTTCTTAAGGCTTGGCTATCAATCAGGGCTCAAAGATGCTGAGCTTGCAAGGAACCTGAGGCCAGAAAGCTCCGAAATCGACATTTTCTTAGCTGGCCCACAGCTACACTCGCTTAAAGGTATGGCGAAAGTCATTCCTCTGGAAGTTAGCATCAACCAAGAAACAGGCCATTTTTATGGGGAGTTCGAGTGGATTGATTCGTATGAAGTTGAAATTTGCCAAACAGAAGTTGGCCTAATATCAGAGCCAGTTTGCTGGTCACTTTTGGGATATGCTTGTGCCTATGCTTCGTCCTTTATGGGAAGGGAAATATTATTCCAAGAAACCTCTTGCAGAGGAGCCGGCGATGAACGCTGTATTATAGTCGGAAAACCTGCCGAAAACTGGGAAAACCCCACCCAGTTCCGCAACTACTTTAAATCAGATCCTGTAATAGAGGAGCTTTATGAACTTCAGTCTAAGATCTGCTCGATAAGAGAAGATGTAAAAAATCAGGAAGGTAAGTTTTATGGCATAGGGCAATCTCCATCCTATACTCAAATGTGTGAGACGATTGATAAAGCTGCGAAGAGTAAAGTTGCCGTATTACTACAAGGCGAGACTGGAGTAGGTAAAGAGGTTATCGCAAAAAGCGTCCACCTTAGAAGTGACCGCTCGGACCACCCTTTTGTCGCGGTTAACTGCGCCTGCATCCCCCCGGACTTGATAGAAGCGGAACTTTTTGGCGTTGAGAAGGGGGCCTACACAGGAGCCCACCAGTCGCGATCCGGTCGCTTCGAAAGAGCTAACGGCGGAACAATTTTTTTGGATGAAGTAATAGAACTTAATCCAAGAGCTCAAGCGAGCTTGCTGCGCGTCCTTCAAGAAGGTGAGCTAGAACGTGTCGGTGACAGTCAAACTAGACCTATAGACGTTAGAATTATCGCCGCCACCAATGAAGACCTTTCTGATGCAGTCAAAAATGGCCGCTTTAGAGCCGATCTTTATTTCCGATTGAATGTATTCCCAGCCTACATCCCTCCCCTGAGAGAACGTCTCGAAGACCTTCCGTTATTAATTGAGCATTTTGTTTCTAAATTTCATCAAGAATATAATAAACGCACCCTTGGACTTTCAGACAAAGCACTAGAAGCCTGCCTTAATTATTCTTGGCCAGGCAACATACGCGAATTAGAAAATGTAATAGAGCGAGGAATAATTTTAACCAATGAAAATGACAGCATTAGCAGAAAGTCGTTATTTTCTACAATATCTCAAACAACTAGTTCAGTAGATGACATAGTTAACAAAGAAGGCGCTCTTATCAACACCTTAACTTCATTACCCGAGTACAACTGGGTTGAACATATCATTAAAGAAGGTATAAGTATTGATGAAGTAGAGCTTACATTGATACGCTCTTCAATGGAAAGAAATAATAACAATGTTTCTGCTGCTGCCAGATTACTAGGGCTTAGCCGCCCAGCCTTTGCATATAGACTTAAGAAATTTGGTTTATTAGAAGAAAAATAGAGGTATTTCATACCTTACGCCCATCTTGAATAATCTAGATGGGCAATATTTAAAAGTTCAGAATTTACCATTTGACCCAACTCGCTTATGACCTCATTAAATAGGCACCCTCTCTTCACTAATTATAGTATAAATTTTTCTATTATTTTCAAATAGTTAACAAAAAAATAAAATTGGCACGATATGTGCTTAAGTAAAATATTGCTTATTTTGGGCATTATCTGCAGTCTTTCGGGACGTTAGACCGTAGGTGCGGCGAGGCGGAGACAAATGCTGCTTGTCACCGCTTTAGAGAGTTACCGTACTCTCACCTCTTGGGGCTACACATTCTGTAGCCCCCTTTTTTACCAGCCCCAACATTAACTAATATAACTATAATTTCAGCTATCCATTTTCTTTTAACACCTATAATTCATCGACATTCGTGAATTTTTATCAGGATACATTCCCTCCGGCATACACACTCCACAACAAGGCTTGATTAGCAAAAAGCGGCTAACACCGTTAGAAAAATCTTCCATATTTCATCTTTCTAGAAAAATTTCACTATATCGTTAAAAGCTACCAAAAACCGCCCGCTTACAACGGCGGGCAACGCTCGGCTTGAATCCAATATTCTCCTTATATTTCAGTGCGTTAAGAAAATAAAACCGTTATGGCATAGGCATTGCTCAAACCGCCCTGCCGAGACTTTCAAATAACAATGACGGTACACATTCATGACGCACTTTTTTACGCAGGCCCTGCGCCCGCGGTATTCCGTATCATCACTGCTGGCACTGACAGGCCTGCTAATCACTGGCTGCGAAGCCCCTCTGGAGCTGGAGGCGGTTCATGAGCAGGCCAGCCAACCTCTGCAACGCACGGACTTCTATCAGGCAATGGCCGACAACGGCGAGCTGACCCTGCTGGCGGGCAACAACGGCACGCTGCTCGCCAGCCGCGACGGCGGCAACAGCTGGCAGCGGCAGGCACTGAACACCAGCGAGAGCTTTATCGACCTCGCCAGTTGCCCCGACAACAGCTTCATTGCACTGAGCTTTGACAACCACCTGTGGCACGGCGACGGCCAGACCTGGCAGGCCCATGAATTGCCCAGCGGCGAGCAGATGATGACGGTTGCCTGCGCCGACAACGGCTGGTGGGTGGCGGGCAGTTTCAGCACGCTCCAGCACTCCGGCGACCAGGGAGCGTCCTGGCAGGAATTGAGTCTGGATGAAGACGCCATTATCACCAACCTGCAGTTTCTCGACGCGCAGAACGCGGTAGCTACCGCCGAGTACGGCATGGTCATCACCAGCCGCAATGGCGGAGAGAACTGGGCGGTGTCGGGCTATCTTCCCGATGAATTCTATCCCCACGCCAGCCACTTCACCTCTGCCAGCGAAGGCTGGGTCGGCGGGCTGAACGGGTTCATTTACCACACTGCCGATGGCCTGTCTCTTATACACATCTCCGAGCCCACGAGACCTCTCTACATCTCG
>OJGW01000300.1_pt1 | contig 15696 bp, 15 predicted proteins | sample 1594511 | NCBI WGS metagenome assembly OJGW01 (sample SAMN05416844, study PRJEB24817) | seawater metagenome | isolation source: Sea water | place: Canada:Atlantic | collected 2013-07
GATGTAGAGAGGTCTCGTGGGCTCGGAGATGTGTATAAGAGACAGTATTTTTTCTTTGAACGCTTCCAACTGAGACTGCAGATTACGCGTCATATTGTCGGCGGCTTTTTCAAAGCCGGCAATGCTGTCTGCCCGCAACTCTTCGCTTAAATTTACCGGCGTAGCTCTGCCTTCTACCTTACTCGTGCCGGGTGCCCTGAAGAGCATCTTTCTACTGGAGATATCGTACACGACCGTATCCAGCAGGGTGCTGGTGTCATTTTTTTCACCGGACACGACATAGGCACCGACAATCGTCCAATAGCTCAGCGACAGGACGCCTGCATCCGTAAACTGCACCTGGTCATAGGAAACCAGCGCGATGACATCAATCCCGTACATCGTCTTAATTTGAGATAAATTCGTGAAACTGCCGCCGGGCGCCAAGTATGCCGAGGGAATCACCTCGATACTCTTAATAAACTCCAGTGTCCGGAACTGGTCGGCCACCCCCTCGAGTATCTCCGCCTTCTTGGCTTCGGTAATTGTATTCAGCGTGGACTGACCTGCCCAAAAGTTATAGGAGGAGTCACTGCGTCGGCTGTCGGGAACAAAGGCAACACCAACACGTAAAGGCAGGTTGAGGTGAGGAATCGAGGGGGTCTCATAGGTATCCTCTGATTTGGGGTACAAATACTCCATCACACTGCTTCTGATATTTGTCTGCTGGCCTGCACAACCGCCAAGAGAGAGCAAAAGCAGGACGCCGACCAGCCAGGCGGATGTTAGCGAGTAGCGATGATTCATATTTCCCTCTTTATTTTTGTTGTTCCCAGTCTCACAACTTAGGTGATGTCTCTGCTCCAGTAAAGCCAGAACTAACCACGCCGCGCCGATCGCCCCGTCTCGATGACAGGCAGATGGGGGGCGAGTTTCCGCTCAACCAAAGCGCAAAGAAAAGGCCAGCATTGCTGGCCTTTATCGAGAGGTACTGCTCATGTAAGCGGTTAAAGGCGCCGAATTAAAACGAGGCCTCTATCCACAGCCACGCTTTCTGGGTGTCTACGCCAATATCACCCGCGCTGTAATCGGCGTACTTCACGCCAGCCGTATAGTGTTTACCGAATTTTTTCGCGACCAGCAGATTAATTTCATCGCCCCAGTTCGTACTGCCCACATCGGACTCATACTCATGATAGAACGCCAGCAGCTTCACGCCCGACAGCATGGTGGCAAGTTTCAGATAGCGGTCATTCAAACCATCGGCAGGCGTAGACAGAAATTTGTCCGCCCAGCCGTTATAAGGGTGCTTGGTGGCCAAGGGCGTTTGAAAGCCATAGCTACCCTCATCGCTGCCTAATATTTCATTACCAACAGCGGCGGTGATGCCTGCCACCTGCACACCGGCTTCCAGCGACAGATAGTCGGCGTCAAAGCTGTCGGTACTTTGCGTGGCATACTCCGCCGTGTAGAGCACACTCAGCTTGTCGTTCAGGGCATGTTTGCCGTTGAAACGAAGACCATAGGTATCGTTCTCGGTGTCGGTTTCATCGAACTCCAGCAGGTAGGCATACGCGGTCAGGATGCCGACTTTCATCCCCGAGTAACTGACATTAAACAGGTTATGAGAGGTATCGGCCTCGGTAAACAGAATGGTATTCACCTGGTCGATATAGGCGTAAGTCATGTTCCACTCGGCGTTTTTGTAGCCCACTCTGAAGGCATCAAAGGTCTGCTCGTTATTTCGCCAGCCTACATTTCCCACAAACCGGGCGTTATCCAGAATAATGCGCTGACGGCCGAGCACAGCCGAGTAGCCATTCTTGCTGTAAGAGATTTGAAAGCGATTAAACTCGGACTCTTCCGGGTCCAGCACCACATCGTATTGCGGGTCTTCAATGCGGTATTCATCAACCAGCGCGAAATTACTTTCGTAGTCGAACAATACCTTGAAGCCACCGATGGACGGCGTCTCATACCCCAGGCGGCTTCGTAGCGTAACGGCGGTCGCCTTGTCGGTGGCGTCGTCGGTATCATTGCTTTCATAGCGCAGGCGGAAATCGGCGATCACATCGCCGTCCTTCAGCGTGTCGACAATGCTGCTTTCAGCATACGCCGCCGGTAATGCGGCGCCTAACAGCGTGCATGCGAATAAGGCTTGCTTGGCTTTCATCTATGGCTCTCCTACGAGTTTTTTACTAAAACTTTTTCAGGTACTACAACCGGGTACTGCAACCAGGAACAAAAAAGGCTTCTATGAGGCTTGCGAACACAACTCTCCCCTGTCCCGTGGCAGGCAAAGAGGCCCGACGGACACAAACTCGGTTTAGAGAGGCATATTCCCGTTGGTACGCGTTGCGGCACGCGCCTGTCTCGGCGCTTCGATAACGACGTACCCGGATATGCAGGGAGGCTTAAAGCGCCGTTTTCGGCGCTCCTGAACACGGCAAATTAATAAGCTTTGTAAGGCAGGAATTTGCCTGACAACACGACATTTACCCGGTCGCCTTTGGGGTCTTCTTCACGCTGGATATCCATAGAGAAATCGATGGCGCTCATAATACCGTCACCAAACTCCTCGTGAATCAGCTCCTTGATGGTAGAGCCATAAACATTCACCACCTCGTACCAGCGGTAAATCAGCGGGTCGGTGGGTACAGCGGTTGGCAATGACCCTTTGTAGGGAACAATCTGCAGCCAGGCGATGGCTTCATCGGAAAGATCAAAGATCTTGCCGACCGTTTCCGCCTGCGTTTTATCAAGGCTCATCTGCCCCAGGCAGGCGGCGGTGGTCCACTCTTTTGAAAGCCCCACCGCGCTGGCAACTTCGGCCCAGGTGATGCCTTTGCTGACTTTGGCGGAAACAATCATGTCAGTAACTTGCTGGCGATTCGTAATCATAAAAAATACCCTGTGTTGGCTGTTAAAAAACGTTCAGTCAGGCCTAAGCCGCCTTACGCTGCTTGGAAAAATTCACCTGTAATTGCGCAACGACCTCGTCACGAATCCGCTGCTCCACAATCAGTTCCTTGTCGTTGTCACAGACGGTGTGCCACTCGCCATCGGCGACGGGCATGCCGTGTATCACGATAGGCAGCGAGCGGGTTTTTAAGCGCACGACGGGCTGCTGATGCTCATAGTGGCTGGTAGAAAGACCGAGAATGCCGTGGGCAATAGCCTGCGCCTGATGTTTGATAGGCTCGATAAAGCGGCAGGGCTCACCGGCCAGACTGATACAGTCGCCGAGCGCATAAATATCCGGTTCGCTGGTTTGCAGTGTGTCGGGGTCAACCGCAATGCCACGATCAAAGGCGAGGCCCGCCTGGCACGCCAGTCGGTTATCGGTCGCCAGTCCGGTGGCGGCAACCAACTGATCGCACTCCAGGCTCGAACCGTCTTCGAACATCAACTGGTAATGCCCCGTGTCATCGCTCTGGGTGCTGGTGAGATCCCTTGAAGCGAGAAAGTGAATACCCAGCGCCACCAGACTCTCGCGCAACCGCGTCGCCGCCACTTCCGGCAACAGGCGCTCCAGAGGCCGCGCCTCACGGCTGACAATCGTGACCTGATGCCCCGCCTGCTGGAGGTCTTCCGCCAGCTCGCAGCCGATCATGCCGGAACCGACAATGGCAACGTGCTGCGGCCCCGAGCGCAATGCCTGCTCCAAGCCCTGCCAGCCTTTAAGGTCGTTAACTCGCCAGCAGTTCTTCTCGGCGAGCGTATCCGGCAGCATGGGACGGGAACCCTGTGCCAGCACCAACTGGGTGTAGGGAATCGACCCCCGCGTGGTGCGCAACTGATGCATCGACGGCGAGAGCCCCACCGCGTAGGTATGACTCATTAATCGCACACGGAGGCGCTTTGCCGCGTCCAGCCCAGACTCCCGAATCAACTTCTCGGCATCCAGACCACGACTCATTGAAACCGCCAGTTCCGGCTTGTGATAACGGTCGGCGCTACAGCCACTGATCAAGGTGATGGGCACATCGGCGTCTTCTTCACGCAGGCTTTCCACCACCGACCAACCGGCTATACCCGCACCGACGACGACCACACCCGACTCCTGTGAAAAGCTCACCGCCTGCGGCGCAATGGCAATTTCCCGCTTTTCAAACAATTCAAAATCGGTTTTGGTCACACCACACAGTGGGCATTCCCAATCATCGGGGATATCTTCAAAGCGGGTGCCGGGCGCCAAACCGCTGTCAGGGTCACCCTCTTTCTCGTCGTAGATCAATCCACAGGCGCGGCAGATGTATTGGCGCCAGGGCAGCGTGTCGTCGCTCATGCCGGCAGCTCCTCTTGCATCAGTCGATTCATCTCCCAGCGCAGGTGTTTAATGGCCGGGGTCACAATGGCGACAAAGTGGGCCTCGCGGATCAGGCGCTGAGGCTTGGACTTCATCAGATAGCCGCGCGCGCCTTGATGCAGCAGCGCCGACTGCGATGCCTTCAGGCAAAGTTCGGAACCCTGTGTGCGCACATCCAGCACATCGAGGACATAGTCCTTGCTGCCATCAAAGGGCGACTGAGCGAGCACTCCGACGCGCTCGGCCAGATCGTCGAACTCGGCCTGCAACTCATCCGGGCGGTTGTGCAGAAACTGGTTTACATGACCCAGCGAGGTTTCCACTTCGCGACAGGCATCGATGGACGACTGAATAATCCCGGCGGCAATGCCAACCTGCAGCAGCACAAAGGCGCCGCGAATTTTTTGAATGAAGGGACGCGCCGGATCGGCAATCATCTGGTCTTCACTCACGAAATAATCTTTCAGATGAACCGCCCAGGTGCTCGTGCCCTCCATGCCGGAGAACGCCGGACAGGGGCGCAGATCAACCCGTTCATCGATATCCAGTAGAAACATGATCTCGTGGGAGCGCGAACCATCAGCGCGGTCAACGGCGGCAATGGCGCCGCAGTACTGACCCTGAACAATGTGGCTCACCCAAGGCATCACCCCGGATACGCGATAGCCACCGGGGACTTTCACCGCGTTCAGCGCCATCGCCTCAATATTTGTCAGCGCCTTCATGGGGTTGGAGAGCCCGGTTCCCCCGAAAGTCTTTCCAGCCGCATGGTCATGCATACGAGCCAGCAGCGCGGGGTTGCCCGACTGCTCCATATACAGGCCGCAGACATCCTGACACCAAGTCATAAAGCCGGTGGAACCGCATTGCCTGCTTATGGCCTGCATATTCGCCAGAGCCAGGCCGTAGCGCTGGCCGTAGCTGTCTAAATGGGGGACAAAGGCCCCCGCCTGACCAAGCTCAGCCATGATGTCGATCGGGTAATAGCCTTGATCGATGCGGTTGGCTTCCGGGGCCAGACGTGACATTGCCGTTGCTTCCACATCGGCGAGTACCTTGCTATCAATGGACCAGGGAGATGCCTGAGTCGTTGATGCAGCGATGTTTGTCATGGTCTTCACTCCAGTCAGGTGGTTTCTATCAATCCATCAAGCTAATGCTGAAAGGGATTGGGTTACGCATGGTGTTCGCGACGGGTGAAAAGTAATTGGCGTGCTGCACAATCTCATCCAGCTCTTCACGGGTGGCATCGCCTTCTACCAGCACCGTGACGCGAATTTCCTGAAAGCCCATGTCTTCAGGTTTCATCTCGGCGCCACCCGCACCCCAGGCAGCCGGGTTCCCGATATCGCCTTCGAGGAATATTTCCAGCTTGCTCAGCTTCACCTGCTTCCAAGTCGCTACCGCAGTAATGCCCACCGCAAGACAACCGCCAAGGCCAGACAGCACAATCTCACCGGGGGCGGGCGCAGTGTCTTCACCGAACAAGTGCAGCGGCTCATCGACCACCACTTCGTGCTGGTTTACATGACTGACAGTGCGGTACTGACCGTCGGTAACGGTGTGGACTTTGTTGGTGCCGCGCGTACCGGGGTTGTTGCGACCCTTTTCGGCAAAGGCCAGCAGACCGTCGCGGTCAATGGGACGCAGGTAGGAAGTTACGGTAGTGGGGGCTGTTGCAGTGGTCATAGATTTTCTCCAATGGTTGATAGCGAGCTGCGGACTTTGTCATCTGTCTCTCACAGTTCTGACAGAGATAGAGCACGGGCTGTGCCAATCGTAAAAACAATTAGAAAAATGATTTAAAATCAATGAATTAACAAATAAAAAGAGACAAGAAGGCCCGACAATATCCAAAGAAAAACATGACAATGACAGACAATGTCGACTTACCGAAAAATCACTTTGTCAACTTCTTGAGTGCACGTCAGGCCATCAATAAGGCAGGGATTTACCGATCACCTAACGATGTGAATGTGTCGCAAAATATGGGGAGTAAAAACGGCGCGCCAAAGCACGCCGCATTCAATAGAGAAAGAGAAGGGATAAGAGAAGTAAATGGGTCAGCCGTCGATACCCAGCTTTTGCAGACGATAGCGAAACTGTCGAGCGGTCATACCCAGCAGCGCCGCCGCGCGGGTTTTATTGCCTTTGGTGCGCATTAAGGCATCTGTCAGCGCCTCACTCTCATCTTCGCTGACCCAACTGTAAGGACGTCCATTCATCGCCCCCGCCATGCCGTCCCGTTCATTCGACGCCAGCGTATTCCCGGGCAACAGAGGCGTTGATGTGCCGGGATAAGAAGCAGTCTGCCCAGCCTCGAGGTGATCGGTAATCGCCGACTCCTGATTGAGAATCACCTCGATATCACCGCGTGTAATATTGCCATCGAGCGAGATCAACACCGCGCGTTTAATCACATTCTCAAGCTGACGGATATTGCCCGGCCAGCTGTAACTTTCCAGCCGCTCCATTACACCCACGGCGAAAACCGTATTGCGCTGGTATTCCCGGTTGGCATTCAGCAGAAAGTGGCGCGCCAGAATCCGAACATCGCCAGCCCGGTCCCGCAGTGGCGGCAAATGCACGGGAAACACATTGAGCCGGTAGAACAGATCGAGCCGGAATTTGCCTTGATTCACTGCGTCCTGCAGATTCTTGTGGGTAGCGGTGACGATTCTGACATCCACAGGAATATCCTTAACCCCGCCAACCCGCTGAATGGACTGGCTCTCCAGCACCCGCAGCAACTTGGATTGCAGCTCCAGATTCAGGTCACCGATCTCATCGAGAAACAAGGTGCCGCCATTCGCCAGCTCGATCTTGCCTTGCTTCTGAGATGCCGCCCCGGTAAAAGCGCCTCGTTCATGACCAAACAGCTCTGACTCCAGCAGTTGCTCCGGAATCGCCGCACAGTTAATTGCCAGAAAAGGCCGATCTTTGCGCGGGCTGTTCAGATGAAGAATTTGCGAGAAGCGCTCTTTACCCGTCCCCGACTCCCCCGTTAGCAATACGGTGACGGGCGTTTCCGCCACACGGATAACCTGACGCAAGGCATCGCGCACCGCCGGGCTTTCACCCAGAATACCGTGGTCCGCTTTTTGCGTTTCCAGCGCGCCTTTCAGCTCTTCATTTTCCTGACGAAGAAGCTGGGTACGCTCGTCAATCAGCGTATTAATTTTAATAATCTGGGCTATAAACGTAGCGATAATCCGCAAGAACACCAGATCGGCATCGAAGGAGCGGGGACGCATACGCAGCCGGTGCACCCCCAGCACGCCAATGGGGATATTGCCGTCCAGAATGGGCACGGCCAGATAAGACACCACCGCGTCCGGCAGCGTCGCGCGGCTCACCGCCCGAAACAGAAATTCTGGCTCTTCATCGATATTCTGAATGACCGCCTGAAGACCCGTTTTCATCACCTTGCCGGTAACGCCTTCATCAATACGGTAGGCACCGCGATAGCGCTCTTCGGGAGTCAGGCCATAGCTGTAGCGAATACTCAGACTTTCGTGTGTGGCTGAGGGCAGCAATACCCGCCCTCTATTCAAACCGAGCATTTGCGACATCAGCCGCAGCATACTGGTCACCGCCAACTCCGGCGTGTCGGAATGACCAATCAGCTTGGCCGCCTCGTGGATAACGGTCAGATCCGATTCGCCGCCGTCGGCACCGGCGCTGTTTATTGGCGGTACGGTTTGAAGGTCAAAGGGTAAGTCCATGGTTTGCACACCTTGCCTCAGAACATTGTCAGGAAATGTAAAGCAAAGGACGTGCCCATTGATGAGATTGTCAGCTTTATTCGCGTCATCTTTTTGCAATGGCGGACAAAGTGAACAGGCAAACAAAAAACCGGCTCGCGCATCATTGATGAACGAACCGGACAAGCACCACAAAGACAACAGTTGGAGGGAAAACGGAACTACTCAACGTGCCAGTTAAAGCGCTTCACCAGCAGCGCACAGAGACTGTCGAGCGCATAACCAATAATGCCAATCACCACCACGATGGCGGCCAGATAATCGTAAGACAGCGTGTCGCGAGCATCATTAATCGCATAGCCCAAACCACTGGTCACACCCAGATATTCAGCGGGCACCAGCACCACCCAGGCAACCCCGACGGCCAGCCGAATACCGCTCATCACATCACTCATCACCGCTGGCATAATAATGCGTCGCAGCATTTGCGGGCCGGAGGCGCCCAGGTTCCGGGCAACCTTGAACCAGTTGGGATCAATTCTGCGCACACCGTGAGCCGTGGAAAACATAATCGGCCAGACGGTCGCCATCACAATCAGAAAAATAATAGCGGCGTCCCAGCTCTCGAACGCGAGTACCGCAATCGGCATCCACGCCAGCGGGCTGATCATGCGTACAAACTGGAAAGGCACATTGCTAATCTTCATGGCGGAATCCACATAGCCGATCAGAATGCCCACCGGCACACCGATCGTAATCCCCCAGAACAAACCGACCAGAATGCGATAGAGACTCGCAGTGATGGTGGGCCAGAGATCACCGCTCTGCACCAGATCGTACAGTGCGGTAAACGCCGGGCCGGGCGCGAAGGCTGCAAATGCCGAGAGGTCGGGATTGTTTTCAATCGCGTAGCCGCCCAACCACCAAAGCCCCAACAATCCGGTGATGCCCGCCACCGGATACTTCAGCCCGGCCAGCAACTGCAGCAGTCGCAGCACCGGGGCAGGCATGGATGGCGCCGCGCGCAGCGCCTGACTATTCGGCAGACTCATAATTTGATGACCTCTTCGCGCTGAAAGGGATTCTCGGCATCAAAGCCCGGTGCATTTTGCCAGCCGGTATTGGCCTCCATCGCCGTTTTCACAAAGCGATAATCCACCAGATCGTTGGCCACGAACTCGGGGTCCAGCTCCTGAATAAAGTTGGCATCACCGCCGACTAGCGTGTTCTTCAGCTCGCTGACAATCAGCTTGGTTGCCGACGGATAGGGCCAGGGCTGGAAGTCAATCCGCCCACTCCCCCACTCGGGGTGCTGAATCGCATCCGGCTTGGCATAGGCCACCTCGTCGTACAGCGTCATCGCCCGCTCGACCACATTGGCCTTCATTGGCAGGTAACGCTCGCCGTCACGGGACAGCATGCGCGCCACTTCCTGCTTGTTCTCCTGCGCATAAATCTGCGCCTTAACAATGGCGTTCATCACCTTCTGCGTCCACTCGGGATTGGCATTCACTTTTTCCTCGTTCATGCACACCACACAGCAGGGATGGTTGCGCCAGATATCGCCGGTAAAGCGCAGCATTTTGCCGCCCGCCAGCAGCTCACCGGCAGCATTGAAAGGCTCTGCCACAATAAAGGCATCAATCTTCTTCGCCGCCAGCGCGGGTGGCATATCGGGCGGCGGCATAATCTGCAGATTGACCTCATCGGCCGCCAAGGTATCGCCTTGAGACTTAATCACCGGCTTCAGCCCGGCGTGACGCAGCCCCATTTGCAGCACAATGTTATGCATGGAATACCAGTACGGCACGGCAACCTGTTTACCACCGAGATCCGCAAATGATTCCACGCCGGTATGCTTACCCACCACCAGGCCAGACCCGTTAAGGTGGGCCCAGGACATGATCTTCACCGGGAAGCCATTGTTGTAGCGCATCCAGATCGGAATCGGTTTCAGGAAGTGCACCAGATTGAATTTACCGGCCGCAAACCCTTCCACCAGCGGCGACCAACCGCGGATCAGCGTCGGCTTTTCCGATTTCAGACCCTCGGCCTCGAAGAAGCCCTTGGCATGAGCCACCAGCAGCACCGTGGCATCGGTAATCGGCAGATAGCCAATGCGCACCACCTCATCTTCGGGCGGCTGGATACTGCTCCAGGCGGGACTGCTGGCAGACATCCCGAAGGTCGCGGCAAGCCCGCCCATCGCCAGCGTGTCCATCAGAAAATCGCGGCGGCTCATCTCGTACTTTTGCAGGTAGTCCAGCTCACTCTGGCTAATGCTGTCATTTCCTCCCTTGGGAGAAAGAAACTTACGTCGGCTCATGAATACATCCTCGTCAATATCGGGCGGAAAAGTTAAGCGGCGCTGATCGCCGGGCTTTTGGGAGAGCTGCTTGCCTGCTTTCCAGCCAGGCCGCTGTCGGTGCCTTTAAAGCTGCGCATCAGCTCGTCTCGCAGGGATTGGAAATCGGCGTCCATATGGCGACGCGGCCAGGGCAGGCCAACCTTGAGCTCACTGACAATCTGTCCGGGGTTTTGCGACATGATCATCACCCGGTCAGCCATCGTGATGGCCTCGTCAATATCGTGGGTGACAATCACCATGGTAATGCCGCGCTCGCGGCAGATAGCGGGCACCTCCTCTTGCAAGGCGGTGCGGGTAAAGGCATCCAGTGCAGAAAACGGCTCGTCCAACAGCAACACTTCCGGCTCCGTCGCCAGCGAGCGCGCCAGTGCAACGCGCTGTTGCTGGCCACCGGAAAGGCTCTGAACATTCACATCTTTTTTGTCGTGCAGTCCCACCATATCCAGCAGCGAATCGACCTTGGCATTCATTTCCGCTTTGGGCGTACCGGCAAACAACAAGCCCAGCGCAGCGTTCTCTTTCACACTCATCCAGGGATACAGCGAGGCCTTCTGAAACATCATGTTCCACTTGGCGCTCGGCTTGGTCACCTGACGACTGTTAATGCGAACACAGCCTTCAGAGGGTTGGAGCAGCCCGGCCAACATATGCAGCAACGTCGACTTGCCACAGCCGCTGCGCCCGATCAGCGCAACCAGCTCACCGGGCTCGATGCTGTCCTCAATGTTCTTGAGCGTATACGGCCCTGAAGAGTGAAACTTGTGGGAGATGTAATCGAGGGAAATGCGTGCACCCATCAGCATTGGCTCCAGTTAATTCGTCAATTGCGTTACCGGAGACAAAGCAGGTTCTGCGCCAGCAATGAATTTACTATTTAAATTAGATAGTTAGACAAACTCCCGCCTTCTAACAGCAAAACTAAGCACCAACATTGTCCGACAATGGCAACTTTTGGGGCAGCCGATATGGACATTGGCACATCGCTGTCAAAAAGGGCCGGCTCAGGAGTGGTGGCTTGCTCAACGCAAGCCCGGAACAGGCACAACAGAGGCAGCGACAGACTCAGCCATCGACAGCAGCCGCCCCCTCATCATGGGTGGTCGCCTTCGGACGATGCTGATGCCAAAAGAAGAGAACGGAAATCACCCAGGAAACGATCAGGGTCCCCAGCACCACATAAGCGATGCCACGTGAAATCGGCAATACCGGCGTATCCGGATAGCTGGCCCGGTAATTCTCACCCACGTAGTACGCCGCGTCAGTGGCGCTAATCAGCACCGTCGCCGTGCCGAACAAGAACGTGGTGTAGATTAACGTCACCAGTATAGAAAACACCAATGGCAGCTTATTCCCCACCAGATACACCGCCACCATATACGCCGTCCAAATAGTGAAGCAGTTACTGCCCAGAAATTAGTCCGCTGCAACGATTTGTTAGGTGCGTGTTTCAACATAGGCGATTGAGCGCTTGACTATAAAGTTTCGAATTTCGAACAGTTCGTTAATACCCAATATATTGCGTATTTCTTCTTTCACATTCTCTACTGCGATCTCACGCTTTCTTTCCGGACTAATGCCACTGATTTCTCCAAGGCTCATGACATTGGCAAAGACCGCATAGGATTCGCTCAGCGCGTTGGACCGTTGCTCCGGCTGTTCAGACCCCCATGCCTCAACAAGATGCGTTTTTACGCCGATTTCATTGATCGCAGTCTCGAATGGGTCCAGCTTCAAAGAGATGGACTTAGGCATCCACGCAGCATATTTTCGATGGAGTTCCCAAAAGTTCCGACTGCGCGCGATTGCCTCGGAGGTAGGGCCGTATCGGAATAACATACCGATGGTTTCGTGAACCTCAATCATATACGCCTCACAAAACTCAACATGCTTGTCGAAGGCGACATGAGACATGTGAGACGTTGCACCAAGTTCAAATATTTGGCTGTCCGTATGCAGCTCCTTACGCCGTTCGTGTGCTTGTGCGTCACGGACCAACTGAAAAAGGGCAGCGAACATTGCCCCAGCGCCTGGAGCGGCGATGACCGCCTGAGCAAGGTCGCCCATAGGAACAAAGGCGATCGCAAGCAGCACTGCAATAAAGATCACGAATGCAAGGAGATACGAACCCACCGCTACAATTTTCATCTAAGCACCTAACATCTTAATAACAAGCGCGCTCGGTTTGCCCTGAACACACTTTCCCCCTTACACCTCCAAGCCATTGAAATAATTGGATATTCACTCTGCTGAATCACTTCCCAGAGAAAAATAATCGCGCGCACGGTTATCGGGATAACGAGGGGGGTCCTATATGTCCTGGCATCATGTCCCTATGCGCCTGTTTTGATTGGGCTTTTCCGGGGAGGGATTGGAAAAGCGTGCCGTATTCACAGTGGAAATCCGTCTTTGGATTTCATCGTCCTTTGACTATAGCAAGTGCACTGGAAATTGAAAGCCAATGGATGACTGCAAGGCAGGTGGCACGCCCGCCTTGCTGTTAGCAGCGTTTATTTCACGCCGTCGTAGCCGAACACGACGTCGGGGCCGTGTTGGATGATTTGATTGATAATGTCTTTGGTGGCTTCGGCATCGTTAATGCGCGGGAAGTCGCTGTCTGGCACCGGCATATTAAGGAAGCGGCACAGGGGCTCCCAGCCTTCGGCGACGTTGAAGACGAGCAGGCGCGACGCTGGTATCGCGTGTTCTACTTCATCGATGTGCTGCTGATAGCGCTGAATCAGATGTGCTTTGTCGTGCATGCGGTCGTCGAAGTAGTCATTGATGGTGAACTGCATAAAGCGCCCGAGTTCGACGCTGCGCAGGTAGTCGATCCAGTGGGGTGCAAAGATGGTTTCCTGCGTAGAGGCAAACCACTGCTCGGGGTCGCGCACGGTGAGAATCACCTTGGCGTCGGGGTAGGCGTCGGCCAGCGCCTTGTAGCTGGTGCAGGCGGGAAAATCGACCGTGGAGTGAAAGCCTCCAAACGTGGCCGCCCAGTCTGGCTGTCCGGTCAGGGCATCGACCCAGTGCTGCCAATGTTGCGGCCCGCGCGGCAGGCATTCCACCATGTGATAACACGTGCCAAAGCCCAGTTGTTCCAGCGCCGCCTTCATACTCATGGTGCCTGTACGGCCAAAGCCTGCACCGCTCACGTTTACGCTCATGTTTTTCGTCTCTTGATATCGCTGCCATTGTTAGAGAGCCGCCGTGCTGCTTGATCATCGCGATCACCGAGCAGAACCGGCAGCTAGTAGAGCAGTTTTTGGAGACGCAAAATATGAAATGGATCGCGCACCGTGCGCAGTGGGAATGCTATTTGCGTCGGCTTTGCTTGCGGGCTTTGACTTTTCCGCTGTCGTCACCCTGTGACTGTGCATCGAGCCACATCAGGGTGTCGAGGTAGCCGACAAACTGTTTGAGATAGGCGGGCGAGCGTTCGCGCATGTTGCTAAGAGCGCGAATGGCGAGCATCTGGGGGTTGAGGGGGCCGGGGTCTTCCGGCGCGTTTTGAATGGCCTGATCGATGCGCTGTTCAATGTCTTGATGACGCTGGCGGCTGCGCAGCAGGCGCAGGGCGCGAAGTTCTCGCGGCGGTTCTGAACTGCGGGGTTCGGTATTGCTGTCGGCAACGCCGCCCAGCAGGGACAGTTCCTGCTGACGCAGTAAAGCGCTGATGGGAGAGCGGCTTTCCGCACTCTCGGAAGGCGTCACCGTTTCGCTATTGAGCTGACGTTGCAGCGCGCGCAGTGCCGATGCCGCGCCGCTGCGGCGCTGCGCCAGTTGCTGACGACGCGTTGATACGATTGTCGCCAGCCGGCTTTCACCGCCGCGGCTGCTTTCACAGGCTTGCCGGTAATCATTCAACAGCGCGGCGGCGCGGCGAAGCAGTGGAGCTTGCACTGAGGGGCGTTGCTGTTCCGCCCTCGCCAGCAGCGTTTCTGCGCCGTGCAGACGCGGCGGATCGACGTGCGGATAGTCCGCCTTCAAGGCCGCCAAGGTCTCTTTCAGCGCGGGCAGCGGCGTTAGTGAAGACTGACTCACTCGTCCTCCTGCTTGACGCGAGGGACCGGCGCCATTTCCACGCGGCGGTTGCGTGCGCGGCTGTCTTCGTCGGTATTGGCAGCCACTGGTTGTTGGTCGCCAAAGGCGGCGGCAAACACGCGATCGGCGGGCATGCCTTCGTCAATCAGTGCACGGGTGACGGTCAAGGCCCGCTGGGCTGATAATTCCCAGTTATCGGAGAATTGCAGGTTGCCCTGTTGAATCGGCAGGTCGTCGGTAAAACCACTGACCATCAACAACTGGTCGTTTTCCTGCACATAGAGTTTGAGGGGGGGAATCAGGCTGCGCAGCAAGGCCCGGCCTTCATCCTGCAATTCGGCGGAGTTGAGCGAGAACAGTACGCTGCCGCTGATACCAATGCGGCCATCGCGCAGGGTCACGCGGCCACTGGCCAGCGGCGCGGCGAGCGCTTCTTCCAGCACGGCGCGGCGCTGCTGCTCCACTTCGCGCTGGGCGACTTCTTTCTCCAGGCTTTTAGCCAGTTCCAACTGAAAACCCAGTGCCCAAATCAGCAGCAGTACAAACACGCCGACCATGCCGGTCATCAGGTCGCCAAAAATCGCCCAGATCGGCGGTTCCTGACTCAGACCGTCGTCGAGTTCCCGGCTCACGCGTCGGCCCCTTCGGCGTTCATGTTCAGCTCAAGCTGCTCGGCGCTGTCGGTGAGCGCTTGCAGTCGCGCCAGAATATCCTGATGGGTGAGCAGGTTGTGGTCGATAATTTCCCGCGCCTGCGCCACGTAGTAGCTCATCTGTTCGTCGCTGCGTTCGCCGCTCTCTTTGAGGGTGTGTTCGACGCTAGCCAGCGCGGCCAATAGTTCGCCGTTGCTGTCGCCAAACTGCTGCACGGCGGCAGCGAAGGTTTCGCCCACACCCGACAGCTCCAGCGCACTGCCTGCCAGTTGGTCACCGAGTTCGGCAAGTTGGCTGGCGCGCTGTTCGATGCTGTCGCCCAAGCGCTCGCCCAGTTGCTTGAGCGTATCGCCGCTGTTGGCCAATAACTGCTCGACCGCCTCGCGCTGGGCCTGACTGTTGTCGCGCAGGCCATCGGTGAGTTTGGCCAGTTCTTCCATCAAGGTGCGGCGCTCATCCAGCAGGCTGTTGTCGCGCTCGATATTCTTGGTGATTTCACCCCGCAACTGTTCCATCAGCTCAGCCGCGACACGGGGCGCCTCTGAGGCGGATTCAATCAGATTGGCCAGCGGCGCTTCCAGTGAGTTGCCCAGTTCCTGTCTCTTATACACATCTCCGAGCCCACGAGACCTCTCTACATCT
>OJGW01000311.1_pt1 | contig 15460 bp, 14 predicted proteins | sample 1594511 | NCBI WGS metagenome assembly OJGW01 (sample SAMN05416844, study PRJEB24817) | seawater metagenome | isolation source: Sea water | place: Canada:Atlantic | collected 2013-07
AGCGCAAAGTAGTTCTCTACCGAGCTCAACACCTGTTCGCGTAACGTTGAGACGCCAGCCGGACGGAGAGTCTCAAGGTTGAGTGAGGCGCGTAACGTTTCAGCTTCTTGCAGGCGCGCAGGCGCGAACGCGGGTAGGTCAATGCCCCCCGAGTCCTCGTCGACACCGAAAATTTCATCGAGCATTGACTCATCCGAGTCAGTTAGATTGTTCATGCGGCGATGCCTCGGGCGGACATGCCGACAGAGGGCAAGATTCTTTCGAAGTAGGCGTCTACCAAGTTTAACTGTTCCTGCGCCTCGACAGCTGCGTTAAATGCCTGCATAAACTCGCGCGAGCCCTCAAGTCCATCGACATAGCCATTTACATGTTTGCGGGCATAGAGCGCGCCGCGGTGTTCGCCGTAAAAGAGGTGAAGCTTGCGCAGATGGCTGATCGCAACCTCATAGCGCGCCTGCGCCGAAGGGTCTGGGAGGTGGGTGCCGTCTTCGAGAAATTGCTCTATTTGGCGAAATATCCAGGGGCTGCCCTGTGCGCCTCGCCCGATCATCAGCGCGTCGGCGCCGGTGTGATGGAGCACTTGCTGTGCTCGCTCGGGTGAATCGATGTCGCCATTGGCGACGATGGGGATGCCCACTGCCTGTTTGATAGCGGCGATCGTGTCGTATTCTACCGCGCCTTTAAAGCGGCACTCTCGGGTGCGGCCATGAACGGTGAGTAGCTGGATGCCGCAGTCTTCGGCGATTTTTGCAACTTCGACACCGTTGCGAGACTCGGGGCACCAGCCGGTACGGATTTTAAGAGTAACCGGAATATCCACCGCGCCGACGATTGCGCGGAGGATCCGTTCGACCAGATCAGTGTCGCGCAGCAGTGCTGAGCCTGCTGCTTTTTTCATAACTTTTTTAGCCGGGCAGCCCATGTTTATGTCTATTGCATCGGCGCCGAGTTCGGCGTTATGGCGCGCGCACTGCGCCATGATGCCTGGGTCTGAGCCCGCGATCTGAATGACCTGTGGGCTGCTTACATTAGCCTTGACCTGACGCAGTCGCAGCCGCTCCTTCTCCCACAGCTGCTTGCTCGAGGGAAGCATTTCGGCAACGGTGATTCCGGCGCCTTGCTGACTGCAGATTTCGCGGAAGGGTGCGTCGCACACGCCGACCATCGGGGCGAGGAAGAGATTATTGCGCAGTGTATAAGGGCCTATCCTGTGCACGGTCGTGGTCTCGCTGGTCGTAATTGAAATTAAACTTAGCCGAAGATCAGCCTAACTGAAGCCTGAAAACACGGGTGTTGGAATCAAGCTCGGGCGAAGGCCAATGATAGCGGTGACTTGGGCGCAGCGGAAGGCTTTTGCTGAGTCAATACGCGAGCTATCACCGCTATAGCGCCCTAAATGCAACGGTGTAATTCACGGCGTCGGCGCCGGGGTCTATTAATTCGAGTTTAATGGTGACGCGCTCACCTGCACCGAGCGCTTTGATTGGATCGGTAGACGCGGGGAAATAGTCTGCGGGCGCAAATTCTCGCAGGGCGACGCTACGCTGAGCTGCCGTATCGAAACTGAGTATAAGCACCGGCGCAGTCTGCGCGAGGGGTGCTGAGTTAATGAGCACAAAACTGATGACTAGGCTGTTACTACCCACGGGACCTGAGACGACAGTAAGCGCCTCTCCGCGAAAAGCTGAAATGTCGGAGAACGGAGGAATCGAGCAGTTGAATAGCGCGCAGCTGCTCGCGAATAGGGGGTAGAGCGCCGGCGAATGCTGATAAAGGTTACGGTTAGCCCAGAGGTATTGCGCAGTGAGTGCTGCGACCAATAACAAGAGTGTGAACACCGACGCCACGGTTTTTGCGGTGTGGCGCCAAGTCCTATCTGCTTTGGCTGCGATTTCAATTGGGTTTAAGTCTAAGAGCGGTAACTGTGCGGAATTGATCGGCTCTAACTCCTCGCCGCTAAGTGTCGAATAGTCGGTATTTAACGCCAGCATTCGCACAGATTCGGTCGATCTTTCAGCGTTTGCTATGTCGCCCTCGCGTTGGCCAAGGTCTAAATCTGAACCTGAATCTGAATCTGAATGTAAAGAGTGGGCTGCAGTAAACAAACGAAAACACGCACCGCAGCGAACCGCAGAACCGGTTGCGCCGAGCAGGCGCGCGCTGACTTTAATCTGTGCTTGGCAAAACGGGCAGCACGTTGTGGCAGTTTTCATAAGGGTTGGTTTTGACTCTAAATGATGAACTAGCGTTTAATCCCGCTGAGGCGAATCCAGTCTTCCCGCTGCACTGCCGCGCTCATCTCGAACCATTCGCTGTAAACCTCAGTAATCGCGTCGACCTGTTCGGCGAGAAGGCCCGACAAGACAATGCTGCCTTTAGGTTTTACCAGCGATGCAAATTTTGACGCGAGGCTGAGCAGGGGTGCGGCAAGAATATTGGCGAGTAGAATGTCGACGCTTTCGGGCGTGCTCATGGAATCGTATTCTTCGGGCAGGAAAGTTCCCACACGCCCTGGCAGTAGGCCGTTGCGTTCGCAATTGTCGTTCGTAGCCAGGACAGCCTGAGGGTCGTTGTCGACGCCTTGCACGCTCTGGGCGCCAAGCAGCGCCGCGGCAATCGCAAGAATGCCCGAGCCGCAGCCGTAATCCACGATATCCTTACCCTGAAGGTCTTGAGTGGCGAGCCACTGAAGGCATAGCGCCGTGGTGGCGTGGCTTCCACTGCCAAACGCGAGCCCAGGGTCGAGCATGATATTGGTGGCGCTGGGGTCGGGCGGCTCTTGCCAGCTTGGGCAGATCCAGAGTTTTTCGCCAAATTGCATTGCCGAAAAATTGTCCATCCAGCTGCGTTCCCACGCCTGATCTTCGATTTTTTCTACCTCGAGGCTAGCTCTGTTGACGATAGACGCGTTATCACCAAGCCAGTTGAGCAGCTCGCCTAGCTCGGTGTCTTCTTCGAAGAGTGCGCACAAGACAAGGCTATCCCAGAGCGGGGTGCTGTCGAGCTCTTCTTGAAAGACCGGCTGGTCTTCTGCGTCGAGATAGGTGATCGACACGGCGCCTGCGGTAAGCAACTGTGGCTCTATAAAGTCGACGTGCTCGGGGATTATCTGGATCTTCAGTTGTTGCCAGTTCATGCGGGACTCATTGTCGTTTAGAGCTTAAGCTTTTTCTCGAGGTAGTGGATGTTCACACCGCCTCTTTTAAACGCAGCGTCGCGAGCGAGATCTTTATGCAATGCAATATTGCTGCTAATGCCATCGATAAGCATCTCGTCAAGCGCGATCTCCATGCGCTTCAGTGCCTCCTCTCGCGTGTCGCCCGAGCAGATTAGCTTGGCAATGAGCGAGTCGTAGAAAGGAGGCACAGTGTAGCCGCTATAAAGATGCGAATCGACCCGAACACCGTTGCCGCCCGGAGCATGAAACATGTTCACCTTGCCCGGGCTAGGCAGGAAGGTTGAGGGGTCTTCTGCGTTGATGCGACATTCGAACGAATGCCCTTTAATCACAATTTCCGACTGCTCATAGCTAAGCGGAATGCCGCCCGCAATTAATAGCTGTTCACGCACGATGTCCACTCCGCTGACCTGCTCTGTCACTGGGTGCTCTACCTGCACGCGCGTGTTCATCTCGATAAAGTAAAAGCGTTCGTCTTGGTAGAGAAATTCGAGCGTGCCGGCGCCACGGTATTTCATTTGCTCGCAAGCACGGATGCAGGTTGCCGCCACTTCTTCTCTTATCGCTTCGGGGATTCCTGGAGCTGGCGCCTCTTCGATTACCTTTTGGTGTCGGCGTTGCAAAGAACAGTCGCGGTCGCCGAGGTGAACGGCGTTTCCCCGACCATCGCCCAGCACTTGGATTTCAACGTGACGAGGGTTTTCGAGATATTTCTCGAGATAGCAGACACCGCTCCCGAAGAATGACTGTGCCTCGGTTTGCGTGACATGAATGCTGCTAAGTAGGTCTGCTTCTTCGTGGACAACGCGCATGCCACGTCCACCGCCGCCAGCAGCCGCCTTTATAATGACGGGGAAGCCGATTTCGCGAGCGATGCGAAGCGTGCGCGAATCGTCATTGTCTAGAGGCCCGTTAGAGCCGGGCACTGTGGGTACGCCCGCCTCAATCATCACTTTAATAGCAGAGACCTTATCGCCCATCATGCGAATGGTTTCTGCGGTAGGCCCGATAAAAGTAAAGCCGCTGTTCTCAACCTGTTCGGCGAAATCGGCATTTTCGGAGAGGAAGCCGTAACCTGGGTGGACCGCGTCGGCCTCTGTCACTTCCATCGCCGAAATAATCGCCGGAATATTGAGGTAGCTTTCTGTGGGGCTTGGCGGCCCTATACAAACAGATTCATCTGCTAGGTGCACGTGCATGAGATCTTTGTCGGCGGTTGAGTGCACGGCGACAGTTTTGATGCCGAGTTGTTTGCAGGCGCGCAGGACGCGAAGCGCAATCTCTCCGCGGTTCGCAATTAGTACTTTTTTAAGCATTGCACAAATCCCTAAATGATTAGCCCTTTCCCAGCCTGGGCTGCGGTGCTAAGCGATAATGATGAGGGGTTGGTCGAACTCAACTGGCTCGCCGTCTTTCACAAGGATAGCTTCAACGACGCCTGAATGATCTGCCTCGATCTGATTCATCATCTTCATCGCTTCAACGATGCAGATAACATCGCCCGCTTTGACATGCTTGCCCACTTCGACGAAGGCAGGCGAGGTAGGTGATGGGGAGCCATAGAATGTACCAACCATCGGCGACTTCACAGCGTTGGCAGAAGCGGCTGGAGTAGCAGAAGGTGCGACAGCGGCAGGGGCTGCAATGGGCGCCGGTGCGACTTGTTGTGGTAACTGATACGTCAACGCTTGTTGCTGAACAGAGCTTGAGCCGCGGCTAATGCGAACCGATTCTTCGCCTTCTTTGATCTCGATCTCTGCGATGTCGGATGCTTCGAGTAGCTCGATCAGTTTTTTAACCTTTCTGATATCCATGGTGTTTGTCGCCTCTTTGCTTGAGAGTGCCTCGCTCGGGGCACTGCGCGGGTGTTAGAAAAGATTGTGGTTTGAAGTGTTTTGGGCGGATCGCCAGACCGTGGCTGCTCCTCGCTATTTCAGGCGAGCTAAGGCGGCATCGAGCGCAAGCTCATAGCCTTTAGCACCCAGCCCGATTACGCAGCCATCGGCGATATCGGAGAAAAAGGAGTGCTGTCGGAACTCTTCGCGGCGGTACAGGTTCGATAGGTGCACCTCGATAAAAGGGATTTCTGAGGCAAGCATGGCGTCGCGTAGGGCGACGCTTGTGTGTGTATACCCGCCGAAGTTAACGAGCATATAGTCGATTTTCGCCGATCTTGCTAAGTGAATCCGGTCGATTAGCGCACCTTCGCTATTACTTTGAAAGCTGTCGAAGGTATGGCCGGCCTCGATGCAGGCGGTGCCAAGACGGATATTGATGTCGTCGAGGGTGTCGGAGCCGTATATATCGGGCTCTCTGCTGCCTAGAAGGTTGAGGTTGGGTCCATTTAAGACGAGTATTGATGCCATAGTTTTGCCACATTCATCGCAATTTGCGCGAAATTCCCGATAGATTGCCAATTTTCTAGGCATTTTCGCAGAATTTATTCCGGATATCACTAATATTAGTGATAAGGAGCTCTAATTGACTCAATCGATCAGGTCTTGGAGCGGAATGTCGACTGTTTGGGGTGGATAGCAGAAGCCCCAAGCGGCGCAGCCTTGATAGCGAATGCTCAACAAAGCGGTAGCCGGCAGGTCTTGTGCAGGAGAAAGATCGATTTGGGTGGTAACTGCGCCGAAATAGGCTTCAATAGCCCCAAAAAACTCGTCTTCCATCGCAAGACCGTCGGGCAGGGTAAAAGCCAAGTCGATCCCGTTCGCGGAGAAGGCAAACCGTTGTCGGTAGAGATAGTGTTCAGGCGCCGGCGTCCACGTAATAGCGAGTTGGCCTTTTTCTACAGGGCCGACATGAAAAGGGAACGCGAGTTCAGAGGGTAGGACCTGCGGTGTGTTGCTTAGGTCAAGGGCGGATGTTTTGCGGTCGCCAAACTGCGCGCTGGCGAGAGTCGCACTCAACGCTAGCGCGGCCGCCAATAGAGTACAGAGCGCCTGCTTTAAATAATGATTCGAGGCGCTTTGTGTGCAGCGGCCTCGACTTATTTGGGTGATCAACGTGGAGCGCATGACTGTCTCCCCTCATGACTTAACTGGTGAACTTGTCGAACACCAGGCAGGCATTGGTGCCGCCAAAGCCAAAACTGTTGGACATGACACGATTGAGCTTAATGTCGTTAATACGCTCAACGGCGATTGGCAGCCCTTCAGCCTCGGGGTCGAGCGTGTCGACGTTTGCCGAAGCTGCGATAAAGTCGTTTTCCATCATCAGTAGGCTATAGATAGCCTCCTGTGCCCCAGCGGCGCCGAGGGAATGGCCACTGAGTGATTTAGTTGAATTGAGTGTTGGCACCGCATCACCGAAGACATTTTTAATCGCACGCAACTCCGATACGTCGCCGGCTGGTGTGCTCGTACCGTGAGTATTGATGTAATCGACTGACCCTTCGAGGCCGTGCATGGCCATTTGCATGGCGCGCGCGCCGCCCTCACCCGAAGGCGAGACCATGTCATAGCCGTCTGAGGTCGCGCCATAGCCTGTGAGCTCTGCGTAGATTTTGGCGTCACGAGCCTTTGCATGCTCGAGCTCTTCAATCACCAAGACAGCACCGCCGCCGGCAATGACGAAGCCGTCGCGGGCCGCATCGAAGGCGCGTGACGCTTTTTCGGGGGTTTCATTGTAGTTGGTAGAAAGCGCGCCCATCGCATCAAACATATGCGACATGGTCCAGTGTTCGGCTTCGCCACCGCCAGCAAACACGACGTCTTGCTTGCCTAGCTGAATTAGCTCGGCTGCATGGCCGATGCAGTGGGCGCTTGTCGCGCACGCCGACGAGATCGTGTAATTCACCCCTTTAATCTTAAACGGCGTAGCAAGACAGGCCGACACCGTGCTGCTCATCGTACGCGTGATGCGGTAAGGGCCGACGCGGCGCAAACCTTTCTCACGCATGATGTCGGTTGACTCTAGTTGCTGTTCCGACGAGCCGCCACCGGAGCCGACTACGAGTCCGGTGCGAAAGTGGGAGACTTGTTCTTCGCTCAGGCCCGAGTCTTCGACTGCTTCTTTCATCGACAGATAGGCATAGGCAGCGGCATCGCCCATGAAACGATAGAGTTTTCGATCGATAAGCTCTTCGGCGTTGATATCTACGCTGCCGCTGATATGGCTGCGCATACCGATATCGACATAACTCTGATTGTGCTTAATGCCGCTGCGGCCTTGCTGAAGTGAGTCGAGAACCGCCTCTTTGTTATTGCCTAGGCAAGAAACGATACCGATTCCAGTTACCACAACGCGACGCATATATTCACCAATCTCTCTAAAGGTGGAAATTCAGCCGTTGGCGGAACCCACTCGTTTCGATAATTTATTATTTCTGTATTGCTAGTTGCCCCCTTAAAACGAGGCAGTTAGACGGGGTAGTATAGCTATTTAGAACGTAGCGCCGGGTTGGAATAAGCCAACCTTCAGGCTTTTTGTCGAGTAGATCTCGCGCCCATCGACCGCGACTGTGCCATTGGCAATGCCCATAGTCAGCCTGCGATCGATCGTGCGTGTGATATCAAGCTCGTAAGTCACTAGCTTCGAGGTGGGCAAAACTTCGCCGCTGAATTTAACCTCGCCCACGCCAAGCGCCCTGCCTTTGCCTTCGCGGCCGCTCCAGCAGAGCCAGAATCCGACAAGCTGCCAAAGGGCGTCGAGGCCGAGGCAGCCTGGCATCACGGGGTCGCCAGGAAAGTGGCAGTCAAAGAACCAAAGGTCGGGGCGGATGTCCAATTCGGCAATAATTTTACCGCGGCCGAATTCGCCTCCGTCTTCGTTGATCACAGTGATGCGATCCAGCATAAGCATGTTATCGACAGGCAAAACGCCTTTGCCTGGGCCAAAGAGGCGGCCGTAGCCACATTCGACAAGCTCTTCGAGTGAGTAGGCGTTCTTAGGTTCGAACACGAATGGGGCATTGGACATGATTTCGGTGCTTTCCTTCTGACGCCCTTTGGGGCTTAATTTTCACGTATGATGTTATCGCGACAGGTCTAATTAATCGACTGAAATTCGTGAGTCTTGAAAACGCGTTGGTTTTAGCCCCTCACTGGGATAATATTGCATATTTTGCAGCTATATATCGTAGCGACTTGCTTGCCGAGCCGCTGTTTATCGGTGAATCGATTTATTTGCTAGAATACGGGCTCAAAAGAAAGCGGCGCTTCGCAAGCCGCAACAAGGCAGACAAATCCGTGCTTGAAAATAAATCTTCGTTTGGTTCTTCCGCCGCGGTGTCTGCGCAGTTAATCCCTGTAGTGATTTCCGGCGGTGTGGGCTCGCGTCTGTGGCCCGTTTCGAGAGCACTGCTGCCAAAACAGTATATCGAAATACCTGCCATACACGGCTCGCTGTTTCAAAACACGCTCGAGCGCCTCAAAGGCCTCGAAGAGGTAGGTAAGCCGATAGTTGTGTGCAGCGAAGATCATCGGTTTGTCGTCGCCGAGCAGCTGCGTCAGATCGAAGTCGAGGCACGCTTGCTGCTCGAACCTTACGGGCGCAACACGGCGCCAGCTATCGCACTGGCGGCGATGGAGGCCATGGCATTGGGCGAAGACCCTCTGTTGCTCGTCCTTCCTGCAGATCATCTTATTGAAGACACAAAGTCTCTCCTTGCCGCGATCGAGACTGCGCGGAGCCTTGCCTCGGCTTCTCACCTTGTGACCTTTGGTATTCCGCCTCGCGGTCCGGAAACCGGCTATGGTTATCTCAAACAAGGCGAGGAAATAGCGGGTGGGGGTGTCGATGTTGCGCGGTTTATCGAAAAGCCAGATCTTGCTACGGCGCAGCGCTATATCGACGAAGGCGGTTACCTTTGGAACAGTGGCATGTTCTTATTTCGTGCGTCTGTATTTTTAAATCATCTTAAAATTCATGCCGCAGACATTCACGCGGCCTGCATGGCTACTCACTCAGCGCTCGAGCGAGACTCGGATTTCTCCCGTATTCCCGACGCAGAATTTCACCGCTGTCGCTCCGATTCAATCGACTACGCGGTGATGGAAAAAGCGGGTGGTGTTGTAGCTGTACCCTTAAGCGCCGGTTGGAACGACTTAGGTGCGTGGGACGCGCTGTGGTCGGTTCAAGCCAAGGACAGCGATGAGAATGTGATGAGCGGGGATGTATTAACCGAAGAGGTTTATGGAAGCTATATTCAGAGCGAATCCAGACTCGTGGCTGCGGTTGGCATGCGGGATACGATAATCATCGAGACTCCCGATGCGGTTCTGGTGGCAAACCGAGAAGATGCCCAAGGCGTCAAGAAAATTGTCGATCAACTGGAGGCTCTAGGGCGCAGTGAGCGCCTTGCGCATCGCCGCGAGAGGCGCCCTTGGGGCAGTTTCGAATCCCTTGCAAGCGGGATCGGTTTTCAGGTGAAGCGAATCCTCGTTAATCCACGTTCATCGCTTTCACTGCAGTCGCATCAGCAGCGCGCAGAACACTGGGTCATGCTCAGCGGCGTCGGTCGGGTTGAATGCGACGATAATGTGATCGACCTGCAGCCAAATGAGTCGACGTTCATTCCAAAGGGCAGTAAACACCGGCTCAGTAATCTGGGAGACACCCCTATCGAGCTAATCGAGGTGCAGGTCGGCGACTACTTAGGCGAAGATGACATTGAGCGTTTCGAAGATAATTATGGGCGGCTGCCACGCTAGCGGCAGTAAGGCAGGCGAAGCGCAAAAACTACTATGAGCCGCAAAGGCTTTCATTGAAACAAGGAGTTAACAGTGGGGCTCATAAATAAATGTTTGTTTCCTGCGGCGGGTTACGGTACACGATTTTTGCCAGCGACCAAGGCGATGCCAAAAGAGATGCTGCCACTAGTGACCAAGCCCCTTATTCAATATGGAGTAGAGGAGGCGCTAGCCGCTGGCATCACAGGCATGGCGATTGTGACGGGGCGAGGTAAGCGCGCGATCGAAGATCATTTCGACATCAGTTTTGAGTTAGAGCATCAGATAGCAGGTTCCGACAAAGAAAGTTTGCTCGATGGGACGCGTGAACTGATCAACCGCTGCACCTTCTCCTACACCCGCCAAAACGAGATGCTCGGTTTGGGTCATGCGATTCTTGTCGGTGAAACATTGATCGGCAATGAGCCTTTTGCCGTGCTGTTAGCCGATGACTACTGTCTGACAGAAGGCGACTCGGTGCTCGCCCAGATGACTGCTCTCTACGCACAACATCGCTGCTGCATCGTTGCTATTGAGGAGGTGCCGCTTGATCAGGTGTCTCGTTACGGTGTGATCGCGGGCATAGAGGAAAAACCAGGATTGTATCGGGTGACCGACATGGTAGAGAAGCCCGAGCCGGCAGCGGCGCCGAGCAATCTTGCCATCATCGGCCGCTACCTTCTGACACCAGATATATTTGAGGTACTACGCAGTACAGCGCCTAGCCGAAATGGCGAAGTTCAGCTGACCGATGCGCTGCAAACTCTCGCCGCGCGAGGCGAAGTGCTGGCCTGCCGCTTCGACGGCAAACGCTTCGACTGCGGCAGTGTCGATGGTTATATCGAGGCGACGAATGCGCTGTATCAGCGCTCAAAAAACCAATAGCTTTGGCCTGCTAATCAAACGAGCGCCGAGAACTCATCAGGCTGCGAACAATCAGCGCGCAACTAAAAACAAGAGCGACGAATAAATGACTCAACAACTGGATTGCTTCAAGGCGTATGACATACGTGGACGCGTGCCCGAACAGTTAAATGCTGACGTTGCCTACCGTATTGGTCGCGCGTTCGCCGCGCACCTGCAGCCTTCGCGTGTCGTTGTTGGTTCCGATATTCGACTTACAAGCCAAGAGCTGTGTGCGGCGCTGAGTCGCGGGCTTATCGAGGGCGGTGCCGATGTCACCAATATCGGTCAATGCGGCACCGAAGAAATTTATTTTGCGACGAGTCACTTAGGTTACGACGGCGGCATTATGGTGACCGCAAGCCATAACCCCGCCGACTACAATGGGATGAAATTCGTGCGCGAAGGCTCGCTTCCCGTCAGCGCTGACACTGGCCTACTCGCGATAAAACGCCTTGCCGAGTTAAACGAATTTACCGCACCGGCGACTCGAGGCTCCATCGATTTTGCCGATCTGCGCGGCGCCTATCTTGCAAAACTGCTGAGTTTTGTCGACGTCGAAAAACTACAGCCATTAAAAATTGTGTGCAATGCAGGCAACGGAGGCGCAGGCGCAACAGTAGATTTGCTCGAATCGCTGCTGCCTTTCGAATTGATTCGCGTTCATCATGAACCGGATGGAAATTTCCCCAACGGTGTGCCCAACCCGATGCTCGAGGAGAACCGTGCGCCAACGACCGCTGCGATTCTCGAGCACAAAGCCGACCTTGGTATTGCTTGGGATGGCGACTTCGACCGCTGCTTTTTCTTTGACGAGAACGGTCGCTTTATCGAAGGCTACTATTTAGTTGGACTGCTGGCACAGGTCTTTCTAGAGGCCGAACCCGGCGCGAAAATCGTGCACGACCCGAGGCTTACGTGGAATACCCAAGAGATTGTCGCAGCGGCGGGCGGAACGGCCATTCAGAGCGTGACAGGGCATGCATACATGAAAGAATCGCTGCGCGAACACCTAGCAGTTTATGGTGGTGAGATGAGTGCGCATCATTATTTTCGCGACTTCTATTACAGCGACAGTGGCATGGTGCCATGGCTTTTAGTCACCGCACTGATGGCCGCAACCGGTAAGCGGCTGTCGCAGTTGGTAGACGAGCGCATGCAGGCGTTTCCCGCCAGCGGCGAAATCAATCGCACTATCGCAGACCCCCAAGCCTTGCTTGCCGCTGCTCGGGCGCGCTACGAAGCCGACGCGTTGGTGGTCGAGAATGTCGACGGCCTCAGTATGAGTTTTGAGTCGTGGCGCTTTAATTTAAGGCTGTCGAACACCGAGCCTGTAGTGCGGCTTAATGTCGAATCGCGCGGCAACGAGGCATTGATGCGGGAGAAAACAGCTGAGTTGCTCGCCCTGATGGCGCAGCTCTAGCGAGTGCCAAACCCTGTGGCATTCTCGGCTGGTGTAGGTGGCAAGTTGCCGCTAGAATCTCGCGCTTTACTTCCTCACTAACATTTAATTTATAAACTAAGCGCCAGTGACTAGCAGCTGGTTGCGGCAAGGATACAAGCATGTCTACATTCGAAAACGTCACTATCGTCAAAGCTGCTAATGTCTATTTCGACGGCAAGGTGACAAGCCGCACGATTAAATTCGCCGACGGCTCTACCAAGTCACTTGGCCTTATGCAGCCGGGCGAATATGAATTTGGCACCGCTAAGCGTGAGATTATAGAGATAATGGTGGGCGAACTTGAGGTGTTGCTGCCTGGCGCTAACGAGTGGCAAAAAATTTCGGTAGGCGAGTCCTTCGAGGTGCCTGCTAATGCTTCGTTTAACGTTAACGTACAGGCCGTGACCGATTACTGCTGCGCCTATTTAGACGACTAATCAACTGATAAATTGCCAGACCAATTTGCAGAGCAGCGGGCTAACGCGGTGTATTCCAATAGCTAATTTTCTGCACAAGCGCACGCGTTGACGCATCGAGCGTCGACGCGCTTTCCACAGAGGCCGCGGCTTCGATGTTTTCTTGATTAGTTAAAGAACCAGCCGATTCACTCAGCGCTGCGTAAACCTCTTTAGACAGCCGCTTGCCTAATTCCACGCCCCACTGATCGAAAGCATTAATATTCCACAGCACACTCAAAGCAAACACTTTATGTTCATAAAGAGCGATTAGCGCGCCCAAGTTCTGTGGGGTGAGCTGTTTGAGCAGCAGCGTGGTGCTGGGCCGGTTGCCTGCGATAGTTTTTTGCGGCTCCCAATTATCCGCCCCAACGTCGGCGCTCGTTTCATCGCCGTTCATGAGTGCCATGCTCTGGCTGAGACAATTGGCGAGCAGTTGACGGTGTCGCTCGTCTCCGCCATCCACGCTCGCAGTAGCACAGGCGATAAATTCGACCGGCGTAAACTCGGTGCCTTGGTGGAGCTGCTGAAAATACGAATGCTGGCCATTGGTGCCGGCACTGCCCCAAATTATTTCTGAGGTTTTAAATGGGAGTGCCGCGCCCTCGCGACTCATCGATTTGCCCAAGCTTTCCATGTAGAGCTGTTGGAGATAGGCCGGAAAAAGACTTAGGTCTTGGCTATAGGGCACCACAGCGGTGCTTGGGCTTGCGCCGTATTGCCGATACCAAAACGCGAGCAGTGCGGACACCACGGGCAGATTTTCGTGCAGCGGCGCGGTCTCGAAATGCCTGTCCATCGCATAGGCACCGCCCAGTAACTCTTCGAACGCCTCGAAGCCAATGCCGAGCGCGATGGGCAGGCCAATTGCCGACCACAGCGAGAAACGCCCACCGACCCAATCCCATAGGGGGAAAATGTTAGACGCCTCGATGCCAAAGTCACTCGCTGCGTGGATGTTGGCAGACACAGCCACGAAGTGCCGAGCGACGGCTGCCTCGTCGCTCGCCGCCACCAGCCAATCGCGCGCGGCTCGGGCATTGGCGAGAGTCTCGAGCGTGCCGAACGTTTTTGAGGCGATAATGAACAGAGTGGTCGCGGGATCGAGTCCTTTAAGCGTGCGCGCAAGATGCGCGGGGTCGACATTGGAGACAAACCGAACGCGGGGCCTGTTTAGCGCGAAGTCGGCGAGGGCATCGACCACCATGGCCGGCCCGAGGTCGGAGCCGCCTATGCCAAGGTTGACGACCGTGTCGATTGTCTGCCCGCTATAACCTGTCCACTCGCCCGAATGAACGCGGTCAACGAACTCGCGCAAAGAGGCAAGCGTCTCGCTAACAAGCGCCGAATGAGGTGCATTAGCTGACTCGGGACTACGTAGCGAGGTATGGAGCGCAGCGCGTCCTTCGGATTGATTTATTATTGCGCCACGAAAAAGGGCGCTAATCGCGCCTTGCATGCCACTTGCCTCGGCAAGCTTGGTCAGTGCAGCAAGCCCCTCTGAATCGATCAGGCTTTTAGAATAGTCGAGGTGAAGCTCGCCCACGCTCAGGCTAAGCCGCTCAGTGCGCTCGCTGTCGTCGGCAAACAGTGCTTTCAGCGTGACCGAGTTACCCTCGGCGGCGGTAGCGCCAGGCAGAAGTCTGCGAGCGATTTGGGTGAGTCGAGTATCAAGCGCATCGAGTGCCACACGGTCTCTATTAAATGTCATACACATGCCTTTGAATCGTGGCGGGCGATGTTCGTCAGAATGCCCAGAATGCCAAAGTCCTCATGCGGCAGTGACTCTTCAAAAATCGTTTGCTGCCAAGCCGTCCAGACCCACAAATTACTTTAGCATAGACGGGAGACCGCAGAATCTTCAACCCTTCAAATGTCCTTAGAAAAAATCCTTAACTAGGCTATTGAACCGCTCGGGGTTTGTGGTTAAACTGCGCGCCTTGTTCGACGGAGCTCACATCGAGCCTCATCAAACATTGTGCCGCTATAGCTCAGCCGTGGTAGAGCAGCTGACTTGTAATCAGCAGGTCCCGAGTTCGACTCTTGGTGGCGGCACCACTTTTTTCTTCTTGCTTCTCGCTCTTCTTTCCTCTGCGCTCTCTGAGCTTACGACACTCTCAGCGCTTACGACACGTTTTACACTCTCAATTCTCTCGATCTGTTCCCGGTCTGGTCCCTAATCCGGTTCCAAACCCAGCCTCCTTGGTTCTTTGCCGAAAGACGCCCACTGATCTACACTTACCGTCTTATTTTTTCGCGAGTTAACAGGCTCGCTATTAGACTTGAGACCTGGCCGAAATGACCGCGACAGCACCCCTTAGTATTTCCGAAATTCAAGAACTCGTCGCCGAGCATGGCGCGTCCGTCAGTCAAGGGCGCTCTATCGGCGAACTCATTGCCGACGGAGAGCTACCGAGCCTTGCTGACGCGACAGTGCTCAAGGGCAAAGTGTCGGACTCGGTGTTTGGCGAGTCGCTGGTTACAGCGGATGGGCGCGAGCTTAGGCTCATGTTTCGTAATAATCGCATATCGACTCATGACGTAAACCGAGGCGCTATTCCGTTCAAAGACCAAGTGCTGGCGCTCAATCACGACCATATGCGTAGGCTTGTTAGCGGCGCGATAGGCTCCTCGCAGTGTGAAGTACCTGGACTTGCTGCCACCTCTACTGTGATCCCTGCGGAGAATCTCGAGCTGGTTATGCTCGAAAATGTCCTGCGCCGCTATATGGCAAAGAGCTCGACGTCGACGTCGCTCTATCAACACTGGCTTGACTGTCTCTTATACACATCTCCGAGCCCAC
>OJGW01000326.1_pt1 | contig 15271 bp, 12 predicted proteins | sample 1594511 | NCBI WGS metagenome assembly OJGW01 (sample SAMN05416844, study PRJEB24817) | seawater metagenome | isolation source: Sea water | place: Canada:Atlantic | collected 2013-07
CACAGAGTAGATCGTCGGCAGCGTCAGATGTGTATAAGAGACAGAAATAATACCTTTACCTGTGCATTTATCAGAGATTAAATTATTAGGTGTTGAACCACTAAATCTCAATGCAACCCCGTGGCAAACGATAAGCATTGCCCCAAACATCACATTATTAGAGATAATCAAGCACACCAGTTATGTCACTATTTTCATCTTAGCCTTGTCACTTTTAACCACAAAAAAACGCCTGATAACATTAACTAAAACCATATTTATCGGCTCAGCACTCATCGCCTTATATTCATTAATAAACCATTATACTAAAGGAGCGTTTGACCTTATAAGCTCTATTCCTCCTTGGACTGCTTCTTGGGAAAAAGCGGCACATGGCACGTTTAGTTACCAAAACCATTACGCTTCTTTTTTAACCATAACGCTTCCCCTAGGCTATGGACTTATTTATGCGAATATCAAAAACAGTAAAAGTAAAAATATCGGACAAAGTCACTTAGGGAAAGCACTTGATTTAGTAATGTCGATAAACGGACTCTATTTACTAAGTTTATTAGTGATGATCATCGCCTTATTTAAAACAGCTTCAAGAGGTGGTAACTCTATTTTTGTTATTAGCATCACAATCACCTTCTTTTGTGTGCTGTTACAACAAAAGAAGCCAAAGAAAAGCAAAGTTAAAAAACTAGTGTTACTTATAGTAGGCATGCTAGTAGCATCCATAATGGTTGTTGCTACTGGAGTTACCGACTCATTAACAAATAGGCTTGAGTCACAAGGCTACAATCCCAACGGTAGGGCGTTAATGCACCAAAGCGCATTGGCAATCATAGAACAGAGGCTATTGATAGGAACGGGTGCAGGCACTTACCCTATTTTACAGCATAATTACAAATCACCATTGCTTGGTAATACAGCCATGTCAAAAAGAGCGCATAACGATTATTTAGAGCTTTTGGCTAATCAAGGAGTAATAGGTTTTAGCTTATTAGGGGCAGCAACCTTACTATTATTACTAAAGTTGTTTCGAGGATTGAAAAAAAATAAACGTGGTAACACACAAAGCTTATACGGTTTACAAGTTGCAAGCTTTTGCTCTGTCATAGCCATACTAGTTCACTCACTGGCAGATTTTAATTTTCACCTCCCCGTAAATGCAGTGTATTTTTATTTGATTTTAGCGATTGGTATTAAATGCCAACAATTAAAAAAGCCTAAACAGCGAAGTGCTATTTAGGCTTTATATCAGCTCAATAATTTAGGTAAATGTATTAAGCTCGGGTATTAAGCATTGGTATGCTCACTTCAATATCACGGTAACAACTATGATCCGTTACCTGTATCAATACATCTGCCCATGTTTCCATTTCAGCTAGACTTTCGACACGATCACAACCCCATTTTGGTACAAAGGGGTCATGGTATTTCACAACAACACCGGCTTGTTCAAAGTGCTGTAAAATAGCATCAGCTGGTGTTTCACGGCAATCATCTACGTTGGCTTTGTAAGCAACCCCTAAAATACCTATTTTTTCCCCACGAACTGACTTTAATAACTCAATCGCTTCATCGGCAACAATCGTAGGACGCTTATCATTAATTGCACGCGCTAAACGTACAAACTCACCAGACTTGGTTCCTTCAACTAAAAACCAAGGGTCAATAGGAATACAATGACCACCTACACCTGGGCCTGGCGTTAATACATTCACTCGGGGATGTCTATTTGCTAAGCGAATAACTTCATGAACATCTACCTCAAGTTCTTTGCTTATTTCAGCAAGTTCATTAGCAAACGCAATACCAACGTCACGAGAAGTATTTTCTACCAGTTTAATACACTCTGCTGTGGTTAAATCAGTTAAGAAAACCTCACCATTCACAAAGCTTTGATAAATGGTTTTAACCTTTTGTTGGGCAACTGCGTTACTTGCACCAATGATACGATCGTTATTAACCAACTCATCTAAGGTTGCTCCTGGTATTGCGCGTTCAGGACAATGCACTACATCCACAGCTAAACCAGCATCAGCAAACCGTTTAGCAACCGCCATGCTCGTTTGCGGCGAAATAGTCGACTCAACAATCACTGTTTGCCCGTCTTTCGCTACTTTAGCAATAGCATCGGCAGCACTAAACACATAACTACGGTCACAACGGTTGTCTTTATGCGGTGTCGGTACAGCCACTAAATAAGTATCACTAGAAGGAATCTCCGTCGCAGCCGTTAAATAACCTTGAGAAACAACTTTAGTGATAAGTTCAGGCAAGCCTACTTCATCAAATGGACATTCAGCGCGATTTATCGCATCAACTTTTTCTTTATTTAAATCAACACCGGTAACACGGTAACCCGCTTGTGCTAATAAACTAGCTATTGGTAAGCCCATATACCCCATACCAACTACAGCAATCGTTTCATTTTTAGCAACAATTGGTTTCTCTAATGCTGTGCTGTTTTCGGCAAATAAAACATCAATAATGGCTTCAGCAACATGGCCATCACCGAAAGGATTATCCCATGAATAACTATCGCGACTTAACCATTGTTTCGCCGCATTAACGGCTTTTTCTGCATTACGACCAACAAGTTCACTTGCGCCAACTTCAACAGCTTCAGGTCGCTCAGTATTTTCTCTTAAAGTTAGACTCGGCACACCCAATAAACAGGCTTCTTCTTGTATGCCACCGGAATCGGTTAAAATGAGTTTCGCGTGTTTTTGTAATTGAATGAAATCCAAGTACCCAACAGGAGGAATAAGTTGCAAATAATCAGGTACTTTTATATCAAACTCTTTGAGTTTTGACTGCGTTCTCGGATGAATTGGCCAAACGATATTACCGGTATAATTGGCATGCATTTCATCAAATAAGTGCAATAGCTCCATAAGGTTTGATGGTACATCTACGTTTGATGCACGGTGAGCTGTCACTAAAAAGTATTCGCCTGAAGTTAACTCTAGATCTGTTAAAATGGTGCTTTTTTGTGCTGATATTTCTAAATGCTGAAACAGTGAATCTGATACCGTATTACCCACAGTATGAATTCTGCCCGCTGGTATACCTTCTTTCGCTAAAATCGCATGTTGATTAGGACCAACAGCAAATAAATATTCACTCATATGATCGGTTAAAATACGATTAGTTTCTTCAGGCATAGTGCGATCATAACTACGTAAACCTGCTTCAATATGACCGACTTTAATATCAAGTTTAGAAGCCGCTAAAGCACCAGCTAATACAGTATTAGTATCACCTTGTACCAAGACAACATCCGGTTTCTCAGCTAACAATATCGGTTCCATTTTAATTAAAATATTACCGGTTTGGTTACTGTGTAAACCAGAGCCAACGCCTAAGTTGTAATGCGGCGCTGGTAAGTGTAATTCTTTAAAGAATATACTGTCCATTTCCACGGAATAATGTTGATTAGAGTGAATAATAAAATACGAAATCCCTCGGTTTTCACATTCACGGATCACTGGGGCCATTTTAATTATTTCAGGCCTTGTTCCTACAATAATGCCAATTTTCATTTGTTTTCCTAAAAGATAAATTTAAGTTTTTAAAGTGTTAAAAATACATAATTTTCCAGCCACACGAGGGCTAACTAATCATTATTTTTCATGCATATAAACTTGCTCAGGATTTAATGATACCGTCATCCTCGAGATATTTTAATCGAAGAACTTGTTACTTTAGACTAAGATTCCCACTTAAGTAACTGCGGGAATGACGTTCCTGTTCTATATGCATAGGCATGTTATTTTTTTAAGAAAAAGCGTTCTTTAACGAGTAGCCCAGCAAATTTACTATTGGTAACTAAATAACGTTTCCACATTCTGCCCGGCTCTTGAATTACTCGGTACAGCCACTCTAAGCCATAATTCTGCATCCACACAGGAGCACGTTTCACCTTGCCAGCAACTACATCAAAGGTGCCGCCAACGCCCATAACAAAATCTACACCGAGCTTGTCTTGCCACTTATTAATAAAATTTTCTTTTTTAGGCGAGGTTATCGCAACAAAAAGTAACTTGGCTCCAGAATCTTTGATCATTTGTACAATCGCTTCTTCATCATCCCAAAAGTAACCATGATGAAAGCCCGCTAAGGTTAACTGTGGATATAATGACTGCACTTTATCCGCAGTTTTAGCGACAACATCTTCTTTTGCCCCTAATAAAAATACTGGAAAATCACGCTTGGCACTCATATCCAATAACTCATGAAACAAATCAACACCCGCGATGCGTTCTTTCACTTGATGACCACAAAAACGTGCGCCTAAAACCACGCCCATACCATCAATATTGATCATATCGCAGGCTTTAACCGAATCAGCTAAAACGTTATCGGTTTGCATATGCACCAGCTTGGCAACATTAACCACAACATGTTGCAAAAACTCACCTTTTATCAGCTTATCTTCTATATGGGCAACACTATCGATCATTGATAATGAATCCATTGGCGCGCCTAAAAATTCTATTCTGGACATTAGCTTTCTAGCTCCATTGTTTGTTGTTCTGCTGTTTCTTGCTGCGCTATTTTCGGCTCAGCCGTTTTTTGACCTTTTTGAATCTGTTGATCACTAAAGTTATTAAAATAGGCAAACGAGTAATAAACCCATGCTTGGGTCCAACGAATGTAATTTATTTTATTAGTGAAGTTTTTATGCTTTTGATAAACAAAGCGCTTTTTCTTAGGCATAAATAAAGAATCGATTGCTTTGCCAATAATTTTTTCAGCTAGTTTTACGTCTTCTGCCGTCCCGCCTACTTTTAGCAAGGTAAAAATAGCTTGCGAGACACAATGCATATCTAACGGATAACGATTGTTATGATAATATTTTGCTGTGCCATCTTGCTCAAACAAATGGGCTTTGTAATACGCTAAACCTTGTTCAATGGCGCTATCAAATTCATCAGTGCTTAATGCGGTGCGTAAAACATGTAACGCTTCTAAGTTATAGCCGGTATGAAAGCCATCAATAAATTGATGATGATGGCGAGATCCGTAGACCCAAGAGCCATCTTCACCCTGCTCTTTCACGGACTGCCGAGCCACTTTCAACGCAAGATTTTTATACTCTGCATTATCAGTAACATTGGCAACAAAACCTACCCACGCAGCGCCCCACAAACTGGCATTATGTACAAAGGCGGTTTCACCCGGAATATAAGCAAAAAACTCACGTCCATCGTGCTTACAATGTAATGTTTTAACAATAAAATGTGCTGCATCTAACGCTGGGGTACGGTACTTTGCTTCACCTGTTACTTCACTTAAGGCATAAAGTGCCTGCGCCACATAAATTGTGGTAATAACATTGGGTTTGCCTTTAGGCACATAAAAAGCACGAGCGTTCCAATCAAAGTGGTACCCCCAACAAGCATGTTTCCATACAGAAGAATCGCTTTGTTGTGTTAATAACCAATCAGCTAACTTAGTGGCTTCTGCTAAATAATGGCTTTCTTGAGTACGTTGATAATCTTCCAACAAACCCAAGATAAACAAGCCAATACCTTTAGGGTTTCGCATCGCGGGTACACCAAGAATAGAGCGCACATTAACAATACTGCGCTTGTTTAGTTGTGTCCAAGCTAAACCAAAAAAACCTACTTTGAGTTTAGGAAAAGCAGTGAAAAATTTACTATTTAAACTGTCAAAGGGATCTTGGCCTGCAAATTGATTTTCTTGAGAGTTGATTAATACATTTTTGGCTATGACTAATACCGTCGGTTTCATTTATTTTCTTCCAATAATTCATCATAAATTCCACATAACTTTGGCACGATGGCTTCAGGGGTAAAGTTATTTTCATATTTAGCTTTGGCTGCCTTAGATAATTGACTACTTAAAGTTTCGTCAGTTAATAGTTTGCTCAGCGCTACGGTTAAACCGTTCACATCACCTGCGTCAATTAACAAACCTTCTTGTTCATCTGTTATGGCATCTGGAATACCGCCAACCTTAGAAGCAACGACTACAACCTCCGATGACATAGCTTCAAGCACTCCCATAGGAAATCCTTCGTTATAGCTTGGTAAACAATAAATACTAGCATTAGCCAAACATTCGTTTTTTTCTTTACCTGAAATCCAACCCAAAAAATGAATATGCTTAGCTAAAGCTAACTCAGAAACTTTTTGTCTGTAATGCTCGACATCACCATTACCAGCTAAATGAAGCTCTGTATTTGGAAATTGAAGATGTAACCTCTGAAAAGCATCGATAAGGTCATCTACTCCTTTAGCCTTACATAGTTTTCCTAAAAAAATGATAATGCTTTTATCTTGAACTCTCTCATTACTAACTACTTTTGGGACTCCATTATAAACAATTACGGTTTTACTTTGATCATCTATAATAGAATTCACCCATTCAAGCCATTGTTCTGATAGAACAATTATTTTATCAGCCATATTAAAGCTGTCGCGAATTTGTGATTGTTTACTTATTGATGACTCTGTTGAATAGAAAATATTAAATTCACCACCATGCAAGTGAATAATGACTTTAGCCCCTAACTTTTTAGCTAATTTAATAATAATTGATTTCCGACTATAACTTCCTCGTGAAGCCATATGAACATGCACTATACCTACTTTATAAAAACAACAAAAATAGGTCAGTTGTACTAATGCTGTCGCAAAACTAAAAAATCGTGATAACCCAAAAAATTGATTACCATTTTTATGACTACAAATAATTTTGTTTTTTGTAGTAGAAAAAAATAAAGCAGCATCAAGTACCTGGAGAACAGTCGCAATGCCTCCTTTTCCATGTATTGATGTTGCAAAAGTTAAATTAATAGGCTTATTAAACATGATCGGAAACTTCACAAATAGCTTGTCTAACTTTACCATTTTTTGTTCTTGGAATAGCATCAACTTCTATAATCATAACTTTAATACTTTGTCCTAAACGCTCTTTAGTATTATCAATTAATTTATTACTTTCCAGACTAGTAAATAGTTGTTTATCTACTACTACCAATACGGTCACTTCAGAGAAGTCTTTTTGAACAAACTGTGTTGCAATTAAACCTGAAACACCTTTGGGGATATGGTTCAAGATATAAATTTCCTGCCCATCTTCACCCATTAAATAATCCCCAACTCTTCCTTCAATGGATTCAATTATGGGATAGGCTCTCCCACATAAACAATGCTTCTCATCAGATAAAATGACATGATCACCTGTTTTATAACGGATCAATGGGTATAAGGTGTTGTTAAAGTTAGTCCCAACAATTTCTGTACGTTTCTTCCCATTAACTTCACCTGCGGGGAGTAATTCTACATGGGAGTAATCCGTTAAAATATGGTACTTACCCTGCTCACAACTGGCAATAGCAGCTACACGCTCAAATAAACCGTACCAATCAAACACAGGGCATTTAAAGCGTTCTTCTATCAGCAGTTTATCCTCTTTTGATAGTGATTCTGAAGACGTTAGTATCGACTTTAATTTAGCAGGATAGAATTGGTCTGTGTGCTTTAAATATTTTGCCAAGGTAATAATTGAAGAAGGATAAGCTTGAATAACGTCAACTCCATAATCGACCATAGCCTGAATATATAAGGGTAATGCGCTGGTTGTCATATGAAATGAAGACAATAAAATCATATTTTCAAAAGACGAAAAACGCCAAAAAGGAGCTATTTTCTGTGCTAAAGGCACAATTAAATCACCTCGTATCCATGCTCTTTTATCACCTAATTTAAAACCAGCCCAAGCACGCTGTCTATCCGCAAAAGCACGCTCTGATTCAATAGAATCTAAGTTTTGATAAATAGTTAATGGACTACCTGTTGTGCCACTAGTAGCTCCAGAAAAGCGTTTCCCTTCATCTTGTGAATTAAAAAACTGCAATGGCTGTTGAAGTACATCTTGTTTATTAATGTATGGGAAACTGGCTAACTTGTCACAGGCTTCAACTCTGTTTTGATAAAAAGGAGTTCTTTGTGCATTAATTATCGCTGCAGCTAATTTTTCATCTTGGTATTTATTTAATGCCTCTCCATCAGATTCTTGCTTTAGTAATTGCTTAGTAAGTTTTTCCGCTTTTTTAGTCGCCCTAAGTTTTAACTTAATCAATGCCAACAATGAAACATAAACATTCTGCATAAATATAGGCATCTTTTTATACAAAGCATTGTTATACATTTTCTAACTCCTTGGAAAGCTGGTCCACTGTAATCACGTTTTCTTTGATTAAATTATTCAATATTTTCGTCATCGGCGAAAATAAATTAAAATCTTTAGGATGGCCAATTAACGTTACAACATTTAACTGGTTATTCAACTCGAGGGATCGCTGGGCAATTTTTGTATTAAATTGCTTTATTTCAGCATTACTGGCTAAACAAATATCATAGTTACTGTTCGCAGTCACCTTGCTAACACTCGTTTTACTGACAAAATTATCGTCTTGAAAACCTGTGCTTTTATAGGCCTTATTAACAAATTTATTGTAAACTCTCGCTAAACTTAACTTTTGTTTAAAATTAGAATAAGCCGTTAATAAGGGTAATTCATAAACTTTATTACCTGCTGAGCTTGCCACATTATTTGCCACTCCTGTCAATAATGAGACATCGCTTTGCCAATAAGGTTTATCATCATCTACCTGTGTATAATCATATTCTGACAAGATGCTAGATGTAAAATATCCAGGGCAAACAGATGAGTCTATTTTAATACCATTATCAGCTAAGGCTTTCACTGTATCTTTATCAGACCCTACATTATAGCCACCAGCTCTAAAAGCCTTACAGACATAATTAGGTACAACTTGCCTTACTAGCTTCTCTAAAGAAGCCTTACCTTTTTTTAATAAATCATATTTTCCCGGAGTACCGTTACTATCTGTACGATAAGGTAAAGCTGAAAACCGCCACCATTCAAAGTTTAATTGCCATTGACCATTTTCATATTTTGCACCAAACCACTGAGGGTGCAAATGCAATTGAATATCATGGCCTTGCTTCGCTATATTTAGTATTTGCTGCTCTAACAATACGGCATCACAATATTCTTTGGTCTCGGGTTTATGAGTGCTTTTTAGTGAAATAATCGCATCGATCTCTAACTGCTCTATGAAGAAAGTAGCTTTAACATCAAGGTCTTTTAATTCAGTTAATATTTTATTGGTTGGATTCACTAAGTGTTTACGTACACACCCTTTGCCACTGCCAAACAATTCATAATCAAAAGTAATTATATAGTTTAAAGACATTTTCTATTTGTTCCCTCAATAAAAAGTGCTGAGCAGTGCTTTAACATACTCGTGTTATTTAAAGTATAAAAAAACACATCATTAACATGTGTGCTCTCTGCTAAGCCCTTACAATGTAGATTGAAAAACGTCTCTGACGTTATTAATTTATTTTTACTGTGATGATAATAGGTATTAACTACTGCTCCTACGTTATCACCAGTAACTTTTAATTTAACGGGGTCATTACTATATAAATAACTTTTATCTTTTTCGTATAAATCTTCTGCACAGTGAATCATCGAGCAATTACTTACACCTAAACCCACTGTTTTTGAATTGTTCAACAAAGATATTTTATAATAAGGGCTTTTGTCATCAAATGGATATTGAGAGTGTTGATGCTCTGAAATCAGCTGTTCTGCATTTTTCCCCCAAGCACAAACTGACTTGATTGGATGAATACTTGTTAAAACATCGCTGCTAGCAAATGTTTGTGCTAAAACCCCTGTTGAACATTTTACGGTATCAATATTAAAATCACGGCCTGCGTTAGCCCAATCACTTGATAATCCAGGAGGGTAGAATGGCATAACAATACTGCCCTCCGTGCCCACTAATTCTTTCAATAAACCAACGAGCTGTAGTGGTGAAAAGTCAGCTCGCAAAAAGCCAAAACCACAATGCACTATAATATTATCACCTTGCTGTATATTAAGTTCTTCAACTAATATTCTCTGCATTGATGATAATGACAATACCGTTTTATTTTTGCTGCGTTGACGCGCTTGTCGGTACTTTATTTTTCTAAGTTCAGCAAAAAGACGCGATGACTTAATGATTGATTTTAATTTGGCTAACATATAAATCTCATTATTTTAAAAATATTTAATATCGCATTCGATAATCTCTCTGACTAAAATGACAATTATCTTTAGTTAGATAGCATTAATTGATGAATACTTTCCTCTCTTAGCGGAGGCAACTTCTTCATCTAGGACTCTAATATATCTTGTAGCTTTAAGGCTATATCTTCCCATGTATCTACTTGTGTATTATCGCGAATACCTTGAGAATTGAAAATTCCATTATTATTATGAATTTGACTTAAGGCCTCAGAAAAAGACTCTGGCGTATCATCACATAACACACCATTATACTGGTTTATCACTTTTTTTTGCTCTGTTGTTGAAGTACCAATCACAAACATGCCGTTCGCAATATATTCTAGGGTTTTTGTGACTGGCTGCACATCAAAAAAACTCGTTTTAGGTACGTAAGACACGCCTATATTGTTGTTATTTAAGAATGGAGTGAGTTGGTTGTGCGGGATGCGTCCATGAATTTTAACAATGTTATCTAAGTTATACTTAGTGACTAATTTTTTTAGTTGGTTAACCTCATCACCATAGCCATAACCAATAACATCATACCCTTCAATTAAACTATTTGAAGTTTGATCTAAATATTTTTTTAAACCGATTATAGTATCTTCTATTTTTCTACCTGATAACACACCCACATACAACAATCGTAATGAATCAAACTCTTTAATTTCTGACGTAAACTCTGGCGATCCTAATCCGACAACACAATATTTTTTTAACTTTAATAAACGAGCAAGCGAATCAGAAATTACATTCACTTTACCTGCAAAAGAGCTCTCAAATCTGAGAATACAATTTAATACATTTCTTTTAAGCCATTTAGAAGTTACAGCACCAGTTCTAATATCCAAAATATAATTTTTTTTAACTAATTTTGTTCTTAATAAAGAACAAAACAAAAAATACTTTACAAAAATCATCCCTTTTTTTTCAAATAACAATGCCTTAACTTTTTGACTGAACTCTAACCATTTGAACAAGCCGGACTTCTCCAATTGGATATAAATAACCTTAATCCCCTCTTCTTCAATGATAGGCTTTTGACTTGCTATACAAATAAAAGTTATATCATAACTCTCCTTTAAGTATCTTGCGTAATAATAGGTATCAATCAAGTAGCCAAACTGACTAGGGCAGACAATGGTTAATTTTTTTTTCACTCTACAAGCCTTATTTCGATATTTTATCTTTTGAAGTTGTGATCATAAGAAGTAAAAGAATAGAAAATGTAATTTTATTCACATGCAAAACAGTACTATAAAGAGGATAAATAGTAATCGCTAAAATAAGGAATACTCCTCCAGATTTAAACGTTTTATCATATAACCCTACAGTTTTCATTTGTAGTAAAGATAAAAACTTATACAATAAAAGTGCTATCAATATGAACACTCCCAAGAGTCCTATATCCCAGAGGTAAATACTCAATTGTGAGCTAGCAAAACTTACTGGTGAAGCAAAAATCACTGCTTCTGAATTATTAACATTCGCGTATTTAGAAGAGGTTAAACCATGGCCTACTAAGCTATTTACAGTTAACCTATGGCTAAGGTTATTATCCATCCAAATAGTAATTGATGCTATTCGACTCACCTCACCCGAAGAGTAATCAACCAAATCAGTTTTGGAATAATCATTGCCTATATCGATGACATATTCTGTAATAGATTGACCTTTTCCACTGCCCGATGAAAAATTACTGCTGTAATTAGCCACCATCCCCACAACAAATACAGTAATAAATAATGATGAGCCTAATATTATTTTGGGCTTTAAAAACTCTTTAGGTTCAACTACTGCAATAACAATAAATATCACTAAAACGATGACGATTTTGGTTTCCATCATCAAAACGCTAGTCATGCTAAAAATAATGGCTAAAAAGTCCAGTTGGGTAGCTCGCTTTAATCTTATTTTCTTGACTGCCATTGTGCAATAAAAACACAAAAAGAGTAATAACCCAGCGCTATTACCACCGCCACCTTGAGGATTAAAACCAAAAGTACCGGAGATTAAGTCCCAGTCAAAGGCTTTAGTGTTAGAAGCTCTCGCGGTGATAAAGAATTGACTGATTACAAAAGGCAATTGAATAAAAACAATAGTTCTTATCAATTTATATATAGCTGAAAGCTGCACGTTAGACAAAACAATACGTGATGCGATCAGTAATGAAATAGAGGGTATTATATAATCTTTAATAGCAATGGCCTTTAACGAACCACCAGTTAAAAATAGCCAATTAAAACCTAAATATACCAACCAACAAAATAAGGCCAATTGTATATTGTCACTAAAAAGGCGTGTTTTATTAGGTTGAAGTACTAATAACAACGGTACTAAAGCTCCAGCCCAATACATTTGGCTTATATTCAAATAACTAGCAACAATTCCTACAACAATAAAATTAAAGAATAAGAAAAAGGGAATTATGTAATTTAGGCTTTTGATTTGAGCTAAACTATTATTCGTCATCATTTTTTACCTTAATATCGTTTGTGGTGTAGGCAAAATAAATACAAACTGATGCTGATATACTAATAGAAAAAGCAGAAGCAATTGAAAAGTACCATACGCCTATTAATAACGATTTCTGTAAGCCAAGCCATAAAAATAAAGTGACAAAAAAGGCATTAAATAATTGCCAATAATAATCGTACTTTTGTTTATCAAAAATAACGTAGACATAAGTAATAGGAGAAAAAACAACCAACGCTAATAAGTAAGGTGTTAGGGCAATAGCAAAATTTACTGCTGGTAACCACTCCTCCCCCATCGCAAAGGTAATTACAGGTTTCCCCATAAAAATCACACCCAAAATATAAAGACTCACAGCTAAGCCAGATAATATTGATATTTTACCGTAATTAACTAAGGCTCTTTTAGGAGAAATAAGTATTTCTCTTTTAATCACATCAGCAACCGCAGACACTACAATAACTGCGGGGGCTATCACAAACTTTACCGCTAAGCTGTAATAAGCTAAAGCACTGTTATCTTCTATTAAAGTACCTACAATAATTAAAAACATGCCTGCGCTATATCGATTTAATAAGTGCGCAGGAATCATGTACTTAATTACATTTTTTGAGCTATATATAATTTGTTTGCAGTCGGTATAAAAACCATTCTCCGATTTACCATCAACAAGCTTTTTACTGAAAAATTTAACTGGAAATATATTGGCTAAGGCAAAAGCCAGCATAATAATAAAAGGTGATAATTCAACGAATAAAAACAACACATAAAAAATAATTGGAAACAACAATGCTCTGCTTATTCTTGTCAAAGCATTAGTACTAAAAAGTCCCTGTTTGATATTTTTTTGAATAGTGAATTCAAAACTGGCAGTGGCATATAACATGGCAAAAAATGCGAGTAATATTATCAGGGGATTACTTGGACTATCTTCTGTGAAAACAAACGCCAATAACGCTAAAATAAAAGCGGTGCAAGCCGTTATTTTGCCAAATATCGACTCTAAAAGCCTAAACCTTGTTTCACTAATATTAAATACTGTAAATTCTAAACGGAGCGAGGCAAAAACACTAAGTATTGCCGTGATAGACAATAAATAACTGTATTGTCCATAAATGTCAGCACCGCTTAATTTAGCAATAAATGGTACACTAAAAAAGGAGACTAACTGTGCTAGCATTACACCAAAGCTGGTAGTAGCGTAATGCTTTAGGTTATCTATTTTAAATTTACTCAAAAAACAAAGACCTTAAAATTAACAATTAGATAAATCGACTGTTTTCAAAAAAACTCTCAAGCCTTGCCCTAAAACAGGATCAAGTAACGAATACTCAATATTCGCCTGCAGATAACCTAACTTGTTACCGCAGTCATGACTACGACCCACAATTTTGTAGGCTTCCATTTTTTCCAGCTTTAACAACTGATGCATAGCATCCGTTAGTTGAATTTCATCGCCAGCGCCGGGTGGTGTAAATTCTAGTAAATCCCAAATAGCTGCAGATAATACATAGCGACCTGTGATTGCTAGGTTAGAAGGAGCATCATCAAGATCTGGTTTTTCAACCATATTGGTTACTTCGGCAAACTCAGATTCTTTAAGTTTTGTCCCGTTAATATCAACCACACCATAACTGCTGACATCTTGCTGTGGCACTTCTTCTACCATCACTTGACTGATGTTGGTTTCTTCAAACCGTTGGACCATTTTAGCAAGGTTATCTTGCTTTAAATCTGAACGGTATTTATCTATCAATACATCAGGTAAAATAATGGCAAAAGGTTTATCACCAATGATAGGTTTGGCGCATAAAATGGCGTGGCCTAAGCCCAATGCATTAGATTGACGAACAGAAATCACATTAGTGCCTTTTGGCGTTATTTTACGAACTTCATCTAATAGTGAACGTTTTACCCGTTTTTCAAGCTGTGCTTCAAGCTCAAAACTTTTGTCAAAATGGTTTTCGATGGCATTTTTACTGGAGTGCGTGACTAGAATAATGTTTTTAATACCGGCTGCTGCCGCTTCTTCTACCACATACTGAATCAATGGCTTATCAACTACGCTGAGCATTTCTTTAGGAATTGCTTTTGTGGCTGGCAACATGCGTGTACCTAGTCCAGCTACAGGGATTACTACAGAGGTTATTTTATCAGTCATTGATATCGTCCATAATTTCATTTAATTTTTAAATCTTTATAGTTTTATTACATCTTTCAATTTTGAAATGTAATAAAACTATAAATATTCATAACTCTTTATTTTTATTTCGTGTTTATGCTCTTTGTTCGTGTAAAACCTTTAGCTTTTTGTCGAGGCAAGCATCGACCTACAAAGTGATGCTGAGCCTTTTTGTCAAAGCAAGCATCGACCTACGACATGACTCTGTGCCTTTTGTCGAGGCAAGCATCGACCTACAACGTGACTCTGTGCCTTTTGTCGAGGCAAGCATCGACCTACAACGTGACTCTGAGCCTTTTTGTCGAGGCAAACATCGACCTACAACGTGATGCTGTGCCTTTTTGTCGAGGCAAGCATCGACCCACAACGTGATGCTGTGCCTTTTGTCGAGGCAAGCATCGACCTACAAAGTTATGCTGTGCCTTTTTGTCGAGGCAAGCATCGACCTACAACGTGACTCTGTGCCTTTTGTCGAGGCAAGCATCGACCTACAACGTGACTCTG
>OJGW01000360.1_pt1 | contig 14761 bp, 13 predicted proteins | sample 1594511 | NCBI WGS metagenome assembly OJGW01 (sample SAMN05416844, study PRJEB24817) | seawater metagenome | isolation source: Sea water | place: Canada:Atlantic | collected 2013-07
CTCGTGGTCTCGGAGATGTGTATAAGAGACAGATCCTGAACGAAACCGCGAAAACGTTTGGGATAGAGCATTGGCCGGTAGCGGCGATTAAAGCTTATCTTGGCCACAGTATCGGTGCGGCTTCGGGCGATCAGCTAATGGCCAGCCTCGGCGTTTGGCAGGATCATGTACTGCCGGGTATTACCACCATCGACCACATCGCCGACGACGTGCAGCGCAGCAATTTAATGCTGCCCATGCAGCACCTGGCGCTGGAGCCGGACAGCATGGACATTGCCATTCTCAATGCTAAGGGCTTTGGCGGCAACAATGCCAGTGCCTGTCTGCTCTCCCCCTCGGTGGCGGAGCGCCTCGTCAAGGGACGTCACGGCAGCGCTGCTTGGTCTGCCTACTGTGATCGCCGGGAGGCAGTTGTCGCTCAGGCCTGCGCTTATGACGAGGCGGCACTGCGCGGTGACTTAAGCGTTCGCTATCAATTTGGTGAAGGTGTGTTAAACGAGGATGACCTCGATATTCAGCGGGGAAGTATCGGTATTGCCGGTTGGGCTGAGCGCGTCAGCCTGGAGCTGGAGTCCCCCTACGCAGACTGGCTGTCCAAGGACTGAGTCGCGAGCGGCCATTGCGCTCGGCGCTAGCTGCCCCTCGGATAGCGGCTAGCGACGGGGCGGCAATTACGGATAGGTGACAAATTGCAAATGTGGCGCAATAGCCCTAACCGCAATTCACGTCGCAGGGGTCCTGGCTATGCGAGGATATATCCGACACCCAGATGCCATTCCAGTAGAGGTTGTGCCGGTCGACAACGATATGCTGCCAGACAGTGCGGAACTGCCGGGTCTGTGCTGTAAGGTGGAGCGTCCTTTCGCTCGCGGCAGTGCAGTACGATTTACCCTTCCATCGATGCCTGTTGATTTCACCGGCATCGGGCGAATCAGCTGCTGTTGCCGCCACGGCGACAGCTGGCTGGCCAGAATTTCCCTTTCCTCTGAGCAAGCGCTCTATCATCTGCGTATGGTGGAGCAGCTCTGTCAAATTGAAGCCTATCGGCACTGTGTGTCCGAGCATCAGGGGCGACAACTCAATGCCGAGCAAGCCGCCGCCGAGTGGATATCTCGTTACGCGGCGGACTTCGATCAGTATTTTGCGATGAGTTAGTGCTTTTCGCAGAATATCCCCGCATTTATGAGCAAGACAGCCGTACGCATTCATGGTTGAATACTCCCCCCTGACAACCTTGGGGCGTGAAAGGAGTCCGTGAATGAACTATGAAGCCAGCGCGCGCGTGGTGATTGATTTGCCCAAAGACCGAGTGTGGGCGATGTTGCAGGATTTGACCCTGGCTCATCACTATGTCCCCGGTGTACAGCGCTGTGAACTGCATGAAGGTCCGGCATCCGGTGTCGGTGCCAGTCGTCGTGTCTACCAGAAATTTGGCCGCTGGCTGGACGAGAGCGTCGTGGAATGGAATGAAGGGCGAGGATTTGTGCTGCGCTTGCATCGCAAAGACAAAGGCGCTCCGGCTCCCTTCCGTCAGGCGCAATTTCGCTATCAGATAGATGATGCCGGCAATAGTCAGACGGCATTTACTGCCCGCTTGAGCTTCTCCATGCGCTGGGGGAGGATAGGTGCATGGTTGTATAAACGTGTCATGCGTGGCCCGGTCAATCGCATGATTCGAGATGTGGCGGCGGGCATGAAAGACTTCTATGAATCTCGGGCCGATGCGCCCTCTGAGGCTGTGAGAAAACTGGATTGACGATGGATGCACTGCGCCTGCTTCAGCAGCGAAATTCCGCAAGTAAACTCTGCGAGCCAGCGCCGGGTAGTGAGGTGCTGGACGAGGCGTTTGCTGCCGCAGCACGAGCGCCGGATCATGCGAGGCTGAGACCCTGGCGGTTTCGCCTCGTAGAAGGGGAGGCCCGCTCCCGCCTTGGCGATATCTACGCCGACGCCGCTGTGGTGCGGCGCCCGGAGAGCACAGAGGCCGAACTGGAGAAATTCCGAAAACAACCGCTGCGTGCGCCGATGATTCTGATTGTGTCGGCGGTGATTCAGGAGCATCCAAAGGTGCCGGCTGTAGAGCAGCGGTTGGCGACTGGCTGTGCCGCCTACGGTTTTCTGCTGGCGCTGGAGGCCCAGGGGTATGCGGGAATCTGGCGAACCGGGGATCACGCCTTCGACCGCGGAGTTATGTCAGCCATCGGAATGTCAGATAACGAAGAAATAATAGGCTTTCTTTATATCGGAAGTCGCGATGGCAGTGCCAAGCCCCTGCCTGAGGTGGCGACGTCAGATTTTGTTGAGACATGGACGGGACTATGAATACGGTCACACCCCCAGTATTTGAAACATTGGCGCTGCGTATGGAGCAGCATGTCGCATGGGTAGCCCTCAACCGCCCCGACAAAGCTAACGCCATGAACGAGGCCATGTGGGCAGAGCTGCAACAGTGTTTTGAGTGGCTCGATGCCGAGCCCTGTGTGCGCGTGGTTGTGCTTTGCGGTGAGGGCAAGAATTTCTGTGCGGGTATTGATCTGGGCATGTTTGCCGGATTGGCAGACCTGATGTCCCAGCAGCCGGAGCTGGGGCGGCGTATCGAGTGGTTCCGTCGCCACATTAAAATGTTGCAGGGCAATCTCACTGCTATAGAGCAGTGCCGTAAGCCCGTTATTGCGGCTATTCAGGGCAACTGTGTGGGTGGTGGTATCGATATGATTTCCACCTGCGATATGCGTTTTTGTGCGCAGGGCGCCAATTTCTCTATCAAGGAAATTGATATTGGCATCGTGGCTGATGTGGGTACATTACAGCGCCTGCCCAAACTGATTTCTCCGGGGCTGGTCAGTGAGCTGGCGCTGAGCGGGCGCAATGTCGATGCATCGGAAGCGGAACGGATTGGCTTGATTAACCGCGCTTACAATTCCTATGAGGAGATGGTCGACGCGGTGTCTGAGCTGGCCCAAAGTATTGCCCGCAAGTCGCCTCTGGCTGTTCGCGGAACCAAGGAAATGATCCGCTATTCGCGCGACCACAGCGTAGAAGACGCGCTGAATTATGTCGCGACATGGAATGCTGGCATGCTCAGCCAGGAAGACGCCATGTTGGCAATTTCTTCAGCGCCGGGTGAGTCTCCAGACTTCAAAGACTGATCTCAATATTAATAATCGTTCAGGAATGGGGGTAAGCGCCTTACTGCGCTTGTTCCCTGACTTGGTGTTGGTAAACTACCTGTAACCAATTGCTGCACCCTGTGCAGTGTTGGTGCCATAGTGATATGCAAAAAAATACGATATTCAAAAATTCACTGCTGACTTTCCTGCTTCGTCCACTGTTTCTGTTCACCTCCCGGCTGATTGGCTGGAAAGTGCTGGGGCAGAAGCCGGAACAGAAAAAGTGTGTATTGATAGCGGCGCCACATACCAGTAACTGGGACTTTCCCACCATGATGGTGATTGCTTTCGTGCTGGGCCTTGATGTGCACTGGATGGGTAAGCATACCTTGTTTCCCAAAGGGCCACTGGGCGCCATTATGCGCTGGTTTGGTGGCATCGCTATCGACCGCCGCAAGCGTCATAACACGGTAGAGCAGATGGCTGAGGAATATCGTCGCCGTGACGAACTGTTGGTGGTCATTACGCCGGAGGGAACGCGGAGTGAAGTTGACCGCTGGAAAGGCGGTTTTTATCACATTGCCTGTGCGGCGAATGTGCCCATCGTGTTGGGCTTTGTCGATGCCAAGACAAAGACCACAGGGCTGGGGCCAACCTTTTATTCCACCGGGGATTACGAGGCTGACCTGAAAGAAATTATGGCGTTCTACGAGAATATGCAGGGCCTGAAGAAACGCTAGTGCGAGTGCTCCGGGTCGGCGTTTCTTCGTAGATAAATAACAAAAAAACGAAGACACCTTATACCGGGGCAATTTATGAGCGTAAGAAACCGCTGGTCGACCACCCTGTTGACCATCGCCAGCCTGATTCTGGCGCATTCTGCCAGCGCCATGCGCGCCGCCGATGTTAATACCGGCACGATCGCAGACAATCCCTCTGACAACTGGCTTGCTCACGGTAAAGATTACCGCGAGCAGCGCTACAGCGAGCTCAAGCAGATCAATCGCGAATCGGTGACTGAGCTGGGCCTGGCCTGGTCCTTTGATACTGATTTCAATCGCGGCCTTGAAGCAACCCCGATAGTGGTTGATGGCGTGATGTATGTCACCGGCAACTGGAGCGTGGTGTATGCCTTGGATGCCCGCAGTGGTGAGCTGCTGTGGAAGTACGATCCCAAGGTTCCCCGGGAGTGGGCCAAGATGGCCTGCTGCGATGTCGTAAACCGCGGTGTCGCTGTCTACGAAGGCAAAGTGATTGTCGGCACGCTAGATGCCCGCCTGATCGCCCTGGATGCCGAGAGTGGTGAGGTCATCTGGTCCGTACAAAGTGCTGATATTGAGAAATATCCGTACACCATTACTGGGGCTCCCCGTGTCGCCAAAGGTTTGGTATTCATTGGGAATGGTGGCGCAGAATACGGTGTTCGCGGCTTTGTCAGCGCCTTTGATGTGAATACTGGCGAGATGCGCTGGCGCTTCTACACCGTCCCCGGCAACCCGGCCGACGGGTTCGAGAATGATGCCATGGCGCGAGCCGCTGAAACCTGGACGGGTAAATGGTGGGAGTTCGGTGGTGGCGGCACCGTCTGGGACTCAATCGTCTACGACGACGAGTTGGATCAGTTGTACATCGGTGTCGGTAACGGCTCTCCCTGGAACCAGCGTATTAGAAGTCCTGAAGGTGGTGACAACCTCTATCTGTCGTCGATTGTCGCGCTGAACCCCGATACCGGTGACTACCTTTGGCACTATCAGGAGACCCCTGCCGAGACTTGGGACTTTACCGCCACGCAGCATATTATGCTGGCCGACATGGAAATCGATGGTGAACAGAAGAAGGTTATCTGGCATGCGCCGAAAAACGGCTTCTTCTTTATCATCGATCGCGAGAACGGCAAGTTGCTGTCGGCTGAACCCTACGCCAAGGTGAACTGGGCAAGCCACTACGATATGGCGACCGGTCGGCCGGTTGAAACCGATATCGCGCGTTATGAAGGCAAGCCGGAGCTGATTCGGCCATCGTCCATGGGCGCGCACAACTGGCACCCGATGGCGCACAGCCCCGATACCGGCTATGTCTATATTCCCGCCATTGAAGCTCTGTTCCAGTACGCGGATGTCGAGGAATACCTGCACCGCTGGGGGCAGTGGAATCTGGGCGTGCCTCTGGAGCAGCCTGCATTGCCCGACCCGATTCTGGCGCAGTTGCTGACGACGACGATGACTCGAGGCTCATTGCTGGCCTGGGATCCGAAAACACAGAGCGCTGCCTGGGAAATTCCGCATAAACTGACCTGGAATGGCGGTCTGCTGGCGACGGCGGGAGGGCTGGTCTTTCAGGGAACGGCGGATGGGCAATTCATTGCTGTGAATGACAAGACCGGTGAAAAACTTTGGAGCCATGATGTCCGCACGGGCGCCATGGCGGCGCCAGTGACCTATAGTCTTGACGGCGAGCAATACGTGACTCTGCTGGTCGGTTGGGGTGGTGCTTTTGGCTTGGTCGCGGGTCTGGAGCGTGAATACACGCCACCGCCGAGCCGGGTTCTGACCTTTAAATTGGGGGGCAATGGCCAATTGCCGCCAAATCCCGAAAAGCAGCTGCACGAGCCGCCGCCGCGTTTGACTGAGGATGAGGCTGTGCTGGAGCAGGGGCGCAAGCTGTATTACGCCTACTGCGCGGCCTGTCATGGTACTGAAGTGATTTCCAACGGCGCCATCCCTGATTTGCGTCATTTGCCGCGCGCGTTTCACGACAACTTTAACGCTATCGTGCTGGACGGCATCATGAGCAAGCTGGGTATGGTCGGCTTCAAGCAGGTGATTGATGAAGATCAGGCCTACGCCATTCACGCTTATATCCTTGATGAAGCAAACAAGGACAAAGAGTCCCGTGAGCTACCCGAGTGGTGGCGCAGCTTTAAAGCTTGGGTATATAGCGGACTCGCTTGGTTGATAGGCTTAATTAGCTAGAAAAACGATCTGTGATTTTGAAGGGGCCGCTGGCCCCTTTTTTGTGTATAGAAAGCGGGTGTTAGTGAAATCTGGCTAGCATAAGCGATGCGTCCCATGAATAAGTGTTTGTGTATTTGGTGTTGGGGTTCAGTTAGTTAGACTGCCTGCTAACGTATTCCCTATGGTAACGGCAGGAGTTTTACACTGGGGTTACGGGTTTTCCACATAATCTGTGGATAAGTTGGTGGGTAAGTTGTCAGTTTGGCCCGCTAAGCGCGATAGACTCGGGGTTGTAACAAATTGGTCAAATTTTAATCATTATATTAAATTCTATAAAAAACATATAGTTACGATGTTTTCTTGATTTTGCCTGTGATTTTTTGCCGCTAAGCGATGAACTTTGGGTTATTGGGCCCTATCTGTGAATAAGTGTTACGTCAAGAGTTGACTTATGTAACGTGTTACCAATTGCAACGCTGCATAATTCTGGGGCTTTGGCGGGCATCAAGATGGTGCGCGTGTCAGTTCTCGGGGCCGCTATAGCTGCAGCCACTGGTGCAGGTTTCACGCATTTCGATACGTTTTAGTGCGGGCAGGGATGGCTTCAGCGCTCGCCAAATCCATATCGACAGGTTTTCGCTGGTGGGGTTTTCAAGGCCAGGGATGTCATTCAAGTAGTAGTGGTCAAGCTGGTCCAGAATAGGCGCTATCGCCTGCTTGATATCGCCAAAATCCATGATCCAGCCTGTGTGGGAGTCGGGCTCGCCACCAACAACGACCCGTAGCTGGAAGCTGTGGCCGTGCAGGCGGGCGCATTTGTGGCCCTCGGGGACGTTGGGTAGGCGATGGGCGGCTTCGAAACTGAACTCTTTGAAAATTTCCACGGATAAAGGACCTGAGCCTGAAGTTAGGGCGAGCTATGGTAATCAGCCTTACTAAAGCTGTACAGAACAGCGTGCTTCGCAGGGTGTTCAAAGGCTGCGCAAAGTGGCGAATTATTGGGCTTCATGTAGTACAAAAAATGAGCAAAATCAGTTGGATAGGCTTTTTTTACAGTTTTTTAAAAAAAATCCCCTGGAAGGTTTGACAAGCAAGGTCATTACTGTAGAATGCGCCTCACTCGATTGAGGGGTGATTAGCTCAGCTGGGAGAGCATCTGCCTTACAAGCAGAGGGTCGGCGGTTCGATCCCGTCATCACCCACCAAATCGATCGAGTGTAAGAGTATGCGGACCGGTAGTTCAGTTGGTTAGAATGCCGGCCTGTCACGCCGGAGGTCGCGGGTTCGAGTCCCGTCCGGTCCGCCAACTTTTACCACTGCTTGCAGTGATTTTCTGACCTCCTTTCTGTTTTTAATATTCCTTTATTTTTACCTGCTTTGTCAGTGCGTCGAATTTCCGCTGCACGCGTCTGCGCTACTTGAATGAATGTGATTGCCACGCCGTATTTGTGCGTCAAATCGCGCTATCATCGGCTTCTACTATAAAAGCTGGAAGGCGAGTGCCCTATGTCATCACTGACAGAAGCCATTCTTTTTTTTCGCGACGATGACATCGTCAAAGAAATGTATTTCTCTGAGTTTGAAGCTGTTCTCGACGACGTCGTCGGTGTGCCGGACTTCGCCGGCGAGCAGTTACAGGCTGTGTTCGTACAGATAAATGGCGCATTGAAGGTCACGGGTGCGGTTTTCTTTACGATCAGCTTTGACAAGCGAGGCCGTATTGCCGGCAGCTGGAATATCCCCCTTCGCCATTTGTTAGACCACGCGAACTTTGGCCCTGACTTAGGTGCGGGCATGATTCGGGTCGCCTGCCGCAGTGCCTGTCCGGTGTCCTGGTATCGCCAGCAACTCTGGGACCCGGAGATGGAGAACAATCAAACGTTCATAGCCATCAGTGTGGCGGTGCAGCGCAATCGACTGGGTATTGTCAGTGATGAAGCGTCGGCACCGACCGCGGCGGCAGTATCGCCATTTTTTCAGGAGAGTGCGCCTCTGGCACCGCCTGCCGCTCGTGCCGATTCTGTCGATGCCGATCAACCGATATTTCACCGGGCTTACCGCGCAAGATTGAAAGCGCTGCGACAAGCTGAGCAGCTTCGGCTGGCGACCCAGGCTGAACGCTTTGAAACGCTCGCCGAAAAGCAGGCCGAACAATTCGCTGAAAAATTGGCGGCGACTGAAAAGGCGCTGGCACGGGCCACAAAGACCGGGGCTGAGCTGGAGGCTCGCTGTCGGCAATTGCAGACACAAATGACCAAGCAGCAGGCTGAGCTGGAGAGTCGAAATGCCGAATATGAGGCGTTGCTGGAAAAAGGCGGGGAGGCTGCGCAGAGTGAGCTTGACGCGCTGAAAACTGGCTACCAGGAGCGCCTGCAGAGAGAGCTGGAGCACCACGCTGCCGATTACGAGGAGCGCCTGCGAAAGCGTGAGACAGAATTGTATCAGCGCGCCACTGAAATCGTCGGATTGCGTGATGAGCTGGGGCGCCTGCGCGAGCAGAACAACGAGCTCATGCTCAAGGACGATAATGCGATTCTGACCGAAATGGCGGAGAAGGGAGTGGTGTTTGTTGCCTATCACCCCGGCATTGAGCATCTGGTGATCGATCGTCATGACATGCCCGCCTATCTGCGTGATCCACAAGCCTATGCCGCCGAGCGCTGTGAGGTCAGCTTAGAGCAATATCAGCGATGGTTGGTCCACTACCGCCTGCCGGTGTGCTGTTATCAGGACGAGCGCGGGGAATACTGCGGTCAACCGCTGGATAAGGTGATGAAGCCGAAGTTATTCCGCTCGGGAGACAGCGACCGCTGCGAGGCGCACAAGCTTGGCTGAGGTGGCAGTCACCTCACTGATTGATGCCTTATATACCGATACTCCCTGCGTGGATGTGTTGCGCTTGGATCGTCAGCACGCGCTGGCGCCTGGCAATAAATGGTTCAAACTCAAGGCCAATCTGAGCGAAGCGCGGCGCCTTGATGCCCACTGTCTGGTTAGTTTCGGTGGTGCTCACTCCAATCACCTTCATGCTTTGGCGGCGGTTGCTCGGGAAGCGGCCTTTCCGTGCTATCTGTTTGTGCGCGCAGATGCGGGGCAGCAAACGCCCTGCCTGCTAGATGCGGCGCGCTGGGGGGCGACGATTATTCCCCTCAGTCGGAGCGATTATCGGCGCCGCCATGATCCGGAGTTTGTCGCCTCCTTAGTGCATGAGCTTCCAAAGCCTTATGTGATTCCGGAGGGTGCGGCGAATGTCCTTGGGGTGCAGGGTTGTGCGGATATTGCAGCGTTGCTGCCAGATCGGGCTGCGGCGTATGACCTGGTGATGCTGGCTTGCGGTACGGGCAGTACCCTTGCAGGCTTGGCTTGCGCCGTTGCTGACGGCGTGGCTGTGCGTGGTGTGCCGGTAGTGAAAAAGGCTGAGCAGTTCATGCCCGCCGATATTCAACGCCTGCTGACCAAGATCGATCACTTCAGAAATAACTGGTCTTTGGACTACCGTTTTATTGGCAAGGGGTTCGGGCAACTGACGCCAGGACTGATTGAGTTTATTAAGACGTTTGAGCAGCGCAGTGGTATCCCTCTCGACCCGGTGTACACCGCTAAGCTTTTCTACGCAGTGGAAACCTTGACGTTGTCGGGGGAGCTCAACGCGTACTCGCGGATACTGGCGGTGCACACCGGTGGTTTACAAGGAAGGCGAGGCTATCCCGGGGTGTTTGGCTGCAGTTAGTCGCGAGGCCAGTCATCGGGAACGACAAAGCAGCGTTCGAGGTGCTTATTGATCAGCATGACGGGGCGCAGTTCTGCTCGATCGAGCTGACGCTCATCGAGCGGCCGGGCATTTTCGTAATCAGCATCTAGCCAATAGGGCTTTTCCAGCAATCGCCATTGCCAGTGTTCGTCCGACCGTTGGCGAAATTTCCCGATGTGGAACCAGTCCCCGGTGGGGTGATCTGGGTTCAGGCCGTGACTCCAGGCTTTTTGTTGTTCCGGATAGAACAGCATCCCCGCCACGCGCACTTGGGGCTCGCATTTAACAATCCCCGCAGTTTTCAGCGCTTGTTGGCCGGCTGGGGTCTGCGACAGCTCTAGCTGGTGCGAGAGCAGTCGTTCCAGTTTGCGGTCCAGACGGTCGGCGCTGTTGGGGCCGAGCCATTCTCGAAAGGGCAGCTCGCCGGCGTGCCGAGCAAGGAAGAACTTCACGGCCAGTTCTAAGTGAAATGTGTGATCTTTCAACATGTCGTGATAAAGCACGTCGAACTCGCCCAGTGTTCGTCCGTCCTGCCTGACTGGCAGGTTGTGGGTCAGCAGTTCGGTATGTGGGTCTTCAATCAGAAAAAAATGCCAGAGTGATTCAAACACGAGGCCCAGCCTTGGACTCCGGCAGTGCTGCTCGAGGTGATCGCGCAGGCGGCGATCATTCCGGTCCAGCTGCTCCAGCCATTCCCGTCGTTGGCTCGTCAGCGGGAGATCCGGAGCGGCAATCCCTGTCGCCTCGTTGAGAAGTGGGGGGGCAAAGCAGCTCCATGCCAAGGCGCGCACAGGGGGCGACTTATATGACGGGAGGACGAGGTGAGTTTTTTCCATGCTTCAAATTGTAAGAGCTCAGTGACGTATAAGTGAAGGGTTCACCAATACCATCCGAGCGACAGCCCGAACTCGGCTTTCTCGTGTTTTCTCGCGTGCACACGAGCGTCTATATTTTTTGTGAGACGCCATCTCATATCGCTTCGCATCAGAAGCTCATGATCTCCGCTGGGGCTGAGCCGTTGCTCGATGTGCAGTAAAGCACTGAAGTGGTTCGAGGGCTTTGTGCTGATACCGGCGCGAACTGCTGTATAAGCATTTTCTTCGCTAAATGAGTCGCCGAGAAAGCCAGCGATGCCCATCGCATGTAGGGCTACACGATTTTGATTGAAGCCGGATGATATGCCATAACCCGCGCGTAAATTGCCTCCCAGGCAGCTGTCGCAGTTGATTTCCTGCTGTGCTGCGCCGACTTCAAGTAGCCAAGCTCGGTTTTTATCTCCGGGAAGGCCTGATGCGCCTGTGTGGATATTCTCAATGCTCACGAGGTTAATTCTCTGAATATAGCTGCGATGCCTGTTCGATCTAACACTGACCTCTGCCATCGATAATGTGGAGTGTGTGACGTGCCCCTGCTCTGCGTCTAGCGCGTCGTAGTAGACGGGGCGCAGTGTTAGCTGAACGGTATCAGACCCTTCCGCCGGGTGGGCTATCCCCACGTTTACATAGCTTACCCTTCTTCCGCCGTGGGGGGCTTGGCGGTTGGTGATTTCGAGGTCTGTTTCAGTCTCTTCTGGCAGCGCAAAGCGGGCGGCTACCGCACGCTGATAATGCTGCCTGTTGGACTTGCTATGACTGCTGTCACTGTCATGGACCGTTTGATAATAGTCGATTAAGGTGTCGACGATAGCCGGTTGGTCTTGCCAATTGCTGTGTTCTGTATTGAGATTTTCGTATACCGCATTTGCCATATCGCGCTTTTGGATCGTGCTTAGCTGGCTGTGGAGAAAGTAAAAGCGTGATTGTCGGGATGGATGGTAGATTACACCGTCGACTATCTTTTCTCCGTGCAGAGTCGCCTCATTGATACGTTGGATCAGTGTTTGCGGTGAGTACCACGGGCGTGACGTTGAAGCTAGAGGCTTGTCTGTGATGATTTGTAGAAGTGCCGCAATACGGTATGCGCAGTTGCGGTTGGCGAAATAATAGTCGTACTCAGAATTTTGCAGTTCCCATATGTGGGCAATCAGTAGCTCCTGCACATCTGGAGTGAGGTCGAGTGAGTATTCCCATATATCGCGATTTTCATCCTCCCCGTATTGGCGGGCATTGAAGGCAAAGGCTTGTGTTGAATAGGCGGCTCGGTATCCGCCAACTAAGCCCTTTACAATATAGCTGGGCATTGCCTCGTTAGGGGGGACCCGTGCGCCGATATTTATCGAGGTATCCTGAAGCGTGGTATGAAAGCTTGTTGTCGGTGCATTGATTTTTATAAGCAAGTGACCGTAGTACGACGCTGGATTACCAAGGTAGCCCGTTGCGAAAAGCAGGCTTATGGATTCAGCTTTGCCGTTCAGGGAAAACTGTCTGTAGGCGATGCAGTCCGCTTCTACAACCCCCAGGGCAGTTGTATCGATGTGGCGTTTTAGCCAAAGGTACCTGGCGGGAAACTGGCATTGCGGATTTGTGGTTCCCTGTGGAGGTTTTGTTGCGAAAGCGCTAAGAGTGGCTTTCAGTTCCTCTAGCGGGTCGTGATGCCCTTCAGGTGAGAGGAAGAAAGTAGGCTCTTTGATTTCGCTTGATCCATCTTGTGTATAGCCTAGTAGCTGTTTCCAGGTTGGTGTTTCGGCTAGTTTCTGGATTGTTATTTGATTGACTTGCGAAAGCAGGGAGAGCGCAGAAGGAGAGGTTAATACAAGCAATAAGGTAATTAAAAGGCGATTCATTGCAATCCTTGGCAATAGCGGTGCGGCAGGAGCAAAGTTGCTCCTGCCGTATAGCGGAATCAGCTTGCTGATGTTGCGCTTACGATAGCCTTGTAATACGTGTTGGCTTTCTCCATGCGGTCCGCGCTCAGATAACCTTCTGTTGCAAGATGGGTTGCCATCTCTGCTCGGAGGCGGAGGCGCGCTTCTGCTCGATCATTCGTATCAACCTGCATAATATTCATCAGTGTCGCCAGGTGTGTGCCAGAGCCTTTAGCGGTGTCCTCAATAAGCTGGTCGTGGTTGTCGAGGATGAACTGGGCAGTCGCCACAGTTTTTCCTGAGCAGGTTTCAGGGCTGGCAGTTGCTGAGGTTAGGGCCGTCAATCCCAGGTCCCAGATAATGTTTGATATCACCGCTCCGACGCGAAGTTTTGGAAACAGCGCAGCGCCAATACCGCAGTCAGAGAAAGGGTTGGGACCCTGTCCTACATTGGAGCTGGATGGTTGATTGGGGGTGGCTGCTTGGTTGGCGCTAGCTGCTTGTTGCTCTTCCGCATTACTCAGTAACGGCAAAGCCAGTGCCAAACTCAGAGCAGTAGTGGCAGCAGTTTTCATCAGTCTCATGCTTCTTTCCTTAGGCAATTTCCATTTGGTTATTTGCATCTTCCTCGCCATCATTGACGGCTGTTGATGCGTCTTAATTACCGCTGCCGAATGTTATCTCTTTGATTGTTTCGGCTATTGCGGTGAATGGTCAGTGCACACTGACCAATGTGAAGTATGTCATGTTTTATGGGTGCTAAGAACTGGTGGAACTACCTGTTTAAGTATCTATATGACGTATTCCTTTTGTCGCTGAAGTCTGCATCTATCGCCTTGCCGAGTTGCATTGCCTTCCCGCTGGGCGGTTATAATGAGCGCCCAGCGCATGGCAGCAGGTGTTATGGAACAGTTCCGCAATATTGGGGTAATCGGCCGTGAAGGTAATGGCGTTGCCGAAACCCTTCGTCGTCTGTTGGATTTTCTCCAGCAGCGTGGCCTGAGTGCCGTTCTCGATGAGCAGATTGCCGGGCTGATGGACAGCCATGCACTGCGAGTTTGCAGTCGCCGGATGATTGGCGAGATTTGCGATTTGATTATTGTGGTGGGCGGCGACGGCAGCCTGCTGGGGGCGGCGAGAACACTGGCTCGGCACAATGCGCCGGTGCTGGGGGTCAACCGCGGCCGTCTCGGTTTCCTGACGGATATCTCGCCTGACGATATTGAGGCTCAGGTGGGCGCAGTGCTTGACGGGCATTACCGTCTTGAAAAGCGCTTCCTGCTCGATGTGGAGTTGATCCGCAACGGTGAGCGGGTGGGCAAGGGCGATGCCCTCAATGATGTGGTCCTCAACTCCGGGACCTCTGGCCACATGATGGAATTCGAGCTGTTTGTCGACGGGGAGTTTGTCTACCGTCAGCGCTCAGATGGCTTAATCATTTCCACACCGACCGGTTCTACGGCGTATTCCCTCTCGGCGGGTGGCCCGATTATGCATCCGCGCCTGGATGCCATTGTTATCGTGCCGATGTTTCCTCATACGTTGAGCAGTCGGCCGATTGTGATCGATGGCAAAAGTGAAATCACCATGGTGGTCAGCGAACGCAATACGGCGAAGCCGCCAGTGACTTGCGATGGTCAGCTGCGCATGACCAGCGAGCCGGGAGATATCATCACCGTTCGCAAGAAACCTCACCGTATGAAGCTCATCCATCCGCTGGACCATTCCTTTTACGCCAGTTGTCGTGACAAGCTCGGTTGGGGGGCGCATTTGCCTGCCGGGGATGACGATGACTGAGTACTTTATTGCGCTGGATCTGCCGTTGGACGAGGATCTGGCAGATTTCTCCGCACTGCTGTGGCAACAGGGCGTTGCCCATCATATTGCCGAAGAAGGTAATCGCCAGTTGCTGCGAGTCGGGGACGCCCAGCAGCAGGAACAGGTACGCGCCTTGTACGCACGTCTGAAGACTGGTGAGCTGCACATAGAGCGCCGCTCGGCTCCAGCGCGTTCGACGCCCGTGTTGCAACGTCGAAGTGGTCCCGTGGTATGGGTGTTGTTGCTGCTGAGTATTGCCGGGGCGTTGCTGCCGCAGCTTGATCGCAGTTTTGAGTCTGTGGCGCTGTTGACGTTTTACCCGCTAGACCTTGAAAGCGGCCAGCTGCTCGCTCAATGGCCCTGTCTCTTATACACATCTGACGCT
>OJGW01000381.1_pt1 | contig 14331 bp, 9 predicted proteins | sample 1594511 | NCBI WGS metagenome assembly OJGW01 (sample SAMN05416844, study PRJEB24817) | seawater metagenome | isolation source: Sea water | place: Canada:Atlantic | collected 2013-07
TCGAAGTGTATACAACGCTTCCGAATTCAGGTAATTCCAGAGCATTATATTACAATTCTCTTGAGAATAAGTACTATCAGTGGGATGGAAATGCATTTGTAGATGCAGATGGCAATTATGTAGATCAGGTATTAGACGAAAAGGCTTACATTAATATGCCAAACCAACGATTTTTTAACTTTTTGGATCCTCGTACCATTCGCTTTGGTGTAAGGTTTTCATTTTAATTTAGAATTAAGCTTAAATGACAGTTAGGAAAACATTGAAAAAAACGACTTCTTTTCTAGTGGTATTAATATCCTGTACCGGGTTCTTATTTGCTCAGGTTGAGAACAGATGGTTGTCGGTAGGTTCATTTCATAATTTCTATGCCAGTGTAGGTTCAGAAATTGAAGAAGGATTTATAAAAGAACAGCAGGGTGGTTGGCAGTGGCCAGCTATATATTTAGGTCAGGATGCTCAAGCTATGAAAGCATTATGGTTAGGAGCGGAAAACTTTACCGATGAAAACGGAACAACCTTTTCTAAAAGAGTGGTACACGTGGGCCCCAGAGTGCAAGGGCTTGGTGAGTTTACCCCAATTGAAATGAAAACTATAAGTAAATTTACACCGCCTGAGGTGATAGTAGACGGATTACAGTCTTTTGCCAAAGATGTCAGCAATGATGAAGTGGATCCTGCTATGGTAGCGGATCGTAAAATTGTGACTACTGTAAATAGTTTGTTGGGAATAACAGTGCAAAGAACTGCTATGCAATTCAGCCAAGAGTATCATGATAATTACCATGTGATAGAATATATCTTTACAAACACAGGTAATACAGATGCTGACGATGATATTGAATTGCCAAATCAAACAGTTGAGGGTTTCGTTCCTTATTTCTTAAACAGAATGGCCCCTGTTAAAGCTTCCCGCCACACCATTGGAAACGCAACCGGGTGGGGTCAAAATACTATGAATGATCGTCGTGGAGACGGTCTCAGACCTGCAGAGCCGGAAGATTTCAGGGCTCAGTTTGCATGGCACGGACGCTTCCCTGGTTTTATGGATGCAAATTATGATAATATTGGCGCTCCGATCTATGTGCCAAATACATCAGGTGGATATTTAACAGAAGCAGATACGACCGGACGATTAGAGGCTTACCACTTTGTTGGAACCGTTACGCTCCATGCTGATGCATCTGCAAATGATAATTCTGATGACCCCGCACAGCCATTCACTATGAGGGAAGAGCATAATGATGATCCGCTTTACAGTCAAAATGATGCGTTCAATGAAACTAAAATGGTTGCTGAGTATGCAATGATGACAAGAGGAAGAGATAGTGAACGCCATGCTTATAAGGTTGAACCCAGTGGTTATGATGGATTTATACAGCCAACGGGTGACCCAAAACAAGGTAATAATTTAGGTGGATTTGCATATACCTATGGCTATGGGCCTTACACTCTGGCACCAGGTGAAAGTGTAAGAATAGTAATTGCTGAAGCTTCTGCCGGAATTACAAGAGAAATAGCTGAGGGAGTAGGACGTCAATTTAAAGAAATAGTCGAGTCAGGTGGAGATCAATATTCTGATATTACATATGAAACTAATGGTCAGTCTTTAAGCATGACCAAGAATGAGTGGGTTTTTACAGGAAGAGATTCACTATTCCAAACTTTCGAAAGAGCTGTAGGAAATTTCGATTCAGATTATTCTATCCCACAAGCTCCGGAACCACCTGCTCTGTTTTTTGTGGAATCAAAAGGAGGGGGAATACAGCTGGACTGGGAATATCAAGGTGATGTAGGAAACATCGAAGGATTTGAAATTTACCGTGCACAGGGAAGAGTGGACAGTACATATCGTTTACTATACGAAGCAAGCCCGGCAGAGACATCGGTTCTGGATGGCGAAACAGGTAGAAGCGAAAATCCGGGAGCTTTCCAACTTGATGTACCAATAAGAGGGCTTAACTACTATTATTATATAGTTAGTGTAGGATCAGCAAATAATGACAATACAGGTAATACTCCAACAGGTACCAAATTAAGAAGTAGCAGATACTATACACAATCGTATGATCCTGCCACCTTACTAAGAGCAGCAGGGGAATCAATGAGTGATATCCGTGTGGTTCCTAATCCTTATTCAGCAAGTGCTGATAACAGTTTATTATTCACTACAGACTCTGATGGAAGTGATCGTATTCAGTTTTATGAAATTCCGGGTGAATGTACCATTGAAATATATACAGAGCTGGGAGAAAGAGTTCGTTCCATTGACCATACCGGAGGAAGTGGAGATGAATCATGGGATCTGAGAACCGACTCTAGACAAAGAGTTGCCAGCGGTATTTACATCGCCCGGATCATTAACACTGATCCCAACGACGATGAATTTGGACAAGTAGCCATTCGTAAAATAGTAATTATACTTTAAGGGCTCCTATAAATATGAAGAAAATAGCTACAATACTTTTTTTAATACTTTTCGCTTCTCCTTTGCTCAATGCTCAGGACAAAAGGGCTCAGACGAGTATGAAATTTTTATCAGTTTCACCGTCAGCAAGAGCTTCGGCAATGTCAGATGCTGTAACTTCGGTAAATATGGGAGCTTACAGTCCTTTTTACAATCCGGCTACTTTAGCTTTAGTTGAAGACAAAGTTAGTGTTACCGCCGGTGTCGTACAGTGGATTGCAGACATTAGTCATAACTCTGCATCTATTATTTACAAACCGGGAAATTCAAATATTGGAGTGTTCGGATTAAATGCAACATCTGTAGATTACGGAGATATTATAGCAACTGTACGTGACAATGATCCTAACAATCCTCTTGGTTATCTCGATAACGGACTTGTAAATCCTACAGCCATTACTATCGGCCTTTCTTATGCTAACGCAATTACGGATAAGTTTTCTGTAGGTGCGAATTTCAAATATGCGTATGAAGATTTGACTTCTGCGCCTGTAAATACTGATGGTAACGGAGGTTATATAACGGAATCATATTCTGCAGGAGTTGGAGTTCTTGATTTTGGAGCTTTTTATAAGACCGGTTTCAAGAGCCTTAATTTTGCTTTTGCCCTTAGAAATTTTTCACAGGAAGTATCTTTTGCAGAAGAAGAACAGGAATTACCGCTTACATTCAAGATAGGGATTTCAATGAATGTTCTGGATTTAGCCGATATAGATCCTGAAACACATTCTCTTTTGGTTGCAATCGATACCAACAGACCACGAGATTATGATGAACAAATCTTTATAGGTACTGAATATACTTTTATGAACAGGTTCATACTCAGAGGGGGCTATGGCTTTCCTAAAGATGAAGAGAAATTGTCATTTGGGTTTGGTGTAATACAGCCTTTGAAAAAAGTAAATCTAAGCATCGACTATTCTTATACTCAATTCGGAGTATTCGGAGAGGTTAACAGATTTAGTGCACAAATTGGATTTTAAATGAAAACGTACTTTAAAACTTTAAAAGAATTGAACACAAGAATTATTATTCTTTCAGGTATTGCTCTGATTTTTTCAAATTGTGGAGATGGAAACAGTATTTTTGACCCGGAGTTTGAGTTGTCCGCAGAAAGACCTGTAGTTACAAATATATCCCCCGACCCAAGTTATCTTGCAGGAGTTGATTCAGTAATAGTAACAGGTCAAAATTTTTCTGATGACCCCGAAGAAGTAGTGATCAATTTTGGTGGTTCATCGGGCGTTATTTTAAGTGCAACGCCAACTGAACTTATTGTACGTCCCGGTACTATACATGGAACGGATTTATCTGTTCAAGTTGGGGTTAGAGACGCAGAGTTTTTAAGCGAAAGTTATGCTTACACATTAAGACAACCTCAGGGCTTTTATCCTGGTACTGATGTAAGTTTTGTACCAACAACACCTGTCGGGGTTGATGGAGATAATAATGTATATACGATTATAGATCGGAACGGAGTTATCAGGTACACTAAAATTGCACCGGATGGAACTATAACAAGAGATCTTGTAAAATATCCTGGTGAACCCAGACCTGATCCAAATGATTCCAGACCATATCCTACAGATAGTACAATGAGATTTACGGAATATAGTGATCTAGAGATAGGTCAAAATAATGATTTGTTTTTATCACAACAGAGTATCAGAGCTATTTTCACTAAGACTTTCGGAGATGATAAAAGGGAAAGTGTTTGGTCTGCATCATCATCTGCAGATCTCAAAATCAACGATATGATTTTTGATGATAATGGTTTTTTATGGGCTGTAGGTTTTGACAGTGATCTTATTCACAGATTTAATGCTTCTACTAAAGCTGAAACAACATTCCCATTTACAGGCCAGTTTAGCGCGGTAGCTTATTTCAAAAATAATAATGAATTGTATGTTGGTGGTGATATCAACGGAAGTCAGCAGGTTTGGAAATTTCCTATCAATGGCGGAGGTAATTTAGGCGCGGGAGAACTTTATTTCGATTTCGGAGCTAATTATGATGGTTTAATAACCTCTCTCATATTTGCTTCAAACGGTGAGCTTTTGATTGGAAACGATGGAGAAACAAGCATTGTAAGAGTCTTTCCTTCGCTCCGACATCAGGCTTTTTACCCCGGAATGATCAAAGAAGGCACTTTCAGTATTACATGGAGGGATGATGAATTTGCTGTTGTAACTATAGAAGGAGATGAAGCGAGTCTCAATTTTATGGATATGTTTGATCGGACAAGAGCCGGTATTTTTGGATTTAATTAGAAAAAACTATACAGTACAGACTGTTAAACACTTAACAAATAAATAAAACTTATAGAAACACGGATACAAAAAGGAGAACTATGAAAAACAACAAACTACTTATTCTATTGTGTTTTTTGCTGGCACCTATGCTGGTAAATGCACAAAATTGGACATTCGATGACACATTTATACCTGATACTGCAAATACCAGTGATTTGTTTTTTGAAGTACATGGTGTGGCTGTAGATCCGGATGGAAAGGTATGGATTCAGCCGTTTTCAGCTACTGAAACTATAATTACCAATAGAGATGGAGATAACGGAGATCCTGATACTCTGACTACAAGAGCGATCTATGTTTATAACGCAAATGGAACTCCAGCGAGTTTCTCACCTCTAAAAGTAATCGAATATGCTGATGGAACCACTCCTAATGATACTTTAGGTAGAGTTTGGACAGGTGAAGCGTATGAAGGTTATTCCGGTAGAGGAATTGAAACCAGCATTATGGATGGACATATTGTTATTTCTCAGTTTAACCGACTTTATAAGGTCGATTATCAAACAGGTCAGGGACTTGCCATGGTAGATCCTACAGCAGGATGTTCATTAGGTGAAGCAAGTACCGATGCTGAAGGAAATATTTATGTTGGATGTGTAGTGGGAACTGACGCTCCTATTTACAAGTATGACAGCAATCTTGAAAATGAGGAAGTAGTTATTACTACAACTCAAAGTTTCTCGAGAGATGTACAAGTTTCAGCTGATGGCCAAACTATTTGGTGGGCAGGTTATACCAATGGTTACGTATTGAGATATCAAAAGCCTGATGAATTCAGTGGTTTCGGTACTCCGGATACTGTGTTAAGAGGAATCAGAGCAGAAAGTTTTGATATTCACCCAAGAACAAAACATCTATGGGTAGGTGCTGGTTCATTAAACGATGTTCCTGATGCACCATACACTCCACAAACTTGGTATGCTTTTGATTATGCTACTTTGGGTACTGCCAGTGAAGAACCATTGGATAGTTTAAGATGGGTTGCCGGTGGTGGAAATCCTGAATTCACAAACGAATTCGATGCAGGCCGTCCAAGAGCACTCGATTTTGATGCTGAAGGAACAGTAGCGTATGTAGGTGTTTTCAGTGGTGGAGATACGGAGTTTGATGTTCAAAAATTCACTACATCTCAGGTGTACACTTCAAATGAAGACAACCTGAATACAATACCTGAAGGATTTAAATTGGGTCAGAATTATCCTAATCCGTTTAACCCAACTACTAATATCAACTACTCAATTGATCAGGCTGGTCTTGTGACATTGAAAGTGTATGATATTACAGGTAGAGAAGTTGCTACATTAGTAAATAACAGAGAAAATGCAGGTGATCATTCTGTAACTTTCGATGCTACGAATTTAGCTTCTGGCGTATATATCTATACACTACAAGCGAATGGTTTACGTTTAACCAATCGTATGACTTTAATTAAATAAGCAATTGTTTAATAGAAAAGGCAGCCTTGTGCTGCCTTTTTTTTATCCCTAATAGAGAGCACAAAACGTTTTATGAAAAAGCTATTTTTCCTTTTTTTTATTTTAGCTCCGGCTATGACATTCTCACAAGAAAATGTACCTAAATATGAGTTCAGAGGTACGTGGATGGCTACAGTTATAAATTTAGATTGGCCACAGGCTGGTGGAATACCGGTCAGATTTCAACAAGATGATCTTATCAGCAAATTGAATAAGCTGGATAAAATGGGAATCAATATAGTTTTTTTCCAGATCAGAACAGAGGGAGATGCACTTTATGATTCTCCTATCGAACCATGGTCAAAATATCTTACAGGAGAGGAAGGAAGAGCTCCGGACCCTTACTGGGATCCTTTAGAATTTGCAATTGAAGAAGCTCATAAGCGAGGAATGGAATTGCACGCATGGCTAAATCCATACAGAGCAATGAGAACTATACCAAGTGACTTCACACAAAAGGCTTTACCTGGGAAAGCGACAGAAGAAGATGTAGATGAAAGTTTAAAGCCATTTCTTCAAAAAGAATATGAAAAAGGTAAAAGAAAACAGTTTGACACCAGTCAAAGAGATGAAAAACATGTTGCAAATACACATCCTGAATGGCTGTTTGTGATGAATAATAAGATTGCCATTATGAATCCTGGTTTGCCTGAAGTAATTGATTACAATGTACAGGTTGTAATGGACGTGGTGAACAGATACGATGTAGATGGGATTCATTTTGATGATTATTTCTATCCCTATCCTCCCAATCACATGGCATCAAGCTATGTTGTAGATGGGGAGACTCTGGTTGTAAACGATACACTGGATGATAAAACTTTTGAGATGTATCCAAGGGGTTTTACAGATAAGGACGATTGGAGAAGAAATAATATTGATATCTTTGTAGAAGCTTTACATGACAGTATGAATATTGTAAAACCATGGGTAAAATTTGGTATCAGCCCGTTTGGAATATGGAAAAGTGGTACACCTGACGGAATAAGTGGTATGAATGCTTACGAAGTTATTTACGGTGATGGAATCGAATGGCTTCAGGAACGGACTATTGATTACATTACTCCTCAATTGTATTGGGGAATAAATAGATTCGGACCATATGGGCAGGATTATAAAGCGCTGGCCACCTGGTGGGCAGACAGTGCAGCAGCAAATGAAAGACATATTTATCCGGGACATGCATTGTACAGAAGCGACTCGAACACTGGAGACGCTAGCTATACCGCAAGTGAGGTTCCCAAACAGGTTAGGATCAACCGTGCAAACCCAAAAATTCAAGGAAGTGTATTTTTCAGAGAAAAAAACTTAACAGGTTTTTCATCAAAGGGTTTTGCAGATACTTTAAGAAATAACTTTTATAAATATGATGCTCTTCAACCTGTGATGGAATGGAAGAGTATGGCTAAACCTGACACTCCTGAAAATCTGGTTGTAACCAGAGATCCGGAGACTGAGTATATTTTTAATATTTCCTGGAGTCCGTCATCAATAGATCAGATCGGTAAATCTGTCACAAGTAGTCATACGGATTCATTGGTTAAATATGCAGTTTACAGAGTTGATTCCGGAACAGCTCCAAACGAATCTGAAGAGATGACCAAATATTATAACCTTATAGAAGTTACCGGAGATACCAGTTTTACAGATATTACTCCACCTTCAGAAAGCGGGTATTGGTATTTTGTAACAGCTGCAAGTAGAAATAATATAGAAAGTGATCCTACACCTGCTGAAGAGGGAGGAATAGTTGTATCAAATGAAGAAGAACCAGAATTGGTTAAACAGTTTCATTTGTCACAAAACTATCCGAATCCTTTTAACCCAACTACCGTGATTAGTTTCAGATTAGGAGAAAGTGGATTTACAACACTAAAAGTATATGATATGCTGGGTAGAGAAGTTTCAACTTTGCTGAATGAAAATATGACTTCCGGAACGCATAATGTCTCTTTTAATGGTTCTAATCTTTCATCCGGTATCTATATTTATCAATTGAATTCAAAAGGTAGTACAATTACCCGTAGAATGACTTTGATAAAATAGTTTTTACGGTAAGTTCTAATGCTAATGAAACCTCTTAAATTCCTATTTCTTAAATATGAATAAGTTTCTCTGTTTATCAATTTTTCTATTGATTCCTGCATCAGTTTTTTCGCAGGTTAAATTCGATACAGTAAATGTTAAACAAATTGGAGAAGGAGCGTTTCATTATTCTGTAAAAGCTTCATCAGTTCCGTGGACTCTTGAAGTAATTGAGATCGATCTGACTAACGGTATTTATAGTTTAGAAACTGTAAAAGCACAAGACAGATTGGCCGCATATGAGAAAACAAGCTCTATGTCTGCCCGAAAATCTATGCCCGGTCATGAAGTAATAGCTGCTATAAATGGAGATTTCTATAGTGGAGGAACTCCAACAAATTTACAGGTTCTGAATGGTGAAATACTGACTAAGCCTATCAACAGAGAAGTATTTGGATATTCCAGCAATTCGGAAATGTTTATAAATACTACCAGTTATGATGGAGTTCTGAAAATTGGCGAAACTACTAATTCTATCAGCAATGTAAATAGAGTTAGAAATAGCAATCAAATAATTTTCTACAATCATTTTTTTGGATCCGGTACTTCTACAAATAATTTTGGAACCGAGTTAACTTTAAAAGCCATTGATCCCTGGGTTGTTAACGGGGAGATAAGAACTGTTGTAGTTTCTAAGTCTGAAAATGAAGGAAATTCGAGTCTTACAGATTCCACTTTTGTACTTTCAGGACATGGAGCCGGGGCTATTATTTTAAATTCAGTGTCTTCAGGTGATACATTGGTAATCAATCACAAAGTTGCTCCCGCTACTGATGCTTTAAAAGAAGCCGTTGGTGGAAGTGCTAAATTCCTGAACAACGGAGTAAATCAAGGAAATTGGCCGGAAAGACATCCCCGATCAGCACTAGGTTTTAATGCTGATACAACTAAGTTTTATTTTGTTACTGTTGATGGAAGACAATCGTCCAGTGTAGGTATGACACTCACCGAATTAGGTGATTTTATGCTCGGGATAGGTGCCCACAACGCATTGAATCTTGATGGAGGAGGATCAACCACTTTAGTTGTACATAATGAAGTTGCCAATTCACCGTCTGATGGAGCAGGCGAGAGATCAGTAGCGAATGCTTTGATGTTAGTTTCCAATAAACAAAAAACAGGAACCCTTCATCGGTTAAATATTGATCCTTCCATTAAAAAAATATACAGGAATAAAAGTTTCACGTACAAAGTAGAAGGAACTGATGAGAACTACTTTCCCGTAAATTTAAACAGCCAAGACATTACTTTTTCCCTTAGCGAGGGTTTTGATGCTGAAATTTCTAATACAGGCTTATTTGAAGCTGGTACAAACCCTGATACAGGATATGTTTTTGTTGAATATAACGGCTATAGAGATTCATCATTAGTTGAGATCAAAGGAATAACGAATTTTAATTTATTTCCGGAACAAGCAGTGACGGATAATAATCAGGATATAGTTTTTTTTAATGAATCGTATGACAGTGATGGGATATCTCAATCGGTTTCAAATGCGAATGTAAGTTGGGAAGTTGAAAACGAGGCCGTAGGAACTATAGAAAACGGAGTTTTTAAAGGGCTTGAGGAGGGAGTTACTAATATTATAGGAACTTTTGATGGGGTCTCAGACACTTCTCAAGTTGAGGTTCAAATTGGAAGTGGAATAACGAAAATCGAGAATTTTGAAAGTGTGGAGGGTTTTTCATTAGATGGTGAAAATATTGACCTTGCTAATTCATCGATCAGTGCTTCTGAGAATATGTTTACAGAGGGAGAAAAAGCTTTAAAAATTGATTATCAATTTACGTATGCAGGTACTCCCAGTACATGGGCGTATGTAAGAACAGATATTCCGGTTTTTGGAGTTCCAGATACTATTTTAATTGATGGTCTAACTGATGGAAAAGAACACTTGATCGATGCTATTGTGACTGACAACAATGGAGAAGAATTTACGATCAGACTTAAAAGGTATGCAGATAATACAGATTTTGAAGAGTATTATCTTTCCATGGAAAATATTCAGGCGTCAGATCCCTTCAGTAGCTTTTATTACCCCATTAGAATTACAGGTATTGGGATTAAATTAAAATCTGAGCAACAAACGGGAGAGACGTATTCCGGTTCGCTTTTTTTTGATAATATGAGGTTAAGTTACCCAAAAAAAATAAACGTTTCGATAGAAGAAAACCCGGATGTTCCTTCAGAAACCAGATTACAACAAAATTACCCGAATCCATTCAACCCATCAACTGTCATTAGTTTCCGTCTGGCTCAAAGCGGAGTTACTACTTTAAAAGTATATGATATGTTAGGCAGAGAGGTTTCCACTCTTCTGAATGAGAATATGAGCTCAGGGACACATAATATTCCTTTTAATGGTTCTAACCTGGCATCAGGAATTTATATTTATCAGCTGAGTGCTAAAGGAAAAACCATCACAAGAAGAATGACTCTGATTAAGTAGAAAAAAATGGAAAATTTACTGTCAGAGTCCTTTCAATATCTATACTTTGATAATGATATTCTTTTTTCTCATCCAATGAGCTAATCCCCAAAAAAGAAGTATCCACATAATAGCATATAAAATAGATGCATTTATTGGCGAAGCAATTGACTTGAGCACCACTTCATAGATCCATCCTTTTACAGAATAAGTGACCTCATTATAGGTAAAGGTTATCATGCCTAAAACTCTTGCTATTATACCACTCAAAAAGAAAACAGTAATAGCATTCAAACCAAAAGCGACTCCCCAATCAGAGAATTTCTGCTTTTCCTTCACATCCAAATACCAATAGCATAAACCGAAGATACACATGGCTTGCCCACCGGTGAAAAGAGCATAAGAACTGGTCCAGATATTTTTATTGATAGGGAAAATCCAGCTCCAGATATATCCAATTATAATTAGAACAAATCCCCAAATAAAGAACTGAAGTGTTCTTGAACTTTCAGATTCGTGATCGTTCATCAATATTCTACCCGTCCAAATTCCTATCAAAGTAGTTCCTATAGCAGGTAGAGTGCTTAGCAATCCTTCAGGATCCCAATTTTCTTTCCAGGTATGTCCGGATAAAGTAAGTTGATCAATGTAAGCTGCAAGATTGCCTTCGGGATTGTCAATGGCTCCGGCTCCGAATCCCGGAACAGGTATACCTATCATTAATATCCAATAGCCTATCAATAATCCTGCAAGGGTATACATTTGGGTTTTTGGTTTGGTATAAAGAAACAAGACACTACCAATAGCATAACAAACAGCAATTCTTTGCAAAACACCGGGAATTCTGATATCAATCAGATTTGAATGAAGACCGAAATCCGGAGAAAATGTCAAATATGGAAATGCCGTTAAAGCCAGCCCTAATCCAAATATTTTAGCAGCCCTTATTAATGTCTTTTTTAAAAGATCAGAATTCTGAGCTCCTTTATTTTTAGCTTTGGTAAATGCCAGCACAATGGAAACACCAACTATGAATAAGAAAAAAGGAAAAATAAGGTCAGTTGGAGTCCAGCCGTGCCATGGAGCGTGCTTTAAAGGTCCATAGATATGAGACCATGATCCCGGATTGTTTACAAGTATCATGGCAGCTACTGTAGCTCCTCTGAAAAAATCCAAAGAAACCAGACGTTTACCCGAAGAAATACCACTAATTGAGGTCATATAAACTAAATTATTTTCGGAATGTACTTAAAAATTATTCTTAATGTGGTAATGAAATAATGTGTTAACTATCTTCAATAAAATTTAACAAAAAATATAAATGAGCATTTTAATAGCTGACAGCGGTTCCACAAAAACAGAATGGGTTTTAGTAAATAAAGAGAGTAAAGAATTCTTTAAAAGTGATGGCTTAAATCCTTATTTCAGGACACACGGTCAACTTTCTGAAGCTATTAAAAACGGAGTTAAAAACAGTTTAAAAAATGCTCAGATAGACGAGATCTTTTTCTATGGTTCGGGCAGTGGGAATGAATCCAGGAAGGCGATACTTCAGAATGCAATAAGAGAGAATTTTCCTGAATCTGAAATTCATATTGAAAGCGATATGTTAGGCGCTGCTATTGCTTGTTTTGGTAAAAAGGAGGGAGTTGCATGCATTATGGGAACAGGCTCTAATTCATGTGTGTATGATGGCGAAAAGATCGTGAAGTCAATTCCCTCACTTGGATTTGTTTTCGGAGACGAAGGAAGTGGTGGCTATTTCGGAAAGCGAATTCTGAATGCATATTACTATAAGACTATGCCGGAAGATCTGAGAAACGCTTTGGAAGAAACAAGCGATATGTCTTTGGAAAGTGTTCTTCATAAGATCTACGAAGAACCTCAGGCCAACAGATTTGTGGCTTCTTTCTCCAAGATTTTAGGTGATTACAGAGATCATCCGTTCATAAAGAATATGGTAAGAAAAGGATTTGAAGCTTTTGCGGATAAACAACTTGGCTATTTCGAAGAATCCAAAGAAAAGGAGATAGGCTTTGTAGGCTCAATAGCTTCAGTTTATCAGGAAATACTTGAAGAGGTGCTATCCGAACGAGGTATGAATCTCTCTATAGTAGTACGTAAACCACTTGAAAGATTGGTCGATTTTCATACTTCCTGAATTTAACCAAGACAGGTTGATCTAGATCTTAACTTGTTTTAAGTGAACACAATAGTTTTTGACGACAGGTTCTGTTAAAGCAATAATGTTCTTAGTATCTGCAGCTTTGGAAAATTCCACAGCGTTTTCGTTTTCTAAAATCCAAATACTCTCATTCTGATATTTATAAGCCTCAGAATAGCTTTGATCAAAACTGTAGAAATATGAAGCAGACTCATCATCATGTGGTAAACCCAGCTTTTTTAAACTCAGCTTAGTCTGTCTTTTTATTTCCTCATGATCTTTTTCAGAGGGTGTGTTATCAAAGAAAGTGGTTCTGAATAAGCTTCGGTTCAAAAAGCGATTACAGAGTTCAGCGAGGATCTTATCATTGCTTTGAGTCCAGAACTTTATATTCAGGTAGATGTCATAGTCATCGAGAGAGGTGTATGCTTTGATCATCTTTCCGGTGATCTGTTTTTTAGCAGAAGGCTGATCTTGCATAAAGTATCGCAGACTATCCGAAGCAAAATCTAATTCGTAACCTGAATCTAACAAATCCCGGATTCTTTTAAATACAGATCTTATTAAAGCATCAGCACTTAGCACGGTTTTGTGTAAATAAACCTGCATATACATCAATCTTCGGGCTATGATGTAATTCTCAATCGCATAGATTCCTTTTTTCTCTATTACAATGTTTCCTTTGTGGACACGCATCGTTTTCAGAATCCTGTTTATACCAATACGTCCTTCCGAAACACCGGTAAAGAAACTGTCTCTGCTCAGATAATCCAATCTGTCCAGATCAAGTTGTGAAGAAATGAGTTGATGCAGAAACTTCTTTTTATACTGATTGGTGAATATTGCTATTGCGGTATCCAACTCTCCGTCGAATTCCTTATTGAGTTCTTTCATGATAGCCAAACTCATTTGCTCATGATTGAAATCTTTGATCAAAGTGTGTTCTAAAGTGTGGGATAAAGGCCCGTGACCAACATCATGAAGTAATATCGCAATTAAAGTGCCTTCATATTCCTTTTTGGTGATGGTAGTGTCTTTTTCCAGTAAATTATTCAACACTCTTTTAGCTAGTTCAAGTGCTCCCAGTGCATGAGAAAAACGGGAATGTTCAGCTGCGGGGAAAACTAGATATCCTAGCCCAAGCTGACGAACTCTGCGCAATCTTTGAACATATGGGTGATCAATTAATCTGAGAATTATTCCTTTTGGAACAGTAATAAAACCATGGACCGGATCATTGAATATTTTGTACCGGGTGCTTTTATCCATCTTGATCAGTTTTTATGAGCATGGCTTCCAGATTTTGAATTTCAGGTAGTTTCACCGGTCTTTGTTTGTTTACATCGAACCAAACTCCTGTAGTTTGAGCAACACTCATTAGTTTTTTAGATTCTTTGTTA
>OJGW01000391.1_pt1 | contig 14239 bp, 12 predicted proteins | sample 1594511 | NCBI WGS metagenome assembly OJGW01 (sample SAMN05416844, study PRJEB24817) | seawater metagenome | isolation source: Sea water | place: Canada:Atlantic | collected 2013-07
CAGATGTGTATAAGAGACAGGCCATCATTTATCAATCAGGTAACTCGGCGGCTCTCCGCAGGTATCTCGGTTGAAAATGCGTTTGCCGACTCCGTTGAAACGCTTGAGCGCCCCCTTGGTACCGTAATGCGCCGGGTAGTTCGTCGTGTACACATGGGCTACGAGCTCCATCAGGCATTCGAGCGAGAAGCACAAAACACCAAGCTGCACGAGTTCAACGTTCTTGCTACAGCGATACGTATTAACGAGCAGTACGGCGGGAGCATCCGCACCATTCTCGACGATATCGTGGGAATACTGCGCTTGGAAGAAAGCGGTAAGCGTGAATTGAGCGCAATGACTGGCGAAACGCGTTTCACCGCCGTGGTATTGGCCGTTCTACCTATTTTGATCGGCGGCTATATGTTCTATACCAACCCAGAAATGATGCTGGATGTCTGGGAGCAGAGCTCCGGCAGAAAAATGCTCTATTTCGCAGGCTTTATGGAGTTGACAGGTATTTTTGTTCTCTGGCGAATGATTAATTCCATAGATTCATAAGGAAGCACCCAATGGAAGCCCAGCACTACTTTTTTATCATTGGCGCGCTCATTCTCTGCACAGCACCGGTGCTGTTGCTTGCTACGGCGTATGCAGGTAGCAACGATGAGCCAAGCGACCGCCTTGAATTTGGAAAACACGACACGTGGCGATTGCTGCGTGAAGAAAACACCCATATTGCGTCGCTGTCACAGCTGCTGCGACGCGCTGGCCTGTTCACCAGTACACAACAATTGCGCGCGCTGGGAGGGACTTCTGCCACGATAGTACTGGCCGCACTCGCAGGGGGCACTTACGCGCTCTACAAAGGTATGGATATCGGCCAGATATTAGCTGCCGTATTTGGGTCCCTGCTGGCAGGAGCCGTCTTCGCATACCTTATCCTTAAAAAAGTCGCAGAGGATCGCCAGAACGCACTCGATAAAGAAACGATGATGCTGATTCAAACGACACGCATGCTTTGGCGCGTTGGTTTGTCGCTGCCCAAAACAATGGGGGTGATATGCGAACAGCTCCATGAGCTAGCGCCAAATTGCGCAAAGGAACTCGCCCTGGGCGTCAACAAAATCGAAGCCGGCCAAAGCCAAGAGGAAGCCTTGTACGAGCTGATCAATAGCAGCAGCGCCGAGGGCTTTAAAGAGTATTTGATTGTGATACGACAGCAATCAATCACCGGTGGAAGTATCGACAAATCTCTCGATGAGCTTTACACCCTGCTGCAAAATCGCCGGAAGTTGGGACTGCAGGAATACGTCAATAAATTATCGGGAAAAATGTCGCTAGTAATGATGGTATTCCTGTTTCCTGCGCTACTGATATTCACTGCAGGCCCAGGACTCCTCTCTATGGTGAAGAGCCTTTCAACGCTCGGAAACGGAGGGTAAGAAAAATGCGCAGATACCAATCATTTACCCGCTCCGCTCTGGTCGTCATGACGGTAATGGCTATCTCTGCTTGCGCGAGCGTAAAAGAGACCAACTACCAAACATCAGCAGACTGTGGGACAAAACTGAGCCAGCCTCAAACCATTAAACTCGATTTGGTTGCCCAGCTCATTGACGAAGGCAGCTACTACTCTGCCCTTGCGCACTTGGAAAATGACAACTCTGGCAGCCCACGCGCCCTCTGGCTGATGGCAGAAGCCCAGAGGAAAACAGGAATGCTCTCGGAAGCTTATGACGTTTACCGAGAGCTCAGTTTGACCTGCATGACGGCCTATGGACACGCCGGTATGGCAAAAATCTTAGCAACGCGTGGCGACCTAGAAATATCTCACCAGCACATGCTTAAAGCACGCCGCCTGGCGCCCACGAATGCCGACATACGTAATGACTACGGCTTCATCTTACTCGCCATGCAGGACTTCAAGGCGGCTCAGCGCGAATTCATGACCTCGCTTCAGCTTCAGCCGGGCCACCCTGTAGCGCTGAGAAATATGATCATGAGCCTCATACTCGACGGCGATAGCAGGACGGCAATGCGCATGGCCGAGAATAACGATATTCAAGAAGCAGAGTTCAAAAGCTTGATTGAAAAAGCAAACCATTTTGCCGAGCCCGCTGTCGCCAAGCGAGCGGTTATTAATTAGGAGAATCCGTATGCAACCGAGAAAAATACTGTTTGCAATCGCTGTGTTAACCAGTACTGGAGTTTTTGCCAGCGATCAAAGCACGAAAGATTTCGGCACAGAAAGCGCTGTGGCTAAAGCGATGGCTGCCCAACGATCAGGCGATATCGCCTCAGACAAAGAACAGCACTTAAGTGGTAAAGCACGTGTGGGTACGTATAAGCGCTATGTAGAAAGTTTCGCCCAACCGATACCACAATCCTTTGTGGACACCAGCTTTAGCGACAAGAAGTAAACGCCATGAGACCCGTTCGTCGATCTGAAACTATCCGGCTGCCGCGTGAGCAACGGGGCGTTATTGCTATTGCGTCAGCGGTGATGATGATTGCACTGCTGGCGTTTCTGGCCATTACCATCGACACGGGTCGCTTGTTCCTGGAAAAACGTACACTTCAAAGCCAAGCTGACTTAGCGGCCTTGGAAACTGCGCGACTGTATTGTCGTGACCAAAGCATGACTGAAGCAGACCGCTTAGCCGCAGCACAAGCTACCCTGTCAGCCGATCGAAATAACTTTTTGGGTGACACCGGTAGCGTACAAGTTGAACTCGGGCTGATCAGCGGGCCTGCCGACGAAAACGGAGCATTCAAGGCATTTACCGCGGACGAAACGGGTAAAGCGGTACGCGTCACTCTCAGTAGAACCGTTCAGTCATCGATCTTTTCAATTCTGACTGCAGGCCCGACAACCCTAACTCTGCGAACTCAGGGGGTTGCCGAAGCCTGCCAACCACTGGCCTCACTGCACATTAGAAGTACCCTCCTGACAGTAGACAGTAGCCAATCAGCTTTACTTAACTCGGTGCTGGGTGGTCTGCTGGGAACAACACTGAACCTCGGCGTCGGCCAGTGGGACGGCTTGATCAATACCGACTTGAACCTCCTCAACTATTTGGATGCCTTGGCGTTGAACTTGGGACTGGACGTTGGCGACTACGACAGCGTGCTGAATACCCAACTGAGTATTAACGACTTTCTGGTGGTTGCTGCTGACGTCCTTCAGGCCGGAGGCAATGCGAGCACATTAACGCTCACCGCGCTGCAAGACCTTCAGCTCGCAATACCGCCTGCAACCCCCCTGCTCTCGTTGGGCGAACTGCTCCAGGTACAGACCGCCAGTCCTGATACGGCCTTGGACGTGGGCTTGCAGCTCATGCAGCTGGTGCAAGGCAGTATTCAATTAGCCAATTCCAAATCAGCCATCGCGGCAGATATCCCCGTCAGTTTGCTCGGACTGGTCAATGCCACCATCAAGCTACAAGTGGTCGATCCACCGAACCTCACTGCCGTGGGCGACCCGAAGCTTGCCAGTGAGGCGCCCTACAGCAGTGACGGGATTTATGTAAGATCGGCCCAAGTCAGAACCTTTGTCTCACTGGATCTTCCCATTGTCGGAGCCACACTGAACACACTCACAGACTTGCTGACCAGCCCACTATTAACCGGGGTTAGTGGCGTACTGACCAGCTTGCTGTCTCTGGACATTGTTGGCGTACTGCAAGGCCTGAGCTGTGTTGTTTACTGCGACATTCAAAAAGACCTGCTTGATATCAAAGTTCTCAGCTCTCCTCGTTTAGACATACTGCTTGAGGCAGGGGGCGGTGATGGCCGCGTGACCCAATACGACTGCGATGAAGGTGACAAGACCCTGGAGACTCTTGCCAGCACCGCAGCAGCGAGTATCAAAGTCGGCAGAATGGGTGACACCATGGCTGACGCCGCCACAAATGCATTTGCCGAAGAAGAGCCCTCTGTCACCCCTGTGCCCATACTTGATCTGGGTACGAAACGGATTCGCTATCAATGCACGATCCTATTGATTTGCTGGACTGAATACTGGGATGGCGACAGCTGGACCAACAACCCCGCCGATGCCGCACGCGAAGCGTTTACCGGCGGAGGGCTCGGCCTCCGGCTGGATACCGACCTGCTAAGCGGCTCACAGACACTTAACTTTGTTAACTCTCCCAGCGACGAATTCCTGCCCGAGTTCGGTGTTCAGCCCGGCGAAAACGCCTACCAGGGCCTAAACTCTGACAGTCTGGTCTCCGGCTTAGAAAATAATTTGCTCGGCTTAGAGCTGGAGTTTTACGAGCCAAACAACACTGGCGACGGCATTGGCGTCAACCTGCTTGGCGGCCTTCTCTTCCTGGTAGGCAGTGCTGCCAACGCATTAACGGACGCGATTTCTGCGCTCCTGACTTCGGTCTTGTCCCCGATTCTGATGGCGATCGTCGACCAACTCCTCGATGTGTTGGGAATCGGCTTGGCAGAAACAGAAATTGGCGCGACCATGAGCTGCGAGAGCGACCGTGTGCAACTGGTGATGTAAGTAACACCGCGTTCCTGCTCACGGCCTGAGGTTCACATTTTACGAATAGAATACACCGCCCCCCCTACCTGGGGGGCGACACTTTCCGTACAGTCAACACTTCCCAAAAGAACAATAAGGCCCGCAATGACGTTCAATGACTACCTGACCATATTGGCTAAAAATGGCGGTTCTGACCTTTTCTTAAGTACTGGAGCCCCTCCCTGTGCCAAATTCCATGGCAAGCTCAAACCCCTTGATAAAGAGTCATTCAGTCCCGGTGAAATCAGCAAAATTGCCTACGAGATCATGGATGGCGAGCAACAGAAGGAATTTGACCAAGAGCTGGAAATGAACCTTGCCTATACCATTCCGGGTATCGGGCGGTTCCGGGTCAATATTTTCAAACAGCGCAATGAGATTTCAATCGTTGCGCGGAATATCGTGACAGAAATCCCCAATGTGGATGCGCTGGGACTCCCCCCCATCCTCAAAGATGTGATCATGACCAAGCGCGGCCTGGTGCTTTTTGTCGGCGCCACAGGCTCTGGCAAGTCGACCTCGCTGGCGGCCCTGATTGACCACCGCAATACCAACAGCAGTGGGCATATCATTACTATCGAAGACCCCATTGAGTTTATTCACCGACATAAACGCAGCATCGTCAATCAGCGGGAAATCGGCGTGGATACTCGCAGTTTCCATCAGGCACTGAAAAATACCCTGCGCCAGGCTCCCGATGTCATTCTCATTGGTGAGATTCGCGATCGCGAAACGATGGAACACGCCATTGCTTTTGCCGAAACCGGACACTTGTGTATCTCTACCCTGCATGCGAACAACGCCAACCAGGCACTGGATCGGATTATTAACTTTTTCCCGGAAGAACGCAGAAATCAGCTACTTCTTGACTTGTCACTGAATCTGAAATGCTTTGTTTCTCAGCGACTGGTACCCACTGTTGATGGCAAACGCTGTGCGGCAATTGAAATCCTCTTGGGTACTCCGACCGTCGCCCAGGCCATTCATAAAGGTGAGGTAGAGAGCATTAAGGAGATCATGCAGAAGTCGGAAAATTTAGGGATGCAAACCTTCGATGCCGCCCTGTTCAGGCTCTACGAAGATGGGAAAATCAGTTTTGAAGAAGCCCTGAAAAACGCCGATTCGGCAAACAACCTTCGACTTCGCATAAAGCTGGAGAGCATGCGCGGATTGCCCGCAGATGCGGTCGAAGCGTCACCGGAGCCGACCAGCAGCTCCGCGTTTAGCCTGCAAATTGAAGATACGCCAGAGGAACCTGAGAACTAGAATAGCTGCGGACTATCGCTATCCCATAAGTCCATTGAATCAGCGGCGGGGACTCCCGCCGCTATCACTATCCTTTTACTGCTCTTCTTCGACAATCTCAGCCTTTTTCGCCGACGGTTTTGGCAACAGCTGCTCACGAATAGCGCCTTCAATCTCAGCGGCAATCTCGGGATTTTCGCCGAGGAACTTGGCTGCATTCGCCTTACCCTGCCCGATTTTATCGCCTTTATAGGCGTACCAGGCACCCGACTTGTCAACAAGCCCGAGTTTTACACCAAGATCGATGACTTCGCCCATGCGGTAGATGCCACGGCCGTACATAATCTGGAACTCGGCTTGTTTGAATGGCGGCGACACCTTGTTTTTCACCACCTTGACCCGAGTTTCGTTGCCGACCACTTCGTCGCCTTCTTTTACAGCGCCGGTGCGACGGATATCCATGCGCACAGACGCATAGAATTTCAGCGCATTACCCCCAGAGGTCGTCTCGGGATTACCGAACATCACACCGATCTTCATACGAATCTGGTTGATAAAGATCACCAGGGTATTGGTCTGCTTGATGCTGCCGGTCAATTTACGCAGCGCCTGAGACATCAAGCGCGCTTGAAGACCAACGTGGGAGTCGCCCATATCCCCTTCTATCTCTGCCTTGGGCACCAGCGCGGCAACGGAGTCGATAACAATCACGTCAACGGAGCCAGAACGTACCAGCATGTCAGTGATTTCCAGCGCCTGCTCGCCGGTATCCGGCTGCGACACCAGCAGATCCTCCAGATTAACGCCCAGCTTTTCCGCATACTGGGGGTCCAGAGCGTGTTCGGCATCCACAATGGCCACGGTTTTACCCAGCTTCTGAGCTTCTGCCATCACCTGCAGACACAGCGTGGTTTTACCGGAAGACTCAGGACCGTAGATTTCAACGATGCGCCCGAAAGGCAGTCCGCCGATGCCCAGGGCAATATCCAAACCTAATGAACCGGTAGAGACAGAAGGCATGACTTCCCGCGAACTGTCGCCCATTTTCATGATAGAGCCTTTACCGAATTGACGTTCGATCTGGCTCAGCGCGGATTCGAGTGCCTTCTGCTTATTGGGGTCCATAGTTTTTCTGCCCTTAAGGTTGTACGAATAAGATGCGAAATCGCGGTCACAAAATCACTGTATATATACTCAGTATCATCAGTGTGATTGTCAATCCCCAAGCGTAAAAAAGTGTCGGGCCGAGTGCTGGTCAGCACCTCGCGCATTCCGTACACTTTTGCGTTTCACTTTGTCCCAGCCCCGAACGCGGAGAACACCTATGAATGCAGGCATCGACCTGGCTCAGCACACGCCAATGATGCAGCAATACCTGAAGATCAAAGCACAGCATCCTCAGGAGCTGCTGTTTTATCGCATGGGTGACTTCTACGAGCTTTTTTTTGACGATGCCAAACGCGCCGCTGATCTGTTGGACATCACCCTGACCGCACGCGGTAAATCCGGCGGCCAGCCGATTCCCATGTGCGGGGTGCCCTATCATTCAGCTGAAGGCTACCTAGCCCGCTTGGTTAAAAGAGGCGTATCGGTAGCCATCTGTGAACAGATAGGCGACCCCGCTACCAGCAAGGGACCGGTAGAGCGTAAAGTCGTCCGCATAGTGACCCCCGGCACCCTCAGTGACGAAGCATTACTGGACGAGCGCCGTGACAACCTGCTGGTCGCCTGTTGCGAAATGGACGGCAGACAAGGGCTGGCCGTGCTGGATATGAGCAGCGGTCGATTCAGCGTCTCGGAACCCAGGAGCAGGGCGACGCTGCTCAGCGAGCTGCAGCGGCTTCGCCCTGCCGAACTGTTGATTCCTGAAGACTTCGGCGGCGAATGGCTGCCCGACATGCCGGGGCGACGCCCCCTGCCGCCGTGGGAATTTGAGCCCGACACCGCCCACCGGCAACTGTGCAGCCATTTCGCGGTGCAGGACCTCGCGGGCTTCGGCTGTGACGGTTTGACCGCCGGTATCGCGGCAGCGGGCTGCCTGCTGCAGTATGTGAAAGATACCCAGCGCTGTGAGCTTCCTCATATTCGCCGCCTCCAACACGATGCCAACGAGCGAGCCGTGGCGATGGACGCGGCCACTCGACGCAATCTCGAACTGGATATCAACCTCAGTGGCGGCACCGACAACACCCTTGCTTCGGTAATGGACCGCTGCCAAACAGCAATGGGCAGTCGCCTGCTGAAACGCTGGCTGCACCGTCCGCTGCGCGACCGCGAGGTACTCGAAGCCCGACGCGGCAGCATCGCCGCGTTGATCGACAACTATGATTTCGAGGCCTTGCGCGAGCCACTGAAGCAAATCGGTGACCTGGAACGGATTCTGGCCCGCGTTGCGCTGCGCTCGGCACGGCCCCGAGACCTTTCCCGCCTGCAGCAGTCGCTGGCAGTCCTGCCCGGTTTGCAACAACTAATGAGTACTCAGGAACTGCCACACCTTCGCGAACTGGCCACCGAGATCAGTCAGTTCCCCTCACTCGCTGAATTGCTGCAACGGGCCATTATCGACAACCCGCCGATGGTAATTCGCGATGGCGGTGTCATCGCCACCGGCTACGATGCCGAGCTGGACGAGCTGCGCAGTCTCAGCAGTGATGCCGGTGATTTTCTGCTGGATATGGAAAAGCGCGAGCGCGAGCGAACAGGCCTGAGCAGCCTGAAAGTGGGCTACAACCGGGTTCACGGTTACTACATCGAAATTAGCCGTGGACAGGCTGGCGAGGCGCCGGTTGAGTATATCCGCCGCCAGACATTGAAGAATGCCGAGCGCTTCATTACCCCCGAGCTGAAAGAATTCGAAGATAAGGCCCTGAGCAGTAAAAGCCGGGCACTGGCGCGGGAAAAAGCACTGTATGACGAGCTATTAGATATCCTGAATCGCGACCTCGGTGCCCTGCAGCTCAGTGCCCACTCGCTCTGTGAGTTGGATGTACTGTGTAACCTGGCCGAACGCGCCGTTCAGCTTGATCTGTGTGAACCGCAATTTAACGACGACGGCACCATGCATATTGAGCAGGGACGCCACCCGGTGGTAGAGAGCGTGTTGGACGAACCCTTCATTGCCAACGACCTCCACCTCGATCCACAGCGCCGCACACTGATTATTACCGGCCCCAATATGGGGGGTAAATCGACCTATATGCGGCAAACTGCGCTGATTACGCTGCTCGCCCATATCGGCAGCTTCGTCCCCGCCAAAGCGGCCAACCTGAGCATTGTCGATCAGATATTCACGCGTATCGGTTCCTCGGATGACCTGGCCGGCGGGCGCTCGACCTTTATGGTCGAAATGACAGAAACCGCCAATATCTTGCATAACGCCACCGAAAACAGCTTGGTATTGATGGATGAAATCGGGCGCGGCACCAGTACCTTCGACGGCCTGTCGCTGGCCTGGGCCAGTGCCATTGAACTGGCGGACAAGCTGCGCGCCTTTACCCTGTTTGCCACCCACTACTTCGAACTGACCGTTCTGCCGGAAAACTACCCCTGCGCAGCAAACGTTCACCTCGGCGTAAAGGAATATCAGGACCACGTGGTGTTTCTCCACCGGCTTGAAGAAGGCCCTGCCAATCGCAGCTACGGTTTACAAGTTGCCAAACTCGCCGGCATTCCAGAGCCCGTCATCCACGCGGCGAGAAAGAAACTGAACGCGCTGGAAAAACAATCCATTGGGCCGGTAGCCCAGACCAGTGGCCCGCAGCCTGACCTCTTCGCCAGTACGGGTCCCTCTGTCGTCGAAGAAACGCTGGATACCATCGATCCCGATGAGCTGACACCAAGGCAAGCACTCGAACAGCTTTACGCGCTAAAAGCGCTGATCAAGAAGTGATCTGACCGGCAAATCATTCACAAAACCGATAAGCCACACCTAAATTATTGTTAAGGCTTTGTGCTGTACCGATAATTTTCACTGGTGTTACAATGCGCGCTTGCCGATTCACAGTCAGAGAGTAAGGGGCTGACAAAAATGACTTTTGTTGTAGGTGAAAATTGCATCAAGTGTAAGCACACGGATTGCGTTGAAGTTTGTCCTGTCGACTGTTTCTATGAAGGCCCGAACTTTCTGGTTATTCATCCGGATGAGTGCATTGACTGCGCATTGTGCGAACCGGAATGCCCCGTAGAGGCGATTTTCTCCGAAGATGAACTGCCTGATGATCAGCAGGTCTTCCTCGAGCTCAATGCTGAGCTGGCCGAAGTATGGCCGAATATCACCGAGATGAAAGAGGCACCGGCGGATGCTGAGGAATGGGCAGGCAAGCCCGACAAACTGCAGTATCTTGAGCGCTGAGCTCGCTCCGAATACCAAAAACCCGCTTCAAGCGGGTTTTTTTATGTCCAAACGTTTTGTGAACCAATAGCTTAAAGACAGAAGTTCATCACACTTCTCCCATTATCTGGGGAACACTGACGCGCTAAACCAGTCACAAGCCCCAGACAGGATGGATCTGTATCGCATTCACGACAAACATCGCTGTCTGTATTAAACGCGCGGGGTACAAGCATTCTGTGCCCGGCCTCTGCGGCAATTCTGCCGCCTGTCAAAGGCAAAAAAGGAGCGTTTACGCCATGAAAAAACTGATGAATTCGCAGGCTGTTGCCAGAGTCATGTTGATGCTGCTCGTAGGGATCGGCGGCACCTCGCTGCTGACGGCCTGTGACCGCAACGAAGGACCGATGGAAGAAATGGGCGAAAGCATGGACCAGGGCATTGAGAATGCCAAGGACAGCTACAACGAAGGCGTTGAAGAAGTAAAAGACGAAATCGACGATCACAGCAGCAACTAATATTTTAAGGTTTACCCTCCAGCTGGCCGGCTCTCGCCGGCCTTTTTTATTTCTGCCCACCGCAAATGGTATTATTGCCAAGTCTGTATCACCCGCCCATGTAAGGACCACGCTTGGACACAGCCAGTATCAACACTCTGTTTCTCGTCGGCGCGAGCCTGGTCGCCGCGAGCATTCTGGTCAGCTCGGTCTCCTCTCGGCTGGGTATTCCCATTCTGTTGATCTTTCTGGGTGTAGGCATGCTGGCCGGAGAAGACGGCCCCGGCGGCATTCGCTTCGACAATTTCCCGGCCGCCTATTTAATCAGCAACCTGGCTTTGGCCGTTATTCTGCTCGATGGCGGGATGCGAACCCGCATGGCCAGTTTCCGCGTGGCACTCTGGCCTGCCCTGTCGCTGGCAACCGTCGGCGTCGTTGGAACGGCCGCCCTCACCGGACTCGCAGCCAGCTATCTGTTTGATTTGAGCTGGATGGAGGGTCTTCTGGTTGGCGCCATTGTTGGCTCCACTGATGCCGCTGCCGTATTTTCTCTGCTGGGGGGACGCGGCCTGAACGAGCGGGTTGGCGCGACACTGGAAATCGAGTCCGGCAGTAACGATCCGATGGCGATGTTCCTGACCATTACGCTTATCGAATTACTGCTGAGTGGCCAGCCGATAGGCCTTGGTTTGCTGTTCACCCTGCTCTGGCAGTTCGGCGTGGGTATTGTAATCGGCCTCGGTGGCGGCTACCTGCTTTGGCGGCTGATTAACCGCATGGAACTGGCCAATGGCCTGTACCCCCTGCTTGCGGTCAGCGGTGGCATGATTATCTATGCACTGACCATCGCCGCAGGCGGGTCCGGCATTCTCGCCATCTATCTCTGTGGCCTGTTGTTAGGCAACCGTCCGGTGCGAAACCGCCACGGCATTTTACATATGTTTGATGGCCTGGCCTGGTTAAGCCAAATCGCCATGTTCCTGGTGCTCGGCCTGCTGATTGACCCCAGTGGTCTCGTGGCAATTGCCCTGCCCGGACTGGTACTCGCCCTGTGGATGATTCTCGTTGCACGCCCTTCGGCAGTCATGCTTAGCCTGCTGCCCTTTCGGAGTTTTCAGCTCCGCGAGCGCGCCTTTGTCGCCTGGGTGGGCCTGCGGGGGGCCGTACCGATTATTCTGGCTATTTTCCCTATGATGGCGGGACTGGAGCACGCGCAGCTGTATTTCAACGTCGCGTTCTTCATCGTGCTGATCTCGCTGCTTCTCCAGGGTAGCAGCCTTGGCTGGGCGGCCCAGCGAGCTAAGGTCCTCATTCCGGCATCGCCATCCCCCGTATCGCGCGTGGGCTTAGAAGTCCACGTCGCCAGCCAGTGGGAGCTGTTCATCTACACCTTGGCGGCAGAAAAATGGTATATCGGCAAACCACTGCGCCAACTCCATATGCCGGACAGCACACGCATTGCGGCGCTTTTCCGCAACAAACAGCTACTGCACCCGAGCGGCAGCACACTGCTGTTGGCTGGCGATATTCTCTGTGTCATCGGTAAAGACAGTGACCTCCCTGCCCTCGGCAAGCTGTTCAGCGAGGCACCGAAGCAAGGTCTGGATATGCGCTTTTTCGGCGACTTTATTCTTCAGGCCGATGCACGACTCGGCGACCTCGCCATGCTCTATAACCTCAATGTCGGCCCTGAAGAAGCCGACCTCCAGTTGGCTCAGTTCCTGTCTCAACGACTGTCTGCCCGCCCGGTACTGGGCGATCATATCCACTGGCAGGGGATGATTTGGACCGTCGCCGAGATGGATGGCAAGCGCATCAGCAAAATTGGTCTGCGCAGTGTTTCTGCCTTGCAGAGCGAGTAGACCTTCCTCCCTCGCCCTGACCGCCAAGGCATGTCGCTAGAACAGGGATTTCATCGTGCCGCCATCTACAACTAGCGATGCGCCGGTAATATAGCTGGCAGCGGGCGACAACAGGAATGCACCGGCTTTGCCAAACTCCTCCGGGTCTCCATAGCGCCCCAGAGGGATCAGCGATTCGTTGCTGGCTCGCTGCTCGCTGACATCTACGCCATTTGTCTCCGCCAGTTTGGCGTCCAGCGCCTTTATGCGATCGGTGTAGATCTGGCCCGGTATCAGATTATTGACACGAATACCCTCGGCGGCCAGCGAGCGGCTCAGGCTCTTGGCGAGGCTGCTCACACCGGATCGCATCACATTGGAGAGCAGCAATATATCGATGGGTTCCTTCACGGATGAGGACGTCAACATCAAGATCGACGCCGCATCCGAGCGACGCAATGCCGGTAAGGCCTCTCGCACCAGCCTCACGGCACTCATTAAGGTCAGCTGAAAAGCGGCCTGCCACGCCGCGTCGTCAAAATCATCGAAACCGCCGGGCGGCGGACCGCCAGCATTAACCAGCACACCGTCAATTCGTCCGAAGCACTCCTCGGCCTCTGCCACCCAACGCTGGATACTCTGTGCATCGCTCATATCCAGCGAGGCCCCACTTACCACACTGCCACACTCTTCACACAGGCGCCGGGCCGCCGCCTCAACATCCTCAATATTGCGGCTGCCGAGCACGACGCGCGCTCCCGCCAGAGCCAGCTGTCGTCCGATGGCATAACCCAAGCCCCGGCTTCCGGCCGCGACCAGGTAAACTCTGTCTCTTAGGTGTAAATCCATGCAATTACCTCGTTCGGTGTACTCTCAACAGTATGCCAGAAGGAGTATATTGCACCGCGAAATCAAACGTCACTCGTCGGAAACCTGCTTGAAATTTGAGGCAAACGTCGGGATTAATCACGGTTCTCACGCAATTCCGCCGACATCATGAAAAATAGATGACAAGGCTGCGGATCGCTGTCAACATTGCCCACTGCACTGGTACAGAAGTAAACACATGGCTACACAAACCTCATCGAGTTATCACCACGGCAACCTTCGTCAAGAACTGATGGAGCTGGCGGAAAAGCATCTGGTGGATAATGGCGTCAGCGATTTAAGTTTGCGCGCATTGGCACGAGAAATTGGCGTGTCGCAAACGGCACCTTATCGCCACTTTCGCGACAAAAACGCCCTGCTCGCCGCGCTCGCCACCGAGGGGTTTAAACGCTTCTTCGAAATGAGCAAGCCCAGTCAAGATGAGCCCCGTGCCGACAAAAGCCTTCTCTACTTCGGCCTGGCCTATGTCAAATTCGCCCGCGAGCACACCGAGCTGTTCCACCTGATGTTTGGACCTGCGCTCCAGCCGCGTAACCAGTACCCCGAGCTATTTGCCGCAGGACGGGAGGCGATCTACAAAGTCAGAGCGGGCGTTGAACGTGGCCTCAATAACGGCGAACTGCGAGCATTAGACAATGTCGCGTCTATTGCCCATACGGTGTGGGCTGCCGTTCACGGTGTTACCACCTTGATGCTCGACCACGCGGACACCTACGGCTATCACCGCGACCTGCACCTGCAGGCGGAAAAGTCGATGCGCATGATGATAGCCGGACTGTGTACCGATCCAAGCTTCATCGCGAATCTCCCCAGCGAAGCAACACCCTACCCGCCCGAGCAGTGAGCAAAGGCGCCTCCCTGCAGTCACTCACCTGTCTCTTATACACATCTGACGCTGCCGACGATCTACTCTGTGTAG
>OJGW01000392.1_pt1 | contig 14239 bp, 14 predicted proteins | sample 1594511 | NCBI WGS metagenome assembly OJGW01 (sample SAMN05416844, study PRJEB24817) | seawater metagenome | isolation source: Sea water | place: Canada:Atlantic | collected 2013-07
GTTAACGACCGCGCGCACTGCGCGAGCCGCTGCCGCCGCTAGGGCGAGAACCACCGGTACGGGGACCGTCTTTAGCTTTAAATTTGGTCTCGCGCTCATACTTGGGCGCCTTCACCAAAAGCCTCTCCTCGGGGTGTGTACAATCAAGCTTCATGCCTAGCTGCTCTTCGATATCGGGCAGTAAGAATGAATCTTCTTCGCACGCGAAGCTGATCGAAGTACCGATCGCGCCTGCACGACCCGTGCGGCCGATACGGTGAACGTAATCTTCGGGCTCTTCAGGCAGCGTGTAATTAATCACATGCGTTACGTCATCGATGTGAAGTCCGCGACCCGCAACATCGGTGGCAACAAGCACCTGTAATTTGCCTTCTTTGAAATTATCGAGGGTGCGAATGCGCTGATTCTGCGCCACTTCACCCGACAGCATGCCGACGCTAATGCCATTGCGATGTAGATTATCTGCAAGCTTGCGCACCTGATCACGACGATTGCTAAACACCATGATGCGCTCGGCCTTCGGCTCGTTGATGAGGTTATACAATAAATTGTATTTATCGGCAGTGGTGACCAAGTAGACGATTTGATCAACGGCATCGGCAACAACACGCTCGGGCGCCACCTCGACCATAATTGGATCCATTGCCCAGCGACTAGACAGCTCGACGATTTCAGATGTGTAAGTCGCGCTAAACAGGAGCGTTTGACGGCAATCTTTGCGAGGAGTTCGCGCAACAATTTGACGCACCTGAGGAATAAAGCCCATGTCGAGCATACGATCGGCTTCGTCTAACACCATGAGTTCGATCGTGCCGAGATGCAGATTGCCATTGCTCACAAAATCAAGAAGGCGACCCGGCGTAGCGACAACAATATCAACCGGCCTTGCGTCGAGTGCGCGCGTTTGCTTCTGATAATCTTCGCCACCGACCAATGTGACCGTATGCAGACCGCTGTACTTATTGAGGAGGTCGGCGTCACTAGCAATTTGAATTGCCAACTCACGAGTTGGAGCAACAATTAGCGCGCGGGGTTCGGCGAGATAGCGCTTCTCTTGAATGTGATTGCTCAACAGGTCATTGATAATAGTAATCAGGAATGCTGCTGTCTTGCCGGTGCCGGTCTGCGCTTTGCCCGTCACATCGTGACCTTGCAACGTGTGCACGAGGCTTTGTGCCTGAATCGGCGTACAGAATTCGAAGCCAAGTTTGTCGATTGCCTCGCGCAAAGGCTTCTGCAGATCAAATGTATCGAATGACACCTTTGGCGCTTCCACTACCTCGGATGGACTATTTTCGGCGAGTTCCTCGACGATAGTCGACTCAGAGTCGTCTTGTTCTTCAGAGGCGTCGAGCGCGTCGCTTTGCACAGCATTCAGCTCGCTTACTTCGTCCTGCGCCTCTAGCGTCGACTCATTGTGATCGGTTAGTGAATGCATAGTTATCCGGTATTCCAATAGTAAAAAGTGTGAAAACAGACTGCTCTGCTAAACAAGGGGTTGGCAATACTGCACAAACGCGGGGTTGGACGCTGGCAGATGACGTGTGCGTGCGGCCGAAATCTCAGGGCGATCGCATGATAGCCCTATGCAGGGCTTACTTCAATCGTGCCGCAAGCCACGCAATTCGGGTCGCGCGGCAATTTTATCTCACGCCACTGCATGCTCGACGCATCGAAGAGTATCAACCTGCCGACGAGGGTATCGCCAAACTGCGCGATCAGTTTGAGTGCTTCGAGTGCTTGCATCGACCCTATTATGCCCACCACTGGCGCAAGCACCCCATTGTCCGCGCAGGTGAGGTCACCACCCTCTCCGCCTTTGTAGAGACATCCGTAGCAGGGACTGTCGCTCTGGCGACTGTCGAACACTGCAACCTGGCCCTCTAGGCGAATGGCGGCACCAGAGACCAGCGGAACCTTGGCCGCGAGGCAGGCGCGATTAATAGCGAACCGTGTTTCGACATTGTCGGTCGCATCCAACACTACATCCGCAGAGCTTACTAATTCGCCTAGCTCCGCAGCGCCCACGCGCCGGTTAAGTGCAATGACCTCAACATCAGAGTTGATTGCACTCAGCGTCGCCGCCGCAGAATCCACCTTGTTTGCACCGAGATCGGTTTCGGCATGTGCAAGTTGCCTCTGCAGATTGCTTAACTCGACAGTGTCGTCATCAACTAAGGTGAGCTTACCTACTCCCGCTGCGGCTAAATACATCGAGGCAGGCGAGCCAAGACCGCCGGCACCGATAATCAGCACGTGAGAATCGAGGAGCGCCTGCTGGCCTGCAATATCCACCTGCGGCAGCATAATCTGCCGGCTGTATCTTAGGAGCTGATCGTCTTTCATTGTCTTTAATTCCGTGAATCGCGGCTGTGCCAGATTGCTGTTTTACAAGCCGAGCCTGCCGCGAGTGACCCGATCCTGACCGGCAATGTCGGGTAGGCATTCTACTGCAACGAAGCCTGCCGCGAGCAGCGCGCTTGCTACCGGCTCGCGCTGGTCGAAGCCGTGTTCGAACAGTAACCATCCGCCCTGTTTCAGCATCTGTTTGCTTTGCCTCACAATCGTATGGATCGCAGCAAGCCCAAATTCTTCGCAGCTCAGTGCGAGCGCAGGCTCATGCACTAGATCGCCCTCCGTGAGATGCGGATCGCCCGGCGCGATATAGGGCGGATTCGACACAATAATATCGACAAGACCCGCCGAGTGGGCCTGCCACTGACTGGCAATATCGGCGCACACCTCGTTGCTAAGCCACGAGCCTTGCACGAAATCAAGGTTTTCGCCCGCAAGTCGGCTGCCGTTTTCTTGCGCGACCAAAAGCGCCTCAGGGCTGAGTTCTACACCGATAACGCGATACCGTTCGGCGGCTCTTGCCAGCGCGATGGCGATGGCGCCGCTACCAGTACCGAGGTCAAGTAAATGCTGCACGCCCTCGCGGCCAGCGGCTATTTCTAACGCCGTCTCAACCAGTAATTCGGTTTCGTGGCGTGGAATAAGCACCGCCGGAGAGACAACAAGTTCAAAGTCCCAAAATTCTCTTACACCAAGGATATAGGCAAGTGGCTCGCCTTCTAAGCGGCACTTCAGAGTCTGCTCGAACGTGGCCAGAACAGCCGGTTCAAGCTCGCGCGCGGGCCATGTGAGCAAACTCGCGCGCGTGCAACCGGCGGCATTCATGAGGAGCAACTCGGTCTCGAAGCGCAGCGACGCTAACGCGTCATCGCTTAAGGCTGCGCCCGCGGTCGCGTATGCAAGGGCTTGTGCGATAGTTACCATAGAGTTGCCCGTGCGCCATGTCGGCCTGCGCCCAATTTAGTCTTCGCCAGAGAGCCCTGCGAGCAAATCGGCCTGGTATTCGTTGATCAGCGGCTGAATAACTGCGCTGAGTTCGCCGTTCATAATCTCGGCAAGGTTGTAGAGTGTCAGTTTAATGCGGTGATCGGTTACCCTGCCCTGCGGGTAATTATAGGTGCGAATCTTCTCTGAACGGTCGCCACTGCCAACGAGCTTGCGACGATTATCTGATTCTTCTTGATGCTGTGCAGACGTCGCTGCATCCATTAATTTCGCCTGCAAAAGGGACATAGCCCGCGCACGATTCTTATGCTGCGAACGTTCGTCTTGGCACTCGACTACTACCCCGCTCGGGATATGCGTTAGGCGAATAGCCGAGTCGGTTTTATTGACGTGCTGGCCGCCTGCGCCACTCGCGCGAAAGGTGTCGACACGAAGATCGGCCTTGTTGATTTCTATTTCTTCGATGCCTTCCATTTCGGGCATGATGGCAACGGTACAGGCAGAGGTATGAATTCGGCCCTGCGTCTCGGTCTCGGGCACACGCTGCACGCGGTGCGCCCCAGACTCAAACTTTAGCCTTTCGTACACGTTCTTGCCTTCGATGCGCACAACTAGTTCTTTGTAACCCCCGTGCTCGCCATGGCGTTCGGTGATCATTTCCATGCGCCAGCCTTGCAGTTCGCTATAGCGGGAATACATTCGGAAAAGATCGCCTGAAAAAATCGCCGCCTCGTCACCGCCTGTGCCTGCACGCACTTCTAAAAAGACGTTACAACTGTCTTTTTCGTCTTTGGGCAGGAGCAACGTTTGCAGCGCTAAATCTAACTCCGCGATGAGCGTCTCGCTATCGGCAACTTCTTCTGCCGCCATTTCTTTGATCTCAGGATCGCTGTCTTTCTGCATTTCCCGCGCCTGCTCAAGGTCTCCCTCGGCGCCAACATAGCGATCGAATGTCTGTACCGGCTCCTCTAGTTCGGCATACTCTTTTGAGAGGTCACGAAACCGGTTCTGATCGGAGATAACCTCGGCGTCGCTCAGCAAAGCCTCTAATTCGCCAAAGCGATCCTTGAGGTTATCGAGCTTATGCCGTATCGAATCTTTCATTTTCTTGGTTTTCCTGCGGCATCATGCTGCCGCGCTTCAGAGTATTTTGCATCGGGTGTTAAGGGCGTTCGCTGATACTTTGCACGTATCAGTCTGCGTCGGATTCCAGTTCATAGAGTTCGCGGATCAGCAGGAGAAACTCATCCCGCCCCTCTGCACTCGCTTTTTTCATCTGCACGCTCGGCGAATGAATAAGTTTGTTTGTGAGGCCGCGCGCTAACGCATTAAGCACAGCCTCTGGCGCTTCGCCTTTTTCGAGAGACTTAAGCGCCCGCTGCAATTCACTCTCGCGAATCGTATCGGCGCTCTCACGAAAGGCGCGCAGCGTTGCCACAGCGTTAAGCGCTCGCTGCTGCTTGAGATGCTCGCGAACGCCCGCCTCTATTATGTCTTTTGCCTCGGCAGCCGCTTCTTCGCGCGACTTAACCCCATCTTCGATCACCTCAGCGATGTCATCGATACTGTACAGATAGGCATCGGGTATCTCACCAACCTCGGCTTCGATATCCCGCGGTACAGCCAAATCAACCAAAAGCATAGGCTTGTGTTTACGCTTCTTAAGCGCGCTCTCGACAGTGCCTTTGCCGAGCAAGGGCAATTGGCTGTTGGTCGATGAGACAACAATATCCGCGTCTATTAAGCGCTCCGGAATATCCGACAGCAGCACTCCGTGTCCACCGAACTTGCCTGCGATGTCGAGCGCGTTATCGAGCGTGCGGTTGGCAACGACAATATTGCGCACACCGCGGTTGTAAAGATGAGTAACGACCAACTCGATCGTCTTACCGGCGCCGATGAGCAAAACATTGAGACTCGCAAGGTCTGAGAATATTCGTTCCGACAGCGTTACTGCCGCATAGGCGACGGAGACAGGGTTCTGGCCGATCGCAGTTTCGGTGCGCACCTGTTTGGCGATCGAAAACGAATCTTGAAACACTCGGCCCAGCGCAGGACCCACCGCATCGAATTCTTTTGAGAAAGCGAACGCCGACTTAATCTGACCAAGGATCTGCGGTTCGCCCAGCACCATCGAGTCTAGCCCGCACGACACCTTCATCAGGTGCCTCACGACTTCGGCGTCCTCGAAGGCATAGCTGCTTTTATCCAGTTCATCTCTTTGCAGGCCATGAAACCCTGCGAGCCACTCGATAACTCGCTCACTTTGCGGCGTGGCGGTTTCGCAGCCGAGATAGAGCTCGGTGCGATTACAGGTCGAGACGATCACCGCCTCGTTAATCGACTCGATCCGGCACAGCTCAGCGAGCGCGCGCTCAACCACCTCTGGCGGGAAGGCAACCTTCTCGCGCAGGGCGATAGTCGCCGTCGTGTGATTAATCCCGATTAATATCAGTGCCATCGATTTAGTGTGCGCCTAGATAATTTTACATCGTGACATGCTGACCTGCGACATGGCGTGACGTCCTACTGAATAAGGTTCTCGCGCTGCCGGCTTGGGCAACAACTCAGACAATCGGGTATGGTACTAAATTACCTAGTAACTGCCCATTAGAGAACGCACCCAACTGCCATGAATCGGCAACTAGGGCGACGCTTCACTGGCATCACCTTAGTGCGGAACATCGCATAGCCTAATCGGGCTAGTATACGCGCTACCGCTGGCGCTATGATGGAGACACTGTGAATCAACCTCGTATTAGGCGTTCCTCGATGATTTTTTCCCGAAAACAGGCACTTGCTGAGAAAGCCTGCGCAACCGAAGCTTTTCGCCTCGCGGCATTTACCTTTTTTGCAGTCATGGCCAGCTGCACTTCGCTGCCGAAGCCAGACATCACGGCTCAGCCTGAGTCATCACTGCCCAAACTGGTCTCCGAGCCTGCCTCCGAGGCGGAGCCCAATCAAGAGTACGGCGCATTTACCGAAGAGCAACTCTACCGCGCGATAGTCGGCGAACTAGAAGCTAACTCGGGCGACATCGCCGCTGCAGGTGATAGCTATCTTGACCTTGCGCTTGGGACGAAAGACCTAGGCGTCATCCTTCGCGCGGTGCAATTCGCCTCAATCGCTAATGATACTAATGCGTTACTCCAGCTTGGCTTGGTGTGGGCGTCAGTCGACCCAACAGATCCTCAACCCCAACTTCTGCTCGCAATTGAATACCTTGAGGCCGGCGCGTTCGATCGGGCTATTCCGCGAATGGCTCGGGTACTGGAATTAGGCGGAAGCATCGATTTTTCGGCGCTGTCATCGCGCACCGGTCAGCTTAACCCACAATCGCGCGCACAGCTTATAAAGGCGCTGGAGCCGTTGCTCACTCAGTTTCCCGACGACGATAGCCTTGCGCTCGCGCAGGTTCAACTGTTAGCGCAGAGCGGAGAATACGATGCGGCCTTAACCGCCCTCGACACAGCGCGCGCGCAGGTGACGCAGACCGCCGGAACCGTTTTGCTCGAAACACAGATTCTTCAAAACATGGGCCGCGCCGACGACGCCGCGCGCGTCATGAGAGCTGGCGTTAAGGTCTTTGAATCCGATCCGATACTTCGCGCTAGCCTCGCACGTCTCTATATCTCGCAGGATAAATTTGACGACGCGTTAGAACAATACGCGATTCTACTAGCACAAGACGCCGAAAACTGGGAAGCGGTCTACGCCAAAGCCTTAGTGCACCTAGAAATCGAGGAGTATGGCGAAACAGAATCGCTTTTCCAGCGCCTTATCGATTCGGGTGAGCGTGTTGACGAAAGCCGCTACTACCTCGCGACCTCTTTCGAGCGGCAAGGCCAGCTCGAAAGAGCTATCGACAACTACCGCCTCGTCTCTATCGGCACTAACAACTTTTTAGGCGCGCAGCAGCAAGCGACTCGCCTGTCTATTGCACTTGGAGCTGTCGACGCCGCACACGACTGGCTTCAACGCGTTTCCCGAGGCCAGCCTAGGCTCGAAGTGCTGTTTATCAACATGGAGGCGCAGCTGCTGCAGCAAGCTGGCTTGCCCGCAAAGGCGAAGCAGCTCTTAGATCGCAGTCTCAACCGCTACCCCGGCGAGGTCGACCTACTCTTCGCGCGCGTGATTTATTTCGATTCGATCAAGGATCTCGCCAGCTCTGAGGCTGATCTGCGGTCGATTATTGCGATAAAACCCGATGACGCCAGAGCCTTGAATCATCTCGGCTACATGCTCGCCGATCAGACAACGCGTTACGAAGAAGCGCTCACCTTGCTAGAAAGTGCGATAGCCCTCAATCCCGGCGATCCCGCCACCACCGACAGTTTGGCGTGGGCGCAATACAAACTTGGCCGTTACGAAGAAGCCTTACAGAATATTCGTCGCGCCTTCGCCGTCTTTCCAGATCCAGAGGTCGCGTCTCACATGGGAGAAATACTTTGGATGATGGGTCGCCGCGACGAAGCGCTGGCGGTTTGGCAGCGGGCACTTGAAGGGGCACCAGACGATCCGCTCGTCACCGAAGCGATGCAGCGACTGCAAACCCAAGCATCAGAAGACGAGTCGGAATAGCCAATGACGTCGCTCATTAGCCGATTATCGGGCTGCGCGATTGCCCTTTTTTCGCTCCATGGCTGCATGCTGGCGCCTCCTGCAGAGAGCAACTCAGACTGGGCGCGTCTCAAATCCGACCTCCAAGAGCTAACGACGTGGGAGCTAAGGGGGCGCGTCAATATTCGCTATGAGGGCGAGTCGCACACCCCCCGAATCCGTTGGCAGCAAGACCAAGACGACTACGCTATTCGCCTGTGGGGCACTTTTAACGCGGGCAACACGCTTATTACGGGCAAGTTGGGTAGCGTAACGCTCGAAACGGACGGCAGAACTAGCAAGGCGCGCACACCCGAAAAACTGATACTGCGCGAGCTTGGCTATGAGCTGCCAGTGTCCTCGCTAAACTATTGGATCAAAGGCTTGCCTGCGCCACGCCCGCGCGCCCAGCTCACCTTTAATGAATTCAACCACCTCGAACAAATTGAGCAGGAAGGCTGGCTGATCAACTATCCAGACCCGAGACAGTACACTGATATCTCACTCCCTCGCCGTATCGAGATTAGTCGCGGCGAGGATGACATTAAGCTCGTATTTGTTGGGTTAAACTGGACCATCGACCAATGATTGCTCGCGCTTTGCACTGCCTCGCACCCGCAAAACTCAATCTTTTCCTGCATATCACTGGCCGGCGACCCGACGGCTACCACGACCTGCAAACTCTTTTCCAACTTCTCGATTTCGGCGATGAGATGACTTTTGCGCCCAACGATTCAGGGCTTTTATCGCTGTCGGCGCACGGCCCAACGGCGAATACGATGCCATTAGATGGCAACCTTATTCTGCGGGCAGCGGAGCTACTTCGGGCGACTCGCCCCGACAAAACTCTCGGTGCCGACATCCTTATCGACAAACGGCTACCTGCGGGCGCCGGCCTCGGCGGAGGGAGCTCTGATGCCGCCGCCACCCTCGTCTCTCTCAACCAACTGTGGGAGCTAGGCCTCACTCGCGAGCAGCTTGGGGCGATCGGCGTCACGCTTGGCGCCGATGTTCCCGTGTTCGTGCGTGGTCACAGCGCCTGGGCTGAGGGCGTCGGCGAAAAGCTCACTGATATCATGCTAGGGCAGCGAATCTACCTTGTTGCAACCCCAAAATGTGCGGTGTCTACCGCAGAGATATTCGGCATGCCCGATTTGACACGGAACACGCAAGCGATCAAAATGCTCGACTTTCTGGCCGGTAGGTCTTGCAACGATTGCGAAGCGGTTACCCGCAGACTCTATCCGCTGGTGGCGTCGACTATCGATTGGTTAGCGCAATACGCGAGCGCAAGAATGACCGGAACCGGCGCGAGCGTTTTCGCCGAATTCAACGATTCTGACTCAGCGCAGGCGGCCCTTCGAGACTTGCCTGACTACTGCACCGGCTTCGTTGCTCGGGGTATCGACAAGATTGAACGTTAAATGGGTTTCAGCCGTAGCGATAAGCGCAAAGACGGTGTAGAATATGCCCGCATAATTAGACAAGACACAGGCAGTTCGCAGAAGAGCGATAGCCGAGTAAAAGTTTGTTGGGGTGTCGCCAAGTGGTAAGGCACAAGGTTTTGATCCTTGCATGCGTTGGTTCGAATCCAGCCACCCCAGCCATATTCTCACCAGTTGTTCACCTGTCGACCAACTCGGAAGCCACGAGCATAGAACACCAAAAGTCCGGCCCCGAGCCGCTCATCGCCAACGCGATCCCAATCCGAGCACGTCCCCAACTCTAAAGGTAATTACTCGTGGCAAACAATTTGATGGTCTTCAGTGGTAACGCTAATCCCGCTCTCGCAGACGCAATTGCGAAGCACATTGGCCTCCCACTCGGCTACGCGAGCATCAGTAAGTTTTCCGATGGTGAGATTAGCGTTGAGTTGAACGAAAACGTTCGCGGCAAAGACGTCTTCGTTATTCAGCCAACTTGTGCGCCGACCAACGATAGCATTATGGAACTTCTGCTCATGGCCGACGCGCTGCACCGCGCCTCTGCCAACCGAATCACTGCCGTAATCCCCTATTTTGGCTACGCGCGCCAAGATCGCCGCGTACGCTCGGCACGCGTAGCTATTAGCGCCAAGGTTGTCGCCGACATGATCGGCGCCGTTGGCGTTAATCGCGTACTAACTGTCGACCTTCACGCCGAGCAGATCCAAGGTTTCTTTAGCATACCGGTAGATAACGTCTACGGATCGCCAGTTCTAACCGACGACATTGAGCGCCAAAATTACGAAAACCTAATCGTTGTATCACCCGACATCGGCGGCGTGGTTCGCGCCCGCGCGGTGGCCAAAAAACTCAACGTCGATCTGGCGATCATTGATAAACGCCGCCCTGCCGCTAATGTCGCCCAGGTTATGCACATAATCGGCGATGTTGCTGGCCGCACCTGTTTGATTGTCGACGACATGGTCGACACGGCGGGTACTCTCTGTAAAGCCGCCGATGCACTCAAAGAACACGGCGCAGCGCGAGTAGTCGCCTACAGCACGCATCCGGTACTGTCTGGCCCTGCTATCAAAAACATCGAGAACTCGAACCTCGACTCGCTCGTGGTTACCGACACAATCCCATTAAGCGAAGAGGCCAAAAACTGTGGCCGCATTCGCCAACTCTCGATGGCAAAGCTACTCGCCGAATCGATCCGCCGCGTAAGCAACGAAGAATCCATCAGCGCGATGTTCGACAACACCTAGCACAGGTGTCGTTCTGTCGCGTGGATAACCCGGCTCCGAATCAACTGATTCTCAGCCATTTACTAAACACCCTGACGAGCCGGTCGCAAGCGAGTTAGGGTTCCCGCAAGGGATACTCAGGAGAGACATCATGTCTACAGATGTATTTGAATTAAATTGCACGGTCCGAACCGACTTAGGGAAAGGTGCGAGCCGCCGCCTACGTCGTTTGGAAGGTAACATTCCTGCCGTACTTTACGGTGGAGACGCAGACCCGATCTCGCTAACGATTCCTCACAAGGACATCATCAAAGCGACGAGCAACGAAGCGTTCTTCTCGCACGTAATTACACTGATCATTGGTAAAAAGAAAGAGAAGGCGGTTATCAAGGCGCTTCAGCGCCATCCAGCCAAGCCTTTCATCTTGCACGCTGACTTTTTCCGCATTGATGAGAAGCAGTCGATCACGGTTAAGGTGCCACTACACTTCATCAACGAAGAAAAGTGCGCGGGCGTCAAGATAGGCGGAGGCAGCATTCTCAAGACTCTCAATGAGATCGAAGTAGACTGCCTACCGAAGGATCTTCCAGAGTTCATCGAAGTCGACATGGTAAAAGTTGAAATCGGCTCAACTGTCCACATCTCTGACATCACCCTGCCAAAGGGCGTTACAAGCGTGTCACTTACGCATGAAGACGGTGACCTCGCAGTAGCCACAGTGAAAGCACCTAAGGGTGAAAAAGCTGACAAGGCTGACGGCGACGACGCTGCAGAAGAAGCAGGCGACGAGTAGTATTGCTCCTCAGACAGACTCGCTATTCGAAAAGGGCTGGGCTAAAACCCAGCCCTTTTTTGTGCCTACAGCAGCGCTCTGCAACGAATACCCGCACCGTACTTAGCTGATACAATAGCGTCAACGCAACCGATAGTGAACAGCACGAATCATGCAGACAAGCCCTATCAAACTCATTGTTGGCCTAGGCAATCCCGGTCCCAAATACGATTCAACGCGGCATAACGCCGGCGTCATATTTCTGCACCACCTCGCCAAGAGCTACGGCGGGGAACTGCGCGGCGAGACCAAGTTTTTCGGCGAATTTGGCAGCATCAATATTGCCAACCATGAAGTAAAACTCTTATTCCCGACGACCTTTATGAATGGCAGCGGCAAGTCGGTTGCAGCGGTTTGCCACTTCTACAAAATCGACCCTGAGAATATTTTAGTCGCCTACGATGAGATCGATTTCGATGTCGGTGTCACTCGCTTAAAATACGAGGGTGGTCACGGCGGCCATAATGGTATGCGAGACATTATTAACGCTTTAGGCGGCGCACGTAACTTTTACCGCTTACGCATCGGCGTCGGCCACCCCGGACACAAGTCTATGGTCGCAAACTATGTGCTAGGCGATCCTTCGCGCTCGGAAGCCGAGCTGATCATGAGAGACATCGAAGACTCCATTCGCGTCATGCCCAAGGCGGTGAGCGGCGAGTGGGAAGAAGCAATGAGGCTTCTGCACAGTGACTAGCCTCTAACGACCAACAACGACAGAACTAACGTAAAGCGAGATCTAAAAAATGCCAGTACAATGCGGAATCGTCGGCCTACCCAATGTCGGCAAATCAACGCTGTTTAACGCGCTCACTAAGGCAGGCATCGCCGCTGAAAACTTCCCTTTCTGCACCATCGAGCCAAACTCGGGCATCGTGTCGATCCCCGATGCGCGACTCACCCAGCTCGCCGACATCGTTAAGCCGCAGAAGGTTATACCAACGACGGTCGAGTTTACTGACATCGCCGGCCTCGTCGCGGGCGCCTCGAAAGGCGAAGGTCTTGGCAACCAGTTTCTCGCGAACATCCGCGAAACCGACGCGATCGCGCACGTCGTGCGCTGCTTCGAAGACAGCAACGTAACCCACGTAGCTGACACCATCGATCCTGCGGCTGATATCGAGACGATTAACACCGAGCTGGCGCTTGCCGACCTCGAGTCGGTCGAAAAAGGCATCGAGCGTTTTGCGCGCCTGATAAAGAGCGGCGACAAAGACGCGGCAAAAAATACCGAAGTACTGCAGCGCGTTAAAGCACACTTAGACTTAGCCTTGCCAGTAAGAAGCCTTAACCTGAGCGAGGACGACATAAAGGCGATTTACAGCCTGCACTTACTCACTATCAAACCGGTCATGTACATAGCCAATGTCGACGAGGAAGGATTTGAGAACAATCCCCATTTAGACGCAGTCCGCGCCATTGCCGAATCAGAAGGCGCTCAAGTAGTGCCAGTCTGTAACAAACTCGAAGCCGAAATAGCCGAACTCGAAGACGATGAACGCGACGAGTTCTTGCAAGAGATGGGCATGGAAGAGCCAGGCCTCGATCGCGTAATCCGCGCAGGCTATGCCCTTCTGGGCCTGCAGACGTACTTCACAGCAGGCGTTAAGGAAGTGCGCGCATGGACCGTCAAGCAAGGCGCCACGGCGCCACAGGCGGCAGCTGTGATCCATACAGATTTTGAAAAAGGGTTTATTCGCGCCGAAATCGTTGGCTTTAATGACTATGTCGACAACAAGGGCGAGAACGGCGCCAAAGACGCCGGCAAATGGCGTTTAGAAGGAAAAGAATACATTGTGCAGGACGGCGATGTTATTCACTTTAGATTCAACGTCTAATCTTGACAAAAGGACGCAAAATCGCCAGAATTCGCGTCCTTCGAGAATTGTTGTTTCCTTTTTTAAGGCACCGGCAACTCTCGGCGCAACAGCCCAGAGCGACCCTCGCACCCTAGGCCTCGCGCATCCCTTTGTGGCTACGTAGCTCAGCTGGTTAGAGCACAGCATTCATAATGCTGGGGTCGGTGGTTCAAGTCCACCCGTAGCTACCATTTCCTTATTTCAAGACTTCCCATAAAGCCCTATAGCCATTGTTTTCATCGAATAAATCATAGTGTTTGTGCATATTAGGATCCAGTGAAACTTTACGGGATACCCCCTCCCTTTGGGGGTATAAACGGGGGTATATCTGCCTATGTCCGGATAGATACCCCCAATTTGGGGTCGAAATGAAACTCTCTGCATCGCAGGTAAAATCAGCGAAACCTGCAGAAAAATCTTACAAGTTGTCAGATGGTAGGGGCGTTAAGTTAATAAATCGCGGTTCATGAACCCTCTTGGGCGAGATGGTGCTGAATTTGCTCAGTCATAGCTCAAATATGCTAGTCTTTTCAGGCATATTAAAGTGCGCTGAACATAAGGTATCTGCTAATGAAAAATCAAATTGTACTAATAACGTTGTTGTCTGCAATCTTGGCCGCCCCAGCGATGGCAGGGCATCACGAATCCCTAATGCCTCCAGCGAAAGCGGGACAAATTGTTGTCACTTATAAGGGTGCTTGTCCTGCTGAGGCCGTAGACGGGGCGGTAGCGAAGATTAGAGAAACGATTGCCTATGAGCGGGCAAATAGTCCCGTGGTTTACGCGTCTTCTCCCGGAGTTTGGGCCGATGGCAGGATTGGCGCCGTGGATTTACATGCGTCAAAAGAAGCTATGGATAAAGCCTTCGCTTGGCAAGCAGCAGACGCTACATGGACCGCCAGTTTTAATGCAATTGCGGCCAGCTGCGGTATCACTGTAGAGGATTTTGTTATTTCTATATTTAATGCTCGCTAACCC
>OJGW01000406.1_pt1 | contig 14006 bp, 10 predicted proteins | sample 1594511 | NCBI WGS metagenome assembly OJGW01 (sample SAMN05416844, study PRJEB24817) | seawater metagenome | isolation source: Sea water | place: Canada:Atlantic | collected 2013-07
AACACTAACAGACTATTTGCAAGAAAGTTTTTGGACACCAATGGAAAGCTTTGAAGATGCAACCTGGCAATTAGATAGTGAAGACTCTGGAATGGAAAAATCATATTGTTGCATTGCAAGCAACGCCAAAGATTTTGCCCGCTTTGGTAAACTTTATAAAGACAAAGGTGCCTGGAACGGTGAACAGCTGTTAGATTCATCTTTTGTTAGCACTGCAATCGAGCCAAGATTTAAAGACAGTCCTGAATACGGTTATGGATTTTGGTTAAGTAACCATTTGGGAAAAGATATTTTTGCTATGCGCGGTATTTTAGGACAGTATGTAATAACTATACCAGAAGATAATGTCATCATTGTTCGCTTAGGCCATAAACGTGGGCAGTTTGTAGATAAACCATTTACCCAAGATTTTTATACTTACATAGAAGAAGCCTACAGCATGATGGCCGAACATTAAAAGGCGTTATTTTTTTAGTTATCTTTTCATTTAAATAGATAAACTATGATTTCTAAGCTTAATCTTGAGCACATTTTATTTTTAGATATTGAAACTGTACCAGAGTATGAACAGTGGAGTGAGTTAGATGATGATACAAAATTACTTTGGGAAACTAAAACTCAATACCAACGTAAAGACGAGTTTACACCAGAAGACTTTTATGATCGTGCAGGTATTTGGGCAGAATTTGGTAAGATAGTTTGCATATCTGTAGGATATTTTAAAATTCAAGGTGACAGCAGGCAGTTTAGAACAACCTCTTTTCACGGAGATGAACCAAAAATATTAAGGGATTTTAAGGGGCTTTTAGAATCTCATTTTAATAGACCTCATCATTTGCTTTGTGCTCATAACGGTAAAGAATTTGACTTTCCCTTTATTGCTCGCCGTATGATAATACATCATATCGAGCTGCCATTTAAACTTAATTTATTCGGAAAAAAACCTTGGGAAATACCACATCTAGATACATTAGAACTTTGGAAATTTGGGGATTACAAACATTATACGTCTCTAAAATTACTTACTAAAATATTAGGGATTCCTTCACCTAAAGATGATATTGATGGTAGCCAGGTTCGTGATGTTTTCTATAATGAAAAAGATGTTGATCGTATTATTATATACTGTGAAAAAGACACCGTTTCTGTAGCCCAAATATTCTTAAGATTAAGAAATGAAGAGCTTTTGCATGACTCAGAGGTACTTTCAGTTTAAAGATTTTAAGAACTTAGACTACTACATTTGAACTTCAAACTATAGGAAGTTGTAGCACATTTGAGAAAAGAACTAAATGATTGAATTAATACTTTCGATTTTAGCAGAATTTGGACTGATTCGCCAAGATTATAAACACCAAAAGCGGATAAGTAAAAAAGAAAGAGAAGACGGAACTAAAAGACCGAGTGCATTAATTTTAATTGCCGTTTTAATTATAGGAAGTATAAGTGCAATTCTATTTTTTACTTACCAAAGGACATCAGTATTTCCAGATAAAACGAAAAAAGAAATACATGAAATGAGTAAGAGAATGGAAAACTGGAATGAAAAGCTCGGGAAATATCCAAAGGAACTGAACGAATTAATCGGAAATAGTCCTATTAGACAAGGTTGGAAAAAAGATGCGTGGAATCGAGAATATCAGTTTGAAATAACAAATAATGGCAAAGGATTTTTAATTACATCTGCTGGTTCTGATGGCAAATTTAAAACTGAAGATGACATTAAATCGCAATAAAAGAAATTCAATAATCATAAGACTATACATAATTAGCTTATTCTGTATTATCTGCTATTTCTTTTTAGAGAATTCTAACAACATATCTAATCTTGTTCAAATATCTGAAAAAGGTCGTTATGTTGGATTTCCTATATTTTTTTTAACAGGATTATTCAATTACGGTTTGTTAGTAATCGGAATAGGTATTATTTTAATTCTAAGTTTTCTGTTTACCAGAGAAAAATTAAAAAACAGTTGAATAAACAATTATTGCCTTGACATTGCTAGTCGTTATCATTTAAAAACCACATTTCACCTTCAATTTAAACGTTGGGAGCAAGCATTAGACCCATTACTCCACTTCTATAAAAAGTTTATAAATAATTTTTCAGTTAATACATAATAAAAAAAGGCCGCTCTATTTCTAAAGCGGCTTAGTGTATTTATAAAATTAATTTTAAAGCTCTACATTACCTATAGATGTAACCTCACCATTAACCACCTCAACATCAACAAAAGTTTGTGATTCAAATCCTGATTCTGGATCTGGGTTTATCGATACTATATAAACACCATTTGGAACGCCGCTTAAAACAAAATTACCTGTAGCATCTGTATATGTAGTAATTTCTAATTCGCCTGAAACCGCTATAACTTCTGTTTGAAAGTCACTTGGGTTTACAGTTCCTGAAATTGCACCACTTTCCGCTACTGTAGATGCTCTTATGACTGGCTTTAAACTATAGCCTCCATTACCTTGATTTACGATAGACTTATCTGCATCAAAATCTAAAATAAACTCATAAAAAATACCACCTTCTAAAGTTTCATTAACCTGTATTTTTAATCCAGATTGTTGTGCACTTGGTGTACTTAAAGGAAATGTTTCTCCATCTACAACAACAGAGTTGTTTGTGCCCAAAATTAATCGTATCTGACTTATGTTACCTGCAGGTATATTATCATCAACTAATAATACGCTAGCTCCACCAGTTAGTTCTAATAAGTTGTAAATACCAGAATTTACGTCACCTATTACAACATCGTCTTCATCATCTAAATTACCGTTATATTTTATAACAACGTCTTGTACATCTACAAACACAGCATCATAATCACCAGGAGCATCAACTAATTTAACACTTAATCTAGCTGGTTCTTCACTTGAAGAGTCATCTTCATTACAAGCTAAAAAGATAACAGCTAACATTATCAAGCTTATTTTAATTACATATTTCATAACTATCTTTAATTTTTTGTTTTATCAAAAATAGAGGTTAATCAATGTATGAAAAGTCTTATTAACATAGTTTAAGTGTACGTTTAACATAAAATAAAAAAGGCCGCTCTATTTCTAAAGCGACCTTTTCATTTAAGTGTTGGTTAATTTACTCTTTAATAAAACGTTTTGTTATAGTTTGTCCATCTATAGTAGCATTTAGTAAATAGATACCACTTTCTAGATTTCCTACTTCTAACGTGTTGCTCAAGTTTCCTTTTGCAACTTGCTGTCCTAACATATTAACTATTGTAAATGTTGCTTCTTTTTGAGACACAAAGTCTACTTGTAAAGATGCTCCTTTTACAGGGTTAGGGTAAATATTAAATGTTGAGTTAACTGGTGGCGCCTGAGGCACTAAGTTTGTGATTCCAAAAGAAGATCCACAAGCTCCCAAGTTTGTCCAACCACTAGCTGTTCTTTCAAATAAATTACCTTGATACGTAACACGATCTCCAGTACTATAAGATTGAGAACTGCTATAAGGTGCAACACCTGCGCAAATGTCTGCTGTACCATCTATAACTCTCACATCATCAATAGCGATATCTGCTTGCCACGTAGAGCCTGTAGTTCTATTAAATCTTAGTCTAATAGATGATCCATTATAAGCAGAAAGATCTACAGTTGCAGATTGCCAAGAATTTCCTTTATTTCCTGTTTCGGAGAATAACGTTGTCCAAGTTGCTCCATCATTATCGCTAACATCTACTTTTAAACTTCCCATATCTGATGCACCATACATATGATACTTAAATGTAAAGTTTGGTTGTGCTGTAGCAGATAAATCTATACAAGGTGAATTTAAAATTGCTTGTTTGTTAGGATAGCCTGTACCGTTTCCAGAAGCTTCAACAAAAACGTAGAAACTACCTTCAACCGCACTTGATGGTCCTGTATTGCTAGATGGTGTACCACTAGCGTCTCTAGTCCAGTTTATATCGTCTGAAGTAGATTGCGTCCAAGCTCCTAAATTACTTTCATAACCTTCTGAATAAGGAAATGAAGAAATACCATTTACACAACCACCACCAGATGCTGGTGAGTCTGTAGTAACAGATACTGTATTACTAGCTCCAGATACATTTCCTGCGTCGTCTTTTGCGCGAACGTTAAATGTATAATTAGTTCCAGATGATAATCCTGTAATTTGAGCAGATGTATTAGCTGTAGTTCCTAATAAAGCAGTTCCTTGATAAACATCATATCCTGTTACTCCAACATTATCGTTTGAAGCATTCCAAGATAAATCTACTGTAGTTTCTGTGATGTTAGAAGCAGATAAATTTGTTGGCACACTTGGTGCTTGAGTATCTGCAGCAGAGCTTCCAATATTAACTGTATAATCTTCTACTTCACCATAGCTAAATGATTCACAAGCGCTAGGCACACCGTTATATTTCATAGAAACTCTCATACGAGTAGCTCCATCTGAAGCATTGGTTGGCACTGTAAAGCTACCACTTACAGGTGTATTTTGTGTAGCTGCAACACTTGTAACTAATTCTCCAGAATCAGAAAAATCACCATCTTGGTTATAATCTATCCAAACGGCATAGCCCTCAGAATATACAGTTCCTGTCCAGGTAGGTGTAATTGTAATTGTATACGCATCACCTTTTGCCAAGTCTGTTTCCACAGCTGTATGATTTTGGTATCCACCGCTTCCGGCACCAGAAGTATTATTAATATCTGCCAATTGTACTCTAGAGATATACTCATCTGCAACACTGTTACCATTAGAGGCACAATAGTTAGAGCCACCATTTCCTCCACCAAAAGCATCACCTACATTAACGGCATGCCAAGCATTTGTTACTGCCTGCTCTTCTGCGCCACCAGCTCCATAAAGATCTTTAGCCGCTTGTATTGCGCCAGCTCTTGCATTTGCAAACGTAGAGTTTGCAGATAAATAGTTATTTAATGTTCTGTAGGCAATTTTAGCAGATTTATCCATACCAATTCCACTTACTGAAAACACATCGCCAACGTCATTTGTACCATTGCCACCTTCAACTAATAAGTAAAACCAGTAGTTTAATACACCAGAGTTTGTGTGTACTCCACAATAGTCATTAGATTGCGTTGGTGTTCCACAGTTTGGGTTTTGCCAGAATTGACCTCCATAAGTATCTGGTTGTCCTAATGATGTTGGATTACTCATAGAGCGTAGAGCTGCAGAGCCGCTTCGTCTATCAATTTCATCTCCAATTAACCAAACTTCATCAGTTGGATTAGTATCACTTCCATTTCCTTTTGCAAAATGCTCTACTGCTGCACCCCAAATATCTGAGAAGCCTTCATTAAGACCACCAGATTCTCTTTGGTATGCAAGATTTGCAGTAAACGTTGTTACAGCATGTCCTATTTCGTGAGATGCAACATCTATACTTGTTAACGCATCAAAAAATCCATTTCCTTCATTACCATTCGAAGAACCATCACCGTAAGACATTACAGAACCATTCCAGAATGCGTTATCATAATTGTTATCTACGTGAACGTAACTTCTAATTTGTGCACCACTACCGTTGTAACTATCACGACCGTGAACTTGTTGCCAGTAATCATACGTTTCCATTGCACCCCAATGAGCATCTAAAGCCGCATTATCTTTATTTGCGCTATGCTCTGCAGTTGTCCAATTATTATCATTGTCTGTAAACTCATCATAATTATTAATGTAAGGATACGTGCCTCCTGGCGCCTGATTTTTAGCATCACGAGTATAAACATCTCTACCAGTATCTGCTAACCTATAGCTACCACTAGTAAGTTGAGTTTCAATAGTACGAGAACCACTATAACGTGTAGCAGCAGTACCACTAGCCATCATAGCTATGCTTGTATAATTATCATACGTTGTATCGTCTTCAAATTGAGATACGGTTACCATTGGCTCACCTACGTGACCAAAAGAGTTTGCGTGTTTAATAGTTGCATTGTAAAATAATGCATCTCCATTTTTAGCATCTATATAAAGATCTCCACGACTAATTGGATACGTTGCATAAATATCAAATTTGTAGGCTAACTTGTAAGTAGAAATTTCATCACCATTATACATTGGTAAAATTACTAGGTCACCTGTAGGTTTTTGGTAACCATCCATTTCTGCAGCTGCATCTGGATATTCCCATAAATAATGTTGCGCACCTATGTGGTTAACAGCGCGCATTAATGCTTGTTGGTTAGTTAATGTTGTTGTAACATCTAAATCTTTTATAGGATAATACTCACCACTTACTGCTTGTGGGATACCTTGTTTAGAATGTAGTTTTGAAATTGCAAACTCAACAGGAATGCCTTGATGGCGTTGTTGAAATTCTTGCTGTGAAAATCCGAGATTATCTGTAGATTGCTTTCGAGGAGTAAGTTGATTGTTTTGGCCTAGGTTATAAACTTGTCCTAGTACATCTTGAGGGCTAGATGATTTTCTTTGAGTATCGTCTAAAACAATTAGTTTAGGCGGTTGCTTTACATTGCGTTTTTCGTCTCTTCGATCTGTTTGTGCTTGTAGCATTGGAGCACAGAATAAAAGAGCGAAAAATACACTTCCATAAAAATTTCTCATAAAATAAAGGGTTTAGTTAATGAATTGTGTAAATACTTCCTGAATTCACAAAAAGCAACCGAAGTAAATGAATTTTATTTAAACACTATGTTATAATCGATGAAGCGCACAATAAATTAACTTTTAGTTAACAGTTATAGTGTTCTTTTTGTTAAAATTATGGTTTAACCATAGTTTGAAAGCCACGACTTTACCTCTATTAATTGTTAAAAGATGATTACTTTTGAAGATATGTTAACTGTACAGAACCTAACCATTGCTTTTAAATCGCAAGACGACTTTATTCCGGTTGTTAACAGTATATCATTTAACCTTAAACCTAACGAAATACTTGGCGTTGTTGGTGAATCTGGTTCTGGGAAATCTGTGTCTACTCTCGCTATATCTGGTCTTTTGCCTAAGAAAATCTCTAAAATAACTTCTGGAAATATCATATTTGAAGGAACTTCTCTACTAGAATATTCTAACGTCCAAATGACAATGTTAAGAGGCAAAGAGATTGCTATGATTTTTCAAGAACCTATGAGTGCTTTAAATCCTTCTATGACTTGCGGAGCACAGGTTCTTGAAATTATATTGCAGCATAAAGACATAACACCTGCTAAAGCTAAGGTTGAAACGCTTCAGTTATTTGAAAAGGTTAAATTACCTAGGCCAAAAGATATTTTTAAAAGCTATCCTCATCAAATAAGTGGAGGCCAAATGCAACGTGTAATGATTGCCATGGCTATTGCCTGTAAACCCAAGATTCTTATTGCAGACGAACCAACAACAGCGTTGGATGTAACTGTACAGAAAGAAATAATTCAGCTTTTAAAGACGCTTCAGAAAGAAACTAAAATGAGTATTATATTTATATCTCATGACTTGGCTTTGGTTTCAGAAATTGCTCAACGTGTTATTGTTATGCACAAAGGTAATATTGTTGAAGAAGGCAAAACAGAAGATATATTTCTGCAACCTAAGCAACTTTATACCAAAGCATTAATTGCATCTAAACCTAATACTAAAATTCATTTAAAAAGATTACCTACCGTTAGTGACTTTGTGAACAATACTGTCCCAACAGAAACGATAAGTGACAATGAAAGACGTTTATTTAGGAAACAACTCTTTGAGCAAAAACCATTGTTGGAAGTAGTTAATATAGATAAAGAGTTTTACAGCAATGCCGGATTATTTAATAAAGCAACCATTGTAAAAGCTGTTAATAATGTAAGCTTTAAAGTTTATGAAGGTGAAACCTTAGGATTGGTTGGTGAAAGTGGATGCGGAAAATCTACACTTGGAAATGTTATTCTACAACTTCACAAGGCTACAAAGGGTAAAGTATTTTATAAGGGAGAAGATATTACTAAATTAAAAAGCAAAGCTTTAAGGGTTTTACGTAAAGATATTCAGTTAATTTTTCAGGACCCATTTTCTTCATTAAACCCAAGGATTACTGTTGGTAAAGCAATTGAAGAGCCTATGAAAGTTCATAAATTATACAAAAACGATGACGAGCGTAAAGAAAAAGTAATTTCGATTTTAAAACGCGTAGGCTTAGACGCTTCACACTATTATAGGTATCCTCACGAGTTTAGTGGCGGCCAACGCCAACGTATTGGTATAGCTAGAACTATAGCATTGCAACCAAAACTAATTGTGTGTGATGAATCTGTTTCTGCCCTAGACATCTCTGTGCAAGCGCAAGTGCTTAATTTGTTAAATGAGTTAAAAGAAGATTTTGGATTTACCTATATCTTTATTTCTCATGATTTGTCTGTTGTTAAGTATATGGCAGATGAGCTTATTGTCATGAATAAAGGACAGATTGAAGAGCAAGGTGATCCAGACCATATTTATGAAAACCCAAAAACGCATTACACCAAACGTTTAATAGCAGCTATTCCTAAAGGCATCTAATCCTATAAAGTTTCCTACTTTTACACTTTAAATTTATAAGGTTGAGTGTTCTAAAAAATTTATTTAAGCAAACGGTTATCTATGGTTTGGCAACGGTTTTTCCGAGAGTTCTCAGCTTTATTTTATTACCACTTTATACACACGTACTTCCTACTAAAGCGGAATATGGAAAAGTCTCCATCATATTTGCCTGGATTGTAGTGTTTAATGTAATCCTAGCTTATGGAATGGAAACTGCATTCTTTAGGTTTTATCACGACGATAAAACTAAGAACAGTGTAAAAGGCACCTCTGCTATTTCAATTGCCGTTAGTTCTTTAATCTTTTTAGGGTTAGCCTTGTATTTAAAATCTTATTTAGCAGCCTTGATGAATATAGATGTTAAGTACATCACCTTCGTGATATGGATTTTAGTCTTAGACGCATTGGTTATCATACCATTTTCAATATTAAGAGCGAAAGGAAAGTCTATGACCTACAGCGTTTTAAAAATTGTAAACGTTGCTGTTAACTTGGGTTTAAATGTATTCTTTTTAGTGTTGCTAAAAGATTTAGTAAATCCTTCTAAAGAAGTGTTTTGGAATAGCATTTGGTTTTCTGGAGCAGAGATTTCATATATCTTTATTTCTAATTTAATAGCTAGCTTATTAACACTGTTAATGTTGCTTCCTGTTTACTTTAAAATTAAATTTAGGGTAAACTTTTCGCTATTAAAGAAAATGCTTCGATTTGGGTTTCCAGTTATGGTAGCAGGCTTAGCGTACGCAGTTAATGAAACTTTTGATAGAATTTTATTAGATTACTTATTACCACCAGAAACTGCAGAGTCTCAAATTGGTGAATATTCAGCTTGTTATAAATTGGCATTGTTTATTACTCTTTTTGCCACTGCATTTAGATTAGGAATCGAGCCTTTTTTCTTTAGCCACTCCAAAGAAAAAAACTCAAAAGAAACTTATGCTGTAATTACTAAATACTTTGTGTTAATTGGCTTAGGCATTTTACTTTCTGTTATTGTGTTTGTTGATGTTTTAAAAGAGCTTTTTATAAGCGATGAATCTTATTGGGAAGCTATGACAGTTGTACCATATATCTTATTAGCAAATTTATGCTTGGGTATTTACTTTAATCTTTCTGTTTGGTATAAGATTACAGACCGCACTAAATTTGGTGCATACTTTTCTGTAGTTGGAGCTTTGGTAACATTAACATTAAACTTTTGGCTTATCCCCATTATAGGATATAAAGGATCTGCTATAGCTACACTTTCTGCATATGGCACAATGATGATTTTATCTTGGTATTTTGGAAAGAAACACTACCCTATACCTTATAATTTAAAAAAACTGGGGATTTTTACTGTTTTGGCTCTTGGGTTTTCTGCACTTTCGTTCTTGTTGTTTAGAGGCAACCTTATTATAGGAGTGTTATTAATAGCTGTGTTTTTTGGGGCTTTATATGTTTCAGAGCGCAAGGAACTTAAACAATTTTTAAAATAGATACAGAATCTCTTTCAATAAAAGACAATATTTTGAGTTACAATTAAGACTAACAAACAAACTAGTATATGACCATTAATATTATTAATAAATCATCTCATAAACTACCTCATTACGAAACCATCGCTTCTGCAGGAATGGACCTAAGAGCACACCTAAGTGAATCGGTAATCTTAAAACCATTAGAGCGTGCTATTATAAAAACAGGATTGTTTATTGAACTCCCTATTGGTATAGAAGCTCAGGTTAGGCCTCGTAGCGGCTTGGCAGCTAAAAAAGGAATCACAGTATTAAATGCGCCTGGTACAATAGATGCAGATTATAGAGGTGAAATTGGAGTGATTCTTGTAAATTTGAGCAACGAAAACTTTAAAATAGAAGATGGTGAGCGCGTAGCTCAACTGGTTATAGCCAAGCATGAAAGAGCTGATTGGCACGAAGTAACTACACTATCTGAAACCTCTAGAGGTGAAGGTGGCTTTGGTAGTACTGGTACAAAATAACACGTACATTTTAAAAATTAACTAACTAAAATTAGTCCTAAACAGGACAAGAGATATGAAAATTATTGTTCCAATGGCAGGTCGAGGTTCTAGACTACGCCCACATACACTTACAGTACCTAAACCATTAATTCCTATTGCAGGTAAACCAATTGTACACAGATTGGTAGAAGATATTGCAAAAGTTATAAATGAACCAATTGATGAAATTGCATTTATTATTGGAGAAGATTTTGGTGAAAAGGTAGAAGTAGATTTACGTGAGATTGCCGGACAATTAGGTGCTAAAGGCACTATTTATTATCAAGGTAAACCTATGGGAACTGGTCACGCTATTATGTGTGCTGCAGATTCTTTAAATGGTCCTGCAGTAGTAGCATATGCAGATACGTTATTTAGAGCAGACTTTAAACTAGATCCTAGCGCAGATGCTGTAATATGGGTAAAGCAGGTCGAAGATCCTTCACAATATGGTGTTGTACAGCTTAATGATAATAATGAAATTACAGCCTTGGTAGAAAAACCAGAAGAAGACGTTTCAGATCTTGCTGTAATTGGTATTTACTATTTTAAAAAGGTTGAAGTTTTAAAAGAACACTTACAAAGTGTGCTCGAAAACAACATTCTTCGTGGTGGCGAGTATCAAATAAATGACGGTATTTTAGGGATGATGACTAGCGGAAATGTATTTAAAACCGGTCAAATAGATGAATGGATGGATTGTGGTAACAAAACTGTTACTGTCGATACTAATTCTAGAATGCTACAGTTCCTAAAAGAAGATGGCAATTCTTTAGTTAGCGATACTGTTACCTTAACAAATTCTGAAATTATCGAGCCTTGCTATATAGGTGAAAATGTTGTGTTAGAAAACACTACTGTTGGTCCTAATGTTTCTTTGGGAGATAACTGTAAACTTACAGATGTTACCATAAAAAACAGTTTAGTACAACACGATACTGTAATAAAGAACGCTAAACTTAACAATGCTATGATTGGTAGTCACGCTGTATATAATGGCGATTTTACCGAAATTAGTATTGGAGATTACTCTAAGTTGGAATAAAAGTTGATTTAAAAATTATAAATTTTATACGCTTGAAACTCATCTGTATCTTTTTAACTTTCTTTTTGTCTTCAACACTGTTGATGGCACAGGAAGATGATGCCCAACAAGATATAAATGTAGATGATTTAGGTAATGTATCTAATACATTTAAAGAGCAGTTTTTTGAAGCTTTAAAACAAAAGGGTATCGAAAATTATGATCGTGCCATTCAAGCATTACAGCGTTGTTTAGCACAAGAGCCTAAAAATGCAGTCATTCATTTTGAATTAGGGAAAAACTACAACGCCTTAAAACAATATGACGCTGCAGAAGAAAGCCTAAAAGAGGCGTTGGTTTATCGAAAAGATGATGAAGACATCTTAAAAGAATTGTATGATGTACAATTTAGTAAACAGGATTTCCAGGCTGCAGTAACAACAGTAAAACAGCTTATTTCTTATAACATTATTTATAAGGAAGACTTGGCTAAGCTTTACCAACGTACTAAAGAATTTGATAAGGCTATAGAGCAGTTAGATGAGATAGACAATGCTCAAGGTTCCAGTATTTACAGAAATAATTTACGCCGTGTTATTTACAACCAAACAAATAATAAAGAAGCACAAGCTAACAGATTAGAGCAACAGATAAAGGCAGCTCCAGGCAATATTCAAAATTACCTCAACCTTATATATGTTTATAGTGAGATGGCAGCTAATGATAAAGCCTTTTCAACTGCACAGCGCCTTTTAAAAGCGCATCCAGATGCAGAACCTGCACATTTAGCACTTTACAAAGGTTATCTAGAAAAAGGCCAAGTTGAAAATGCAATTGCATCTATGAAAATAGTCTTAAAAAGCAATCAAGTAGATAAGGAAACAAAAGGAAAGGTTCTTAAAGACTTTATGCGCTATTCTACTGAAAACCCTGAGGTTTCAAATGAATTAGAATCTGTATTGAGTGATGAAGACAATGATAAAGACCCTAAAGAATTAGGTTTGTTTTATTTAGAGCAGAAAGATAAGCCTAAAGCGTTAGCATATTTTTCTGAGGCGCTTAACGACTATCCTACGGACTATGTAGTATTAAAAAACCTAGCTTTATTACAAATTGATGCACTTCAATTTAAAGAAGCTATTACTACCACATCAAAAGCATTAGAGGTATACCCTTCACAACCACTACTCTATTTGTTACAAGGTGTGGCCTATAATAACACATCCAATTTTAAAAAAGCCTTAGAAAGTTTAGAGTTTGGCATAGATTATATTATTGAAGATGCTCAAATGCAAGCAGATATGTTCACCCAAATGAGCGAGGCATATAAAGGTATGGGCAATAATGCAAAAGCTACAGAGTTTTTAAATAGAGCTACCCAAGCTAAAAAACAAGCCAATTAATGACCTACAAACCACTATTATCACTTTGTATCGTTTTGATACTAATGTCTTGCGGAAGCAAAAAATTGGTGTCAGAAACCAGTGGCACTACAGATTTAGAAACGGCAAATGTTATTAAAAAACATTATGAAAATGCAGTTAGTTTTGAAACGCTAGCAGGTCGTTTAAAAGTGCGGTACCAAGATGAGAAGCAAACTCAAAACGTTTCTGTAAGCATACGTATGGAAAAAGATAAAGCCATATGGATGAGTGCTAATATATTAGGTATACCACTTGCTAAAGTTTTAATTACACCTAATAGCGTTAAATATTATGAGAAAATTTCAGGAAGTTATTTTGATGGTGATTTTAGGTTATTATCTGATGTACTAGGAACCGAATTAGATTTTAATAAAGTTCAAAACATCTTATTAGGCCAAACAATTTATGACCTAAGACAAGAACCTTACATATTAGAAACTTCAGATCGTGGTTATGTTCTTCAACCAAAAAAACAATTTGATTTATTTACTAGGTTATTTTTGCTAAACGCATCAACATATAAAACAGAGGCGCAGCAGTTGGTAAATAACAATGAAAACCAAAGTGCAATTGTGACCTATCCCACTTATCAAACTATTTCTGGTCAAGTGTTTCCAAATGAAATTAATATTGTTGCAAATCAAAACAATAAAAACACATTAATAGATATAGAATACAGGTCTGTAGAGTTTAATGTAGATGTAAGCTTTCCTTTTAGTATCCCAAGTGGTTATGATGAAATTGAACTTAAATGAGTAGAGTACTAAAAACCCTAGTAATAGTAAGCCTTCTTTTAGGAGGATTTTTGTCTCATGCACAAGACAGCAAACGTAAAGAGTTAGAAAACAGGCGTTTTGAGTTACAACAGGAAATTAAGCGTATTAATGCCTTACGTACAAGTAACTTGAAAAAACAAAAATCTGTATTAACTCAGGTTGAAGATTTAGATACTCAAATTTCTACAACAGAACGGCTAATTAAGGTTACTAACCAACAAGCTAATCTGCTTACTCGAAACATAAACAATAACTTAAAGAAAATTGAAAAATTTAGGGA
>OJGW01000431.1_pt1 | contig 13701 bp, 15 predicted proteins | sample 1594511 | NCBI WGS metagenome assembly OJGW01 (sample SAMN05416844, study PRJEB24817) | seawater metagenome | isolation source: Sea water | place: Canada:Atlantic | collected 2013-07
AAAGTATGTACTGGAAAACTTACAAACCCGTGGCCAGTTTTACTTGACCACTACAGTCTTGATACCGGAATCGTTGAGCTCGGCTGAAATCCACTTGAGGCTATGAGACATGAGAAGGACCTCGCTATGCAGTGCGCCTAGGTCCTTTAAGCACCGAAAATTAGCGACGCATTCGCATTTCTCAGGGCAAAGTTCACGGAGGATTTCGATTTTTTTCTGGACTCTCCTTTTTGCCTTCGAGTGGCTTGCAGCCCTCGTTGCGCTTGAAGTTGCCGGTGTTTTCGCTGCTGTCATTACGCCACTCTAAATTTTTTTCAACGGATTTTCACCCCTCCCTTATAAATAGTCTATGAATCGGTGCTATTTCGACCGGTTCCTCGGTCCGTTATCGCGTACATAGCAGCTATGGCGTGCATATCGGAATGGTGAAAATCAGTCGAAAAACTCGGCGCCTAGAGGGGTAGGTGCATTGAATATCTTATTGTCTAAAAAAAGAGGAAATATATGTATAACGTTAAATTGAGTCAAAAATCTATCAAGCAGTTGGTTAGTGGGCATTATTCATCGAATAATGCTGATAGCAGGGAAAAAATAATTAATTGGTTGCGGTCAATTAATACGGCCTACCACTTAACATTGACGTTTCCGTATCTAGAAACAGAAATGATGTGCACAAATCATCTAAATCAATTATTACATATGTTGAATTTACGAATATTCAGGGCTCTTTATAGTAAGAAACAATCCAATTATTTGGAAGGGGTCGTCGTAATGGAGGATACTCCTGAGAAGGATACTGTTCACTTCCACATCTTTATCTTGCGTCAGCGATTTTTACCTGAAACGGAAAAAATGCAGAAGCTCGTTGAAGATGCATTAGCGGTAATCAATCGTGGAAGACGAAAGAAGATTGATAAATTTCAGTTAGACGCCTATCGTCTTGAAGAAGGAAAAAGTCTGGAAAAATATCTAACGAAAGTCCATGAGCTGAGAGAAAATTTTGAAATGGTACAAAATCGGTTTGCCTATCCATCAGCATATGGCCTTCAATTTGGTGAGATAGGTAATAGCTCTCCCTATGGGAAAACTGGATTTCATATGAAAAAGAAAGTCACGGCTTCATACTAAGGCAAACGATGCCTATCGGCCGCAACTTACCCCGTACCGTACGGAGCTTCTCCCGCTGGCAGTTACATGGCACCGTGCAATGCCAAGCTCAACAGGCGTCGATATAGACGCCGTACCAGCTGAATTGACGTGTAGGTTCGTTCCAGCGCATCCACTAAGCAGAATAACACTAACAAGCAGAAAACGTGTTGCCATGATGCTGTCCTCCTCGTCGAGGTGTTAAGCGCGCTTTTCCTGCGCGTGTTCCTTCGGTGATTCGATGCTTTTCGGCTTAACGTCGCTCCAGCAGTTCGCACAAAACGCAGCTTTAGGTGACCTTAGCAAGTGCCCACAATCAGGGCATTTTGGTCCCATTAACGACAACCTATGGTGGTGGATGTCTGATCGCTCACTAAGCCTGTGGCCGGTAATACTCTCAAAGATATCTAGTGGAATTTGGTTGAGTAACCGCCACTCCTCGCTATCTCTGTCAATCAGTACAGGAATGCCTAGCAATGGCTTAATAATGCTGTACTCCGTTTCATCCAAAAATGGTAACTCTGCGTCACAGCGCCAACAATAGTGTATTTCCATTACAGTGGTTCTCCGTTAGATCAATTCAAAGGGGCGCTCGTGAATATTTTCTTGTTCGCCCCACACTGAATATGCCTTGCAATAGCTAGTTGTTAGAATCTCCACGTCGCAGTCGAGGGCAGTAAACTTGTCGAATTGTGCGTGTAAAACAGACCCCTCATATACAGAGGCCAACAATTTGATGCGTTTTTTATCTGGCTGTGCATCCGTATGAAACGCGGTCAGTACGTCGTTGTATAGCGTTTCGAAATCGACGTCAGTCACGTCTGGTAGGTGGATGCGGCGGATACGCTGATAGCCTTTCTTTGAAAAAAATCTATCTGACAACTCTTGCCCAGCCTTACTGCTTGGCATATAGAGTGCAGTCAATAGCATGAGCCCATCGGCGGCCACGGTATGGCTGGTTCTGGGTAGCCAGACGACTTTGCCTTGTCGTGTTTGAGCCACCCAGTGAACATTGCTGTTCTCATAAAGCTCTATCGCGTTGTAGCCATGGCATATCCCATTGTTGTAGGGGTGCGGTTTGCCCAGTTGCAATCGTGCGGTAATCGTCGCCATACCAACTCCTTGTGGTGTTTTAATCCGTATCAGCCAGTCCAGATGCCGTCATCGAGCCTGAGATAGCCGTCTATGGGCTTGTTGTAGAGATATATCCAGCAGCTAGGGCCTGCTTCCAACTGCATCTGCTGTCGAACATAGAGCGAAGAGTGCGGAGAATCCGGGTTGTAGCCCTCCAAGTGATCCAATGCCGCCAGTGTGTCATCGTCTACGGCATACACTTCAACAAAAACTGGTTGTTCGGAATCACTCCGCGTTGCACCAGGGAAGGGGCCTAGGTCATAGAGTGAAATTCCCATAACCCACCCCTCGTCAACTAATGGGCTGTCCCCAAGCAGCGAGTGATTGCTAAAACCACTCTTTAGCGTGCCGTATACACCCACATACTGATTAGCTAACTTTGGGAAATGTATAGTGTTTGCCATAATTGCCTCCTAGTTACCGACCATACTTATCCATAAGCGCTTCAAGCGTTGATTGAGCTGCCTTCGCTTTGGCTTCAGCCTTTGCTAATTTCCTTTGCTCAATAGCCAGGGTATCCCGATGATTTTCAGGTTTGTTGGCCTCTAGGAAGCGTTGGGGTGAAAGATCGCTATATCGACCATTGGCATCCCCCCGTTGAAGTTCCTTGATATCCACTGCAACGCAATCTTGTTCGGTGCTTGTGTAAAAACTATTTTCCGAAGGGTTTGGCTCGGCTAGGGCATTCATCAGCGCGGATGATTGCTTCATAAAGCGCACGGGTTCATCCTCTTTCGCGGACTTGCGAATCACCAGTAAAGACGTCCAGTCGAGAATGCTGTCCAGAGCAATCACAGATTCAACGTGGCCATTGCTCAGGAAATAGTCACGAATCTGCCCATCGTAGCCCCCTCTGGATAGCCAGCCGTCAGGAACTATCACATAAGCCTTTCCCTGCTTCTTGAGTTGTCGAAAAGTTTGTTGAAGCCAGAGCGAAAGTGTAGCGGTGCTTGGTAGCTCTCCTTCGGGCTTAAGCACAAAGGGGAAGTGCTGCTGGTAGGAAATGCGCTGTTGCTCACTAAGAGGTAGAGCCGCTGGCGGCTCCACTAAGGCTGTATCATAAAGCTCAGGTTCGTGGGCTAGGGGGTTAATAGCATGTTCCACATCCCCACAGGCACCTAGCAAGTAATCTTGGCGTATGAATGCAGCGTCTCGCTTTTCTGCAATATGAAAGCGGTGGCTGAGAACGCCAATCTTGCTGTCGTCCTCAACAAAAACACCATGCTTCGGTTTTAGTCTTTGGCTTTTAAAGGCCAAGCCACAATGGCTGTCGATAAAAGACTTACCGCTTAAATCCCCCAGTAGATATTGAAAAAAACTGGCTTGTCTCACATAACTGCGAGAGGGTCGGTGATAACGCTCAGCATAGTACTGACGAACAGCTTGGGCCGTTATAGGGAGCTCATTCAGGTGGTAAAGTGTGAATTCCGCAATGGCTCTTGCGACCAGGTTAGACAGGCGGCTGAGGCCCGATGGGTCCCAAGGTAAATCGGGCTCTTTTTTCTGTATTTCTGCGAGTGACTCATAAAGAAAGCCTTCATAGGGAGCGCAGAATTTTTCTTCATCCTTGAGTACCTCGGTAATTATGCCGGGGTGTTTGGTGCCAAGCGCCAAGAACAGCGCGACGGCCTCGCAGAATTCATCGGGCTTAATGCGGCCCTTGCAGAGGTCACGGGTTTCCAAAAGCTTGGAAATTATGCGGGTTTTCTCGCTGTTCATGACCACAATAACCCCTCAATCATGCTCGTTGCCGTCGCATATTGCTGTTCGGCAAGGGCCTGTGTCGCTCGGAATGCTTCATTCCTTGCATCACGAATTTCCGCAATAGCTTTGCGCGTCTGTGGGTCAGGTATAGGTACTTTTAAACGACGAAGATCAGCAGCCCTAATGCTTGGGGTGCCTTTTCCCAACGACAAACCCAACCTCTCGCGCGACGAGGGTGTGTTAATAAGTTCGGCAAGGTAAGCGTGGCTAACTTCTGGCTGATGTGGGCGAATTATCGCGAAATTCGCGGAGGTTAATAGCGGTTCTGCGTGCAGCGCCTCGGCAAAGACGGTTGCTCGAATATTGCCCCTTGCCAATACGAGTACATCGCCAGTCTGTGCAATAAAGCGCGTTGTGTTGTGTTTGTGTTTCCATACCGGAATAAGCCGGGATTCCACAATATTTCCGTGTTCGTCCAAGCTGTTTCCGCTAATTAACAACAGGCGATCCTCACCTTCTAGCGGCAATTTGGAATAATAACTGACCGTCGCACCCATAAAAATTTCGGCAATTTCGCCAAGGGGAGTCAAATTTCCTGCTGCCATGCTTACCCCCTTAAAATAATTATTCGTAATTAAAATACGATTTAAATGGTAGGGTTGAGGTGGTAAAATGTCAATCGTAAACGAAATACGAAATTAAGGCTTGTCGCGGAATAACTGCCCAAAAGTCCGCAGTTCGTGGAGTGTGGCCGCACTATAAAAATGCGCTGGCGATAGCGCTTTACAATGGCAACAGCTTTTATACACTCTGTGCATGCCCCTTGCTGGGCAGCATGGAAACATAAGGAAAAACAACGGAATGGCGATTACGCTCCAGCAACTGGAATCCTTCCTGTGGGAAGCCGCTGACATCCTTCGCGGCAATATGGATGCCAGCGAGTACAAAGACTATATCTTCGGCATGATGTTCCTGAAACGGCTGTCTGACGCCTTTGAGGAAGCCAAGGAAGGGGTGGTTCAGTATTACATCGACAAGGGCAAGAGCGAAGCCCAAGCCCGCGAACTGGCGGACGACGAAGACGAATACGACAAGACCTTTTATATCCCACCCAATGCCCGCTGGGATGCCATCAAAGACCTGAAGCACGACATCGGTGCCGAACTGAACAAAGCCACCGAAGCCATCGAAGAATACAACGCCTCACTGGAAGGCGTGTTGGTATCCATCGACTTCAACATCAAGAACAAGCTGTCAGACAAGAAGCTGCGTGACCTGTTGAGCCACTTCAGTCGCCACCGTCTGCGCAATGAAGACTTCGAACGTCCTGACCTGTTGGGTACCGCCTACGAATACCTGATCAAGATGTTTGCCGATTCAGCGGGTAAGAAGGGCGGTGAATTCTATACCCCGTCTGAAGTGGTACAGCTACTGGTGTCCTTGCTGAAGCCCCACGCGGGAATGCGTATCTATGACCCCACAGCGGGTTCTGGCGGTATGTTGGTACAAACCCGTAACTACCTTGCCCGCAACGGTGAAAACCCGTCTAACCTGTCCCTGTTCGGTCAGGAAATGAACCTGAATACGTGGGCGATCTGCAAGATGAATATGTTCTTGCACGGGGTCTACAGTGCCGATATCGCCAAAGGCGATACCCTACGGGAGCCCCAGCACACCCAAGGTGGTGAGCTGATGACCTTCGACCGGGTCATTGCCAATCCACCCTTCAGCCTGAAGAAGTGGGGTAAAGAAGAAGCGGATGCCGACAACTACGGTCGTTTTCCCTACGGTACACCCCCGAAAGATGCTGGTGACCTTGCCTTTGTTCAGCACATGATTGCCAGCCTGAACGCCGAAGGCATGATGGGGGTGGTCATGCCTCATGGGGTTCTGTTCCGGGGTTCGAGTGAGAAAGAAATCCGTAAGGGCATATTGAATGACGACCTGTTGGAAGCGGTCATTGGTCTACCGTCAGCCCTGTTCTACGGTACCGGTATTCCCGCCTGTCTATTGATCATCAACAAGAACAAGCTGGACGAACGTAAGGGCAAGGTGTTGTTCATAAACGGCGAACTGGAATTTGAAGAAGGTAAGAACCAGAACAAGCTACGCCCACAGGACATTGAAAAGATCGTCCAGACCTTTGATGACTATGCAGAAATCAAACGGTATTCAAAGGTTGTGACCTTGGCGGACATTGCCGAAAACGACTACAACCTGAATATTCGCCGCTATGCCGATACCAGCTCACCCCCGGAAATCTTTGATGTTCGGGCTATCTTGCACGGTGGAATTCCCGTGCGTGAAGTGGAAAGCGAGTACATCCGGGAAGAGATTCTGGAAGGCTTCGATGTGTCCACGGTGTTTGTGAAGCGAGATGCCGACTACTACGACTTCAAGCCGGAGATCGACACCAAAGAAGCCATTCGGGAAGCCGTAGGTGATGTGGACGACGCACAGGGAGGTGCTAGTGTCGCGGGAGGCAGGACGCCGGGAGCGACCGCCAAGGTCATCACCCAGCTGGAACGGTGGTGGGACAAATACCGGGTGTCGTTGAAGGAGCTGGATTCACAGGTGGCAGAAGCTGAAGAAGTGATGAAGGGTTACCTGACGGAGTTGGGTTATGAGTAATCCGGTTCCTGAAGGTTGGAGCAAAAAGCCGCTTCATTTGCTTTCTGAACGTATACGAACGCCTGTAGATCATGACCCGAAACATGTTCTGACGATTTCATCTACGTCGGGTTGGGTTGATCAGAGCCAAAAGTGGGCGCGTAATATGGCGGGGGAAAGCCTAAAGAAATACACAAAATTGAAGAAAGGCGAATTCTCGTATAATCGCGGCAACTCTAAAACTTTTCCGTATGGATGTGTGTTCAAGCTTACTAGCTGGGATGAAGCTGCAGTTCCAAATGTCTATCACAGCTTTCGTGCTATTAAAGATAAAATTGATCCTGATTTTTTGCAGCATTCATTCCATGGTGGATGTCTGGATGCTCAGTTACGGTCGATTATTACATCCAGCGCCCGTGCAAATGGACTCCTGAATATTACTGCTAGTGAGTTCTTTGATATCGAACTTACATTTCCCCCACTTCCCGAACAACAAAAAATCGCTGCCATACTGTCCACCGTCGATGACGTGATCGAAAAGACCCGCGCACAGATCGACAAGCTGAAAGACCTTAAGACGGGCATGATGCAAGAGTTGTTGACCAAAGGGATAGGTCCGGGCGGCGTTCCGCATACTGAATTCAAGGATTCACCGGTGGGGCGGATACCGGTGGGGTGGGAAGTTCGAAACCTACAAGATGTAGCCTCAGTGCAGACTGGCGCGGCTAAGAACAGTAAAGCAACAGGCGATCTAGTTGAAGTACCTTATTTGCGAGTCGCAAATGTGCAAGATGGTTATCTTGATCTGGATGAAGTTAAGACTTTGCAGATTGAACGGAAACGAGTTGATCGATTTTTACTTCAGGACGAAGATGTCTTGGTTAACGAAGGCGGTGATTTTGATAAATTAGGGCGTGGTTATATCTGGCGTAGTCAAATATCACCATGCGTTCACCAGAATCATGTATTTGTTGTTAGAACTAACAAGGTAGTTCTACTGCCGATGTTCTTCAATTACTTGTCTGGTTCGGAATATGGAAAGAAGTATTACCTTGGGTGCGCTAAGCAAACCACCAATTTAGCGAGTATCAACTCTAGCCAGTTAAAGACGTTCCCTGTTCTACTGCCTCCGGTTAGTGAACAACAGAAAATCTGCCTCGTATTGAATTCAATTGACAAGAAGTTGTCTTGTATCCAAACAAAACTGTTGCAGATACAAGATGTAAAGAAAGCCCTAATGCAAGACCTATTGACCGGCAAAGTCCGGGTCAGTGTCGATAATAAGGAGTCAGCAGTAGCCTGATTTCGGGCACTGCCAATACGATGTTTCAGGATGAACTCGATAAGGTAGAACAGCCCGCTCTAGACCAGCTGATCAAGTTTGGTTGGCGCTATTTGCCCGGTTCGGCTTTGGCGCCGAACGCCGTAGGCGCTGTACCCGGTGCCCAGCTGTCCCCCGGCTATTTATCAGCTGAAGGCTCTTCCAGCGAACGGGCGTACTATCGCGATGTCCTGTTGATTAACCGGCTTGAAGCTGCCCTTCGAAAGCTGAACCCATGGATCAGTGAAGAAAATCTTCGGAAGGTCATGCGGGAAATTACCCACCCGAACTATGCTGGGTTGATGGAATACAACCATGCCATCTACCAGATGATGGTGAATTACCTGTCGGTTGAACAGGATTTGGGTAAGGGGCGTAAAGGTCAGACCGTCAAAATCATCGATTTCGATAACCCCGCCAATAATGACTTCCTGTGTACCAGCCAGTTCAAGATTGAAGGTGCCAACCAAAACATCATTCCCGACATTCTGTGCTTTGTGAACGGTATTCCGCTGGCAGTGATCGAATGTAAATCACCCTATGTGGCAGATGCCATCAGTGAGGGCATCAACCAGCTGCGTCGTTATGCCAATCTACGCTACCCCGAAGAACATGAAGGGGCGGAAAGGCTATTCTGGTACAACCAGCTGATGGTCAGTACCTGTCGGGATCAGGCCAAGGTCGGCACGATCAGTTCCAGCGCCCAGCACTATGGTGAGTGGAAAGACGCTTACCCCCTCACTGATGCCGATATTCTGGATAAACCGTTCAGTGCCCGTTTCGAATCAGGTGCCAAGTACGAAGTTCGGGAGATGGCATCACCGGTCTGCTATGCCGGTGAGTTTGACGAAATGGGGTGGGCAAGCGATACCAGCGTGACCGCCCAGCAACGCCTGATCGCCGGTATGTTCAGTCCAGCTAATTTCCTAGACCTGATTCAGAACTTCACCATCTACGAAGCCGTCGATGGTCGCCTGATCAAGAAGGTTGCGCGGTATCAGCAATACCGGGCGGTGAATAAGGTCATAGAACGGCTTAAAACCGGCAAAGACCGCAAGGAAAAGTCCGGGGTGGTGTGGCATACCCAAGGTTCAGGAAAATCCCTGACGATGGTTATGCTGGCGATGAAGATGCGCCGTGACCCGGAACTGAAGCAATACAAACTGGTATTCGTCACCGACCGTACCCAGCTGGACAAGCAGTTGTCGGATACCTTCGGCAATGCCCAGAGTGAAACGATTCATAACGCCAAATCGGTCGCGTCCCTGAAAGACCTTCTTCGCAAGGATTCGTCCGACATCGTGACCGCCATGGTACAGAAGTTTCAGGATGCTGAAGCCGAAGGTGATTTTTCTGACCTGAACCCCAGTGACAAGATCATTGTGCTGGCGGATGAAGCCCACAGAACCCAGTTTGGCAATCTGGCGGCGACGATCAATGCAGCATTGCCCAATGCTCCAAAGATTGGCTTCACCGGTACACCGTTGTTGAAGACCCAGAAGATGGATCAGGCATTCGGTGGCTATATTGATCAGTATAAGATCAATGAAGCGGTCGAAGATGGGGCGACAGTCCGAATCATCTATGAAGGGCGTCAGGTGCAGACCGATGTGGTGGGAGATTCACTGGATGCCCTGTTTGAAGAATATTTCAAGGACTACAGCCCGGAAGAAAAGAAGGAAATTAAACAGAAATACGGGGTAGAGCGGGCAGTACGTGAAGCCCCGGCACGGATACGCTGGGTCTGTATTGACCTGTTGAATCACTATCGTGAACACATTCAGCCGAATGGCTTTAAGGGAATGATTGTCGTCGGTAGCCGCTATGCCGCTACCTTGTACAAGAAGACACTGGATGAACTGGGCGCACCACCGTCGGAAGTGATCATCAGCGGTAAACATAACGATGAACCGATCTATGCGCCGTATACCAATAGTGCCGACCACAAGCGAATCATCAAGAACTTCACCAGGCCGCTGGGTACTGATAAGGAAAAAGAAGACCCGACAGCCTTCCTGATCGTTAAAGACATGCTGTTGACCGGCTTTGATGCGCCAATAGCTCAAGTCATGTATATCGACCGTAGCCTGAAAGACCATACCCTGATGCAAGCCATTGCGCGGGTTAACCGTACCTACAAGGGTAAACAGGCGGGATTCGTCGTGGACTACTACGGGCTGTCGGATCACCTGACTGAAGCCCTAGACCTTTTCAGTCAGGACGATGTAGATGGCACCTACCATTCCCTGAAGGATGAAATCCCCAAGCTGAAAGCCGCCCATACCAATGTTGCCAAAATCTTCAGCCCGGTGAAGGGTGACGATATTGATGATTATGTCCTGTTCCTGAAGAACGAAGACACCCGGCAACAGTTTGAACTGGCGTACAAAAAGTTCGCTAAACAGATGGATGTAATCTTGCCAGATGTGGCTGCCAAGCCCTTTGTCCCCGACCTCAAGTTCTGGGGTAAGGTTCAGAATGCTGCCCGTAACCGCTACCGTGATCCGGGGCTGAACATCAGTGATGCCGGTGAAAAGGTACGGAAGTTGGTCGAAGACCATATCATCAGCACCGGGGTAGACCCTAAGATTCCCCCGGTTGACCTGATGGCGGCAAACTTCAAGGAAGAAGCGGAACAGATCAAATCCCCTGAATCCCGCGCCAGTGAAATCGAAAGTGCCATCAAGCACCACATCACGGTCAATCTTGATGAAGACCCGGAATACTACAAGTCACTTAGTTTGCGGCTACGGGAAATCATCGAACAAACCAATGGCAAGTGGGACCAGCAGCTGGAACTGCTGTTGGACTTGGTTTCAAATATTGAAAGCGAACACAAAAAGGCAGCTGACGACCTTGGGCTTACCGAAACAGAATTTGCTTTCTACAACATTCTGATGGCGGAAGTGACAGGTCATAGTGATGATGGTGTGGTCACTGATGAAGTGCATGAAGACATCAAAGCGACCAGCCAGTCACTGGTGCAGACCTTCGGCGAAGCCACCCAGATCGTTGATTTTTTTGCCAAGCCTGATGAAGTAAAGCGGATGAAGAAAGAAATCAAAAGGGCGATTTTGGACTGTTCCTACGGTGACAAGGCTATAGTGACGGTCGTACAAGACCGCTTCATGGAACTGGCGAAGACTAAGTTCAGATGATGGCAGTCACTAAGCCAGAATACCGGGAAGCCAATGGCTTTATCGCTGAAGTCATTCGCACTGAACGGCGAAAGACTGCTGATATCCGGGTGGAAGATGGCGCTGTATCGGTGGTCGTACCTAGTGATCTACCCATCGAACGTATCGATTCACTGCTGAAGGAAAAGCGAAAGTGGATCAAGGAAAAAATCGTACTGCATCGCCAAGCCCAACCAGTCAGTGAAAAGCAGTTTGTATCGGGTGAAGCTTTTTCCTATTTGGGTCGGAATTACCGACTGAAGGTGGAGAAGGGCGCATTCCAGCCCGTGCGCCTGATTGCTGGCCGATTAGTGGTCACTGTGCCGGAAGGTAAAGACCAGCCGCACATGATCCGAAATGCCCTTGTCCGCTGGTATAAGCGACAGGCTAAACAGAAACTGGTGGAGAAGGTTGAACGCTACGCCCCGGTAGTGGGTGTTGAGCCGGCTGGGGTCGGTATCAAATCCTTCAAATCCCGGTGGGGTAGTTGTACAGCCAAGGGGCGACTAGAGTTCAACTGGCGGGTGATGATGGCACCGAATCGCTGTGTGGACTATGTGGTTGTACATGAGCTGTGCCATTTGAAACGTCATGACCATTCAGCGGAGTTTTGGAGAGAGGTCGGGCGGGTAATGCCTGATTTTGACGCCAGCAAGGAATGGCTGAAGCAGAATGAGTCGGGGATGGTTGGCTGGTGATTGAATTTGAATATATTTCAGTCCGCAAGCCACGCAAATGCCCAAAGTGCGATAGCAGACGTGTTGCTCGTATTTTGTATGGGTTGCCGACAGAAGATGAACAGCTATTTGCGGATGTTGAGGCTGGTAAATTTGTGTTGGGTGGGTGCTGTCAATTGCTTTCTGCGCCAAGCTGGCAGTGTGTTGATTGTGAAACCCAAGTACACAGCCAGCGCGTTGTGGAAAGTTATCAGCAGCAGAAGTAGTTGTTGTAATTGTAAAGCTGGGGAAGCAGCTGGCTTCCATGTTTAACCAAACCAAGAAGGGAATTGTTATGAATCAGGAATCTGCGTTGTTGGAAGCATCCATGCTGAATGCCGAGTACATGGGTAAAGACGCTACTGATCTGTCGGTGCAGTGTTTGAATATGGGAATGCCTGCGGAGCTGGTTACCCGTATGCAGCAAGTTTGGGAGACCACAAAAGAGATTACCGGTGAGGTGATTCAGATTGGAAAGATCATCGTTGGGAAAATCCTGGAGTTCATCAAGGCTAATCAAAATTTGTCTCTCGGTGTTGCTCTAGGTGCGGCGATATCGGCAATAGTGGGGATGATCCCTTTCATCGGCCCGTTTCTGGCTCCATTGGTTGCGTACGTTTCAATCCCCGGTGGCGCTGTGGTAGGCGCAAAAATGGATGGCGCAGGGAGTGAGGTGGATTCAATTCCAGCCGCAGTTATTGCTACAGCCAAATCTTTCTTCAACCTGATTATAGAGATATTCACAGCGCTGAAATCTCATTTCGAGAGCAAGTGAGGGGCTTGGAATGCGGAGTCTGAGTGACTATAGCGATGCCGAGAGAAAGACTTACATTCAGGCTCTGGCAGCCTTGGCGCATACTGATGGTGTGCATGAACGAGAGCGGGAATACATCAAGCTTCAGGCTGAATGTGTGGGACTGTGTGGTGACGAAGCTCTATTGAATTCTGAGCTGCCTCCCGCCACTGATCTTGTCTTGCTGCCTGATTGTCTGCGCAACCTGATTTTTCGGGACTTGATTACTCTAGGGCATATTGATGGCAGCTTTTCAGAAACTGAATGGGAAAGAGTGCAGGAGCTGGCCCGGCTGATGGACTACCCGATAGAGAAAGTCGGTGAAATCGAGCGCTGGTTGCAGGATTACTGGGAAGTCCTGCAGCGCGGTGAGGAGCTTTTTGCTGGGTAAGGTGGTTGATATGGCCGATCTAACAGAAGAGCAATACGAAAAAGCACTGCACAAGCTTAAGGGCAAAGACTTGTTTGGTGTTTCAGGTGATGCGACATCCACCTTGATGGCTGGCGTCGCGGGAGCATCAGCCTCAGGAGTTTTGGCGAGTGCTGCGGGTGCATCCACCTTTATGGGGTCAACCATGCTTGGTTCTGCCGTTGGTGGTGTGCTGGTCACTACCACTCCAGTGGGGTGGGTTGTAGGTTGTACCGCTGCGGCTTGTGCGATTGGGTACGGAGCAACACGCGCTATCCGATCTGGTGAGCGCCAAGATATTACAAGGCAATCCATGCGAGGCAAGATAGGAGGCAAGCTTTCTGCGCTTAGAGCGAAGAAAAAAGCTTCTGTGGATGAATTGCCGGCTTTGCCAGAGCTGATTGATAAGGCTTTGTCTTTAGGCGTAATACAGCCAGATTTTGCAGAGCGACTAACCAGCTTAGTGGAGTCGCAGGCAATGCAGCAAGAGGTGGCTATTTCACGCTTACAGGCCGTGATGGCGTCAAAAGTGACGCAGGACTAGTCGTTAAGCGATTAAGCACCTGTCTATTTCTTTACTTACTGTGAGTGTAGTTAGCTCGCTCCAGATTCGTCTCGGCATCAGAAGTAGCTGCTCTCACCGTCTTCTTGGCTATTAGGTTGGACAAAGAGGCTTTGTGGGCCTTTCTGAT